>Ga0172379_10006435_pt1 | contig 15732 bp, 13 predicted proteins | sample GrowelOW334metaG_FD_119756 | JGI IMG/M metagenome (GOLD analysis project Ga0172379, IMG submission 119756) | Groundwater microbial communities from an aquifer near a municipal landfill in Southern Ontario, Canada - Groundwater well OW334 metaG | ecosystem: Environmental > Aquatic > Deep... | reverse complement strand
TTCGGCAAATTTGAATCCAGGTGTTATTCCGGTTCGATCATCAAGATGAACTCGGAATCGCTTGAGGTCGTTTTTAATTTGATTTGCGGCTTTCAAAACTGCTTCTCTTTCTTCATCTGTCTTATAAATAGGTACGATTACGATTTGTATTGGAGCGACTTTCGGTGGCAATCTCAAACCTTTTTCATCTCCATGAACAATAATTATCGTCCCGACAAGTCTTGTTGAAACGCCCCAGGATGTTTGCCAAACCTCTTTCAGTTCACCATCCACATCCTGATATTTGATATTAAAAGATTTGGAAAAAGTTGTTCCGAGGTTATGAGAAGTTCCTGCCTGTATTGCCTTGCCATCTCTCGCAAGAGCCTCCGTGGTTAATGTGTAAAGCGCACCTGCGAACTTCTCCTTGTCGCTTTTTTGACCTGTTAAAACCGGAAGAGCCAAGAAATCACGATCGAAATCTTCATACATTTTAAGCGCTCGATGAGCCTCTTCATCGGCTCCGGCTTTATCGGCATGAACAGTGTGTCCTTCTTGCCACAAAAACTCAGTTGTGCGCAAAAAAGGTCGCGTACGCATTTCCCACCTAACGACATTTGCCCATTGATTGATTTTGAGTGGTAAATCACGATAAGAGTGAATCCACTCGGAGAAAGTATCGTACATAATGGTTTCCGAAGTTGGGCGGATGATCAAGTTTTCAGTAAGCTTTTTGCCTCCGCCGTGAGTTACAACTGCGCATTCCGGAGCGAACCCTTTGACATGCTCTTTTTCACGATTCAAAAAACTCTCAGGTATTAATAAAGGGAAATAAACATTTTTGACATCGGCCTCTTTGATTCGGCGGTCGAGTTCATGCTGGATGTTTTCCCAAATTGCATACCCATAAGGTTTGATGACCATACAGCCCTTCACCTTGGAATAGTCTGCCATATCGGCATCTTTAACAACATCGAGATACCATTTGGAAAAATCTTGCGATTGCGGAGTTATTTTGGACATGGGAAAAAAGTAGGAATAAAAGCTATTAGATTTTATCTGAAATAACCCATATCCGCCAGCTCCATTTCCCCTCATCCCCTTACTATTTACTACTTACTACTTACTACTAACTACTTACTACTAACTACTTTAATCTTAATATTCTCCCTCACAGTCGGAATCGTCGGTGCCCAAACCGGCCATGATTTGATTTCGACCTTGTTAATTTCAGGTAAATTTTCTATATAATCTTTGGCCTCTTCAATCGTTTTTCCGGCGATATGGTCTTTTATTTTTTCAATCAAAAGCGCACCGCTCTCTTCTTCCGGATCAAGGACATACTCTTCAACGCCTTTTATAGTCGCTGTGATTTTGATTTTTTCGGATGATTCATCGAAATCGATTATTTCATAATAAACAGAACTTTCATCTATTGATTGAAGTTGTTTTTCCGGACTCTTATGCAATTTCAACTCATTCCTCAATATATTAACGAGCTCACTTGAGTTATAGGAGATGCCGGAAACTGTCATACTGCCGGAGATCTGGAAACTTTCAACCTGGTCACCATCTTTTACGACAGGGGAGTTAACGGAAGGTGTTCCTTTTTCAAAAGCATCGTATCCCTTAAGAAGAACAAGATCATCGCTTCCTTGAGCCGAGTTCATCTTGTCGACTTCGGTTTGTAAAGTCGATTCAATTGCACTATCAAGTTCGGTTTCGACTTTTTTCGCTGCGGCATCAAGATCTTCTTGAGTTACATATTTCGTGACGACAGTTTTTCCACCCGTCATAGCGGCGGCATTATTACCATATAATAACAATTGGCTGCTTTCCATTAATGCAGGGAATATAAAAGATGTATTTGCAGGTAAATTCCCTCGGTCGCCTATGACTTGATCGTTTGAATCTTTTGGATCTGCGACAACATAAACATCAACAGTACTGAATCCGGCATCGGTAGCGGCCGGTACTGAAACAAATTGCTGAGTTCTGAATATGACTCCATCAGGGGATTGAAGCCTTGAAAAAGGAACCAAATCCCATTTATAGTCGGCCTCATTTGTCAGAGTGATGGTCCCACTCGCATTTTCTCCGCTAAACAACTGTCCGGTTGCGTTATAAGTTATATCAACACTAACGGTTGTTTCAACACCATAAGAAGCAATCGTATAAGAAGGATGAGTGTCCAATTCAAGCTTGTTCAAATCCGCATCCGCCAAGGTGACATTCGCACTTGCCTCAAGCACATTCGATTCGGCTGTGAGATGGATTGTCGCACCCGGGAGCGCAACATAGAAAATAATCAGCAACATTGTGATACTGGCAATAACAAGAGTCGTGAGAGCTTTCTTATTCGGTCCACCATAAGAGAACTGTTTTTTGTCTTTAATCGCCTTCGCATATTTTTTACGCGCATCCCACAAAGACCTGAAACTGAAACTCTTTTTCCCATCCTTCGCATTTTTAACCAATTCAAGAATTGAGATTTTTTTCTGCGGAGTTCTGGAAGGGGAGTCGTCATCAAGCTCGTTTGCCGAGGCGTTTATCGGTTGTATCCTTAAATTTGGATTTAAAATTTCCTTGGTGACTTTGCTGTTGTCTTCGATTTTGTCAAAAACCTTTATTCCGGCTTGCAGAGCCAGTTTGGTGCCGACCGGATCTGTCGTGATAATGAAAACTTTTTTCCCGATTTCGGTTAATTTTCTTTTTAAAATTTTCAAGTTCACAACGCTTTGCAAAATCACGGATCTCTCCGGCATAACAAGATACATGTCTTGGATTTGAAGTTTCTTCACGCGATCGTAAACGGAAGTTATTTCCTCATCCAACTCAATATAAATAACCTTTTTCTTCGGAACCTTTTTTATAGGCTCCTCGTTTGTCTCTTCCTGGTTTTTATTTTTGTTTTCGTCTTGTGTCATACTTGCATTAATCTTACAACTTTTCGGAGAAGTTTTGTTAAAATCTTTTCCTCTCCGGCAAGTTCGAGGGCCAAATTCGCAATGGCCATCGGAGTAACATCTTGCGAATCTTTTAGTTTTTTTGTTTCATCAATTATATTACTGACATTTTTCGGTTTAAGAAAGCTCACTTGAGGCTTCCTGGCGAAAGGTAAATTTTTGCTCCAATCACGACTATCCAAAACCTCTTTTATCTCCGGCAAATGCGATCCGCCTCCGCACAAATATATTTGAGAGGGAAGTATGTCGACATTTACAAACTCGCTAAGCGTCAAAGCGACCCCTGTAAGCCAAACTTCGCAATCACTCGTCATCGCTTCCTTAACTATTTTATGCGACTGTTTTTCGAGTTGGCCGTTTGAATAGGCGAGCTTGATCTCCTCAGCTTCTTGAAAAGAAACATTCAAGCTCTGAGCAAGTCTTTTTGTAAAAGTCCTGCCGCCGAGTGTGAACATTTTCGTCCCTTCAACTCCTCCATCTCTAACAATCGCAATATCCGTAGTGCCACCACCGATATCTATAAAAACCCCGCTAAAACTGCCGGTATCCTCATGTCCCATACACCTCGCGACCGCATAAGGTTCTGCTGTAATCGCGAGCAAGTCCATATCCAATTCTGCCGCGATTGTTTGCAACGCACCGAAATGAACGAGCGGAGCAAAAGCGTTAAAAACACTCATGATAACTTCGCGTCCTTGAAACCCGACGGGATTGGAAACTTTGTATCCATCGATTCTGACATCGACAATCGCCGCATTGACGAGCTTAACATCGATTTCATTATATCCGCTTTCATAAGCCAATTGAGCGCGCACATTATCGAACGCCTTCCACTGAACTTTATGGACGATATTTTTAAGTTCTTCGAGATTTATCTTTGCGCTCGGATCGCTTCGTGTATATTTCACGGTCGAGGTCGCACCTTTCACAAGTTCGCCTGCGATACCCATAATCAACTGTTCAGCATGAACGCCCGCCATTTTTTCCGCCTCGCAAATCGCATCTCGGCAATTATCTATAACACCGGCGATATCAGTTACAACCCCGCTTTGCATCTCGCCAAGGTTCTGTCTACGACGACCGACTCCAATTACAGCACCCGTCTTTCCGCGCGACTCGCATAACAAAGCCTTAACAAATTCCGTCCCTATATCGAGGGCGAAAAAGTAATGACCTCCTTTATTAGCGGGTTTTTTCTTGAAGATGTCGAACATAGTATCGCGAGCGATGCAAAAAGTAAGCTACTTAAATTTACTCGAAGTAGGGGGTGGAATACAAGACGAATATCGAATCGCGAATTGCGAATTGCGAAAGAAATGAATAAGCCAATCTGTTACAGCCGCCGTCCCAGAACGGTCTGATAGAAGTCTACAGCATTTCTTCGCCCTTCTGCTGTCTGTGTCTTGCTCTTCACTCTGTCACTTCTTCCACTTGTAAGGAGTTTGCATACGCAAACAGCTAATAATAAGGGCCGCTTCGCTACCGGCCTGTCCCCAACTTCTCCTACTTCTCCAAATAGCACTTCTCGCAATAAACAATTTCAGACCTATCCGGACCAAATGAGCTCTTAATATAATCCCCACATCTCATGCAATTTCTATCCCACAATGCCCTCGGATTTCTTACGGACATCCTTCTTTTTCTGCGACATTCCGGACACGCCAACGGAACAGATAAGTTGATTTTTTTGTATAAAGCAAATTCCTGTGATATTAAACGATAATTTTTTCCGCAAACGGTACAAACGGGTAATTCCTTAATCATTTCAGCACGATTATCGGGGTCGACCCATCTGTAGCCGAAAGATAAAGCTTCTTCTTTTTTTAACGGGAAATAGTCTTGTGCGGCGGTCTCGTTATAAGCAAACGGTGATATGGAAATTGGGAAAAACTTACCATATTCACCAGTACGCTTCATATGTTCGATAATGCGATTTTTCATGATTTCGTAATTGTCTTTCGAATACTGTTTGTTTAATATGCAATATTGATTTTTATGGAGAGAAACACATCCGAAACAATTACTGCTGGCGCGACAAAACAAGCAATATTCAAGAAAACTGGATTTCGGCCAAATAAGTACGGAAGACTTGATATCGTAATTACCCGGACAGCCGACAACTTGATGACAAAGTTCAGAATCTGGAACGCCGATACTATCGGAGCAGTTCCTCGCCTTAATCCCAAGCGTACAATTGTTACAATCTTGAGATTCAACCATGTCAAAACAATTTTGGCAGTTTTTACAGCCGATTAAATTGTCTCCATACGAATCGACGCAATTATCAATCTCGGCAAATTTATGCGGAAATCTAATTTTAAAGCCATTAAATTCTCCCAAAAACGACAAAGTATTACCTGTAACTTTCCTTCTGAACTCATCAAACTGCCCTTGAGTGCAAGGCTGATTAAAAATGTGCAATTTCTTATTTCTGAGATTCACGCACCCAATACATTTTTCACAATTTCTGCAGTCATAACAGAAGAGCGAATCCACGCAGGAACTGCAGTTTTGCAAAAAAGCGCTACTGTAACATCTCTGGGAATCAATTGACTCATAAACGAGTTCGGAATCGCTGACAAATATGCAATCACAGCAATCCTTACATCTGAAAATATAATTCGAATATAAAGAATCTTGATTATAATCGGAGCTTGAAACCATATAGCAGTTTTTATTCCACATCGCGTAATTCGTATAGTCCGAATTTTCGGAATCTCCGATTACAAGAGATACGACCGGAATTCTTCTGGAAAGCTCGACAAACTGATCGAAAAACGGACGGGTAAAATCGAAATCACAACAGTAAGAAAGCGGATCCCATCTATCGCTCCACCAGCATTCATTGCAGTAAATCGTATGAGGTGAATCGGGATGAAAAATCGAAATCATGGATTTTTTACACGAACCACAAGTCCTTTTATAAAAGGAGTTTTCGTTTCTGTAGGCGTATAATTGTTGATTATTCATATCATAATGATACAAGGAAAGAAGAATTTCTAAATTGACCCATACCAAAAAAGCTTCGATAATAGGTCGAGCCAATCCGTGATTTGATTCCCAAACACTAGGGAAATTACAGCGTACTTGAATAGATGAAATCCTTATAAAAATCCGAAACTGTTTTCGAATCTATCAATGTCGCGCAAATATTCCCGATATTGTCCAAATTCCAGATATAAACCAAATTATTTCCTTCAAATGCGTTAATCCACACGGGTTTATTAGAATAGGTCTTAACCATTTTCGTAACTCTGTTTTCAGATGTGTCGTAATCTGTAATTTCTTTCGTATGCGGACCGTTGCCAACAAGCCCGAGAAGACAATTGGCTTTCGTAGCGCGATTTTTGATGAAATTTTTCTCGAGAGGGACAAGACTTTTCTTGTTATTAAAAGGTTCCCAATTCCCGAATACCAAATTGGTTGAAAAATCCATTTCGGATAATTCCAAATATTTGTTATAAACCTGTTCACCGCGGAGAGTCTCAATGTTAGGTATATTCGAATTTGGGACAAAAGATCTGAATTTATTTATCGTCTTCAACTCCGTTATCAGTCTGCGTTCTTTCCTTTGTTTATTCTCAAGATTTTTAATTAAGCCTGTAAGAGAAATAGGTTTTAAATTCGTTTCCCACGATTTCGAAACGGAATCAACGAGTTCGAGCGATTTCAGTTTTTCAAAAGATCGATAGGCATTGGATTTGGAATATTTTGAGGATTTGTAAAAATCGGCTATTGAACAGCCGGGATTGTTGATTGAAAATAAGTAAAGTTCAGCCTCCTCGCTCTTGAGGCCTGATTTTACAAGTAAAGATTTGAGTCTTTTATCAAGGTCCATACGGGCATACTGTGCCACAAAGACGACAGGCAGTCAAGTTTTTTGACCGTCACGCTAGCCGTTCCGAAACGACCAAACTCATACCATGTGACTATGTCACTCTGTCACTTCTTCTACTTCCCCAACCTCTCCTACTTCTTCCTGTACCACTCCGATCCCGATTCAAACTTAACCTTGTTTCTACTCTTATCTTGGAACCTCTCCATCGCCAATTCTACCAATCGATCAATCAGCGCTGCATAAGAGAGTCCGCTCGCTTGCCACATCTTAGGATACATACTGATTGAAGTGAAACCCGGTATAGTATTGATTTCATTTAGGAAAAATTTTCCTGATTTTTTGTCCAAAAATAAATCCACTCTGGATAGTCCGGCACCATCAATCGCCTTAAAAGCTTTAAGTGCCAAATTTTGCGCCTCTTTCTTCTGCAAAGGGGTCAAATCAGCCGGCACGCGCGAGCTGGATTTACCGTCAACATATTTATCATTAAAATCATAAAACTCCCCTGCGACAATCAGTTCGCCAGGTTCGGAGATTTTTACATCATCATTCCCAAGTACCGCCAATTCGATTTCACGAACATCAACTCCTTGTTCAACAACAATTCTTCTATCAAACATTACAGCCAACTCAATCCCTTTAATAAGACCTTCTCGATCTTTCGCCTTGGAAATACCGACACTTGATCCCATGTTTGCCGGTTTTATGAATACTGGGAGTTTTAATTCGTTTAAAATTTTCTCAATAATACTCTCGCGATCCGCTTCCCATTCTTTCCTCAAAAATCCAACATAAGGGACCTGTGGCAAACCAGCCTGAGTCCAAACAACTTTGGTCATAAGTTTATCCATGGCAACAGAAGAAGCCATAACGCCACAACCGACATAGGGGATACCTGCAATCTCTAACAGACCCTGGATAGTTCCATCCTCGCCGTAAGGTCCGTGTAAAATCGGAAATACCACATCTGATTTCCTTAATCTCGCAATAATATCTTCATGCGAAAAACCATCAGAAGAGCCTTTCTTAAGCGCCTCAAGACTTTCCGGACCAAAAATCCATTCGCCATCAGTGGTAATGCCAATTAAAGAAACATCGTATTTGTCAGTATTGAGCGCCTTGATCACATTTGAAGCTGATACGAGCGAAACCTCGTGTTCTCCACTGCGACCTCCGAAGATGATACCGATTTTGAGTTTGGACATTTGAATACGAATTACGAATATCGAATTGCGAACCACGAATAGGATAAATAGATTTTTAAAAAACCACAAATCTTTTCTGCTGTCTGTGTCTTGCTGCTTCATCCCCTCATCAGCTCCCAACTCCCATACAACGCCTTCTTACCATAATGTTCAGCCCACAATCTGTCTCCATAGCTGAAATGCCACCATTCATCCGGGAAATTATAGAAACCTTCTTCGAGTAAACTCGACTGTAAAAGCATCCTGTTGCGATGCCACTCGTACTCCTCGGTTCCTTCTTTAGCATCGCGAAAATGCATTGTAAAAGAAGATTTATCAAAAAAATCGAACGCTGTACCCATGTCGACCTCCTCTCCATTCGGATAAACAAGTGTCAAATCGATAGCCGCACCGGTATTATGAGGAGACGGTTTTTGCAAATCAAAACTTGGCCTAATTACGAACTCTTCGGTCTTCTTAAGTGCCTTAGCGCCAGCCAAAAGCGGCCTATGCTGTACAATTTTTTTATACAACACCATATACAGAACGGTTTGAGTTTTAATCGTTCTATATCCATCCCAAATCTTGAAGTTTAATCCATCAGGCAACTTCGTTTTCGCCACAAGCAACTTCTTAAGCACGCCCTCTCTCACCAAAACGGTGGGCGAGTTTGCGAGCCCTTGATTGAAATACCATGGCTCAACCAAAAAACCGAACTCTTGAGGATCTCTCAAATCTTCCGAATTATTTTTAAACGAAAATTCTCGGAATGCGTTCATTTATGCGGGTTGTTATTTCGTAATTGATTGTGCCTGCCCATTGTCCAATCTGTTCGGCTGTGATTACTTCATCTCCTTGCGAACCTAATAAAACAACTTCATCTTCGATTCGAGCCTCGGGGATATCCGTAACATCCGCCATAATCATATTCATGCAAACGCGACCTCGGAGCGGAGCCCTTTTGCCATTTATTAAAACAAAAGCCTGATTGGAAAGCCCTCTGTCATATCCGTCATAATAACCAATCGGTAGAATTGCGATTCTGGTATCTCTTCCGGCACGATAACTGCATCCATATCCTACATATTCGCCTTGCGGTACGGTTTTGATTTGTCCGATTAAAGTTTTCCAAGTCAAAATCGACCTTAACTCAACTTTCTTACCGGTTTCTTTAAGAGAAACTCGCGTCTCATTCGAAGGCCACATCCCATAAGCGGAAATCCCAAGCCTGACCATGTCGAAATGCGTTTCCGGGAAAAGCATGGTGGCGGCGGAGTTGGCGCAATGTTTGATTTTTGGATTTAATTTATCGGACATCTTCTTGAATTTTTCAAGTTGCGACATTGCGAACGAATGATCAAGAGTATCTTCTATATTCGCAAAATGGGTTGCCGTTCCCTCAAGTTGTATAAATTTTGTATTCAACAAAAACTCTACAAACAACGGGAGATCTTCTTCTCGAACACCTTGTCTGTTATTACCGGTTTCGAGCTTCAGATGAACGCGTACCGGCTTACCAATTTTTTCTAATTCCTGAAGTGTCTCCAAGTTATAAACAACCACTCTCAAATCAAGTTCGGAAATTTTATGTAAATCTTCTAATGGAACATATCCCATTATGTAAATAGGGGATTTGACTCCAGCATTTCTCAGAATTTCAGCCTCATATAAAGAGTTTACATTTAGCCAATCGACTCCGTTCTCAACCATAAACTTGCCACATTCAACAAGTCCATGCCCGTAAGCATTCGCTTTCACGCAAACGGACAGAAGCACTTTCTGGCCTACGAGAGCCCTAAATTGACTTAAGTTGTGTTTGAGGAGGTCGCCGGAAATTTCAATCCAAGATGTATTCATAAGCCAAGAAATCATAAGCGAATCCAAGAGTAAAATCCAACAAACTTTCGAGACTAGGAAAATGGCTATCGGAAGCCATAAACACGCGACCTCCATGCAAGAATAATACTTGACGAGCGGTCAAGTAGGTGTTAAAATACAACAATGCGTAAAATCCCAAAAACAAAAACTTTAAAATATATATTAAAAAAATGTTCAAAAATCTAACCAAAACAAAAATGAACAAAAAAGAATTCTCACTCAAAAGAGTGGCATTCGGCGTTTTAATCGGCGTACTTTCAATTTCAACTTTCGTTGGGATAGGACGCGCAACACAAGCGAATATGTTTTCGGAAATGTTCGTTTGGTTGGTGTCGGAAAACTGTTATTACGACTCGACGGGCGCCTATGTATGCGATGACAGTACGGTAGATGATTCGAATTGCTACGATTCGACAGGCGCTTATGTGTGCGACGACAGTACGGTGGATGATTCAAATTGCTACGACTCAACGGGTGCTTATATATGCGATGACAGTACCGGTGGTGACGAAGGTTGTTATTACGATTCGACCGGAGCTTATACTTGCGACGGAGAATATGATGACACTAATTCGTGCTACGATTCTGCCGGAAACTACATTTGCAGCGATCAGAGCGATGATGGTTACGAAGACGGTACTCAAGGTTGCGGAGATTGCGATGGCAGATGCGTTCAGGTAGGAGAAACATTTTCTTGCGAAGCTTGGGATTATGAAGAAGCTTCAAGTTCCGATGATTATTATGACCAAGAAGACAACCAAGATAATAACCAGGATCAGTGGCAACAGGATCCGGAACAAATGCAGGAAGATATGGAAAACATGTCCGAAATGCTTGAGAACGCCGCAGAGGAACCTGAAGACATAAATGATGCAAAGGAAGAAGCTACGGAATGGCAGGAAGATTTATTGGATAGAGCCGAAAAATGGCAGGAAGATTTGGATGATATGAACGAATGGGCGGAGGAAGGTGAGGACATAATGATTCAACCTATATATGAAGAAGCAATCGCTTATGTTCAAACAGCATACGATGCGATTGAAATGATTAAACCGGAATTTGATGCGCTTTTGATAGAATCGGAAAGTACAAAAGCGGCGATGGAAGCGGCTTATGAAGATTATGTGGCTGCGGGAACTGGAGATTCCAGCGCATTCTGGGATGCCCAAAGCAACGGGACCAGGGATTGGATGGATATATATAGAATGGAAGCGGAAATGTGGGGGAGATTGGTTAATTTTTATGATTTCCTAATCGAATCCACAAGAATAGAAACTGAAACAGGTATGACAGCTGAAGAAATAGGTGGAGAGTTCGCAACTGCAGTAGCAACGGCTGAAGAAACGATTTCAACAATAAAATCCGCTCTCGAAGACGGCGGTGAATTGGATTCGGTAATCGCAGCAGCGGAAGCTGAAATTGCCGGAGGTGAGGATACTTGGCAAGTGCTTGATGATGTAAGGGATTATTTCGATGACATGAGAGATTTGATGGAGGAGGAAAAAGATATGTGGGATTCGATGGAGAATGCTTGGGATTTGGTAAAGGATAAAGAAATGGAGACATTCAGAACAGAAGAAATTACAATGATCAGAGAGGATCTAACATGGGTTACAGAAAAACTGGATGAAATGGAAGCCGAAGGTGAAGATGTAAGTGAAGCAAGAGATATTGTTGAAGAAATAGGAGTGCTGTTGGATCAAATAGAAGCCACAACTGATAGCGAAATGGCGGAAGATTTGATGAAAGACCTTGAAAAACTCGGCAAGAAAGCTGAAAAAGAACTCACAAATCTTGGTATTGAATTCGGTAAATATGATACGCAAGCTTATGTGAATTCAATTGACGTGAACGATCCGGATGCATTGATGTCATTATTGTCGCAAGTTCCTCAAAATGTTTTGGAACAAGTAATCCAAATGTTACTTGCGAATGTAAATTCAGCGGATATTGAAAGCTTTATCTCGTACAGTGAGCAATATGGTGATGTCGGGTTCTTCGACAGTTCTGCTATTGCGTATATGGATGCGGATACGCTTGACGCAATGATTGAGGACAAGCTAGCGATATTGGAAGGACTTGATGCGGAAATAGCATCGCGTACGGATGAATTGATGGCTTTATCAGAAAAAATAGCCGGATACAATTTCTATGGTGATAGTGTTGACCAAGTGGTTGAATTACAAAGCAATCTTTATACGGAAATCGAAGGTGCCAGCGATGAAGAGGTGAAAGATATTGTTGCCGAATATGACGAACAAATAGAAGACCTTAAGGATGAAGCACGGGAGGAAAAATATGATGCCGACTTAATTCCGTTCATGGATACGGATGATGATCAGTGGTTTACATCTTATGTAACGGATGTAAAAAATCAAAATATAGTAAGCGGATATAAAGATGAAAATGGTGAAGAAACAGGTTACTTTGGGCCATCCGACAAGGTTACAGGCGGCGAAATCTTGAAGATGTCTCTTGAAAGCGCCGGTCAAGGCGAAGGTGAAGGAACTCCAAACAACCCATATGCTCAAGACAGTTGGAGCGCCGGATATTTCGACAAGGCTGAAGATTTGGATATGTCGATTGTCGAAGATATGACTCAAGATCCGAACGACTCTGCAACAAGAGGAGAAGTTATCCAGACTTTATTCGAATCTTTGGGTGTAACCGTTCCAACCGATACGGATACAACATTCCAAGATGTACCTGAAGATTATGAGTACTATGATGCAATCGCTTATGCTCAAGAACTTGGCATAATCAACGGTGATAACGGGGAAGGTGAAATTTTCAGACCGGAAGATTCGGTCAATAGAGCCGAAACGGCAAAAATGATTGATGCTTTCTTGGAGACCATGGCATTGGAAGGATTGGTTGAGTATTAAATTGGTAAATTCGAGATTTTATAAAAAGCCCTCGCGCAAACGAGGGCTTTTCTGTATTCTATCATCTGTAATTCCGTAACTCTGCTTTCTGTAATTCTCACATGAAACTCAAAATCTCAAATTTCATTTATCAAGATGTCGGTTATAAGGAAGAAAACGATATAAAAACTGGCAGTAATATTATAGAAGGGATTGTTTTGTCCAAGCCGATAACCGCACACATCACCTTGATGCGCTTGGAAGAAGGCATATCTGTTAAAATAGAGAAGTTAAAGACCGGGGTTGATACGGATTGCGTAAAATGCCTGAAGAAGTTTCCCACAGAAATAAAAATTCCTTATGCGGAAAGGATTTATTACATGGACGCACCAGTATCTTATGATTCGGAAGCGGATCAACCGGATATATTCATGGTCGATTTGAAGCAAAATGAAATCGATTTAACGGAAATGATGAGGCAGGAAATTCTCTTGCATTTCCCGACTTATCGAGTATGCTCTAAAAGCTGTAAAGGTCTGTGCCCAAAGTGTGGAATTGATCTGAACAAGAAAAAATGCAAATGTAAGAATGAAAAGATCGATCCGGAAGGCACCCACCAACCATTCAAAAATTTAAAAAATCTCATCAAGCTATAAACTACAATCTATAACCTATAATATCCCATGGCTAAACATCCGGTACCTAAGAAAAAAACCTCCAAAGGCAGAAGTAGTCGCAGATATAAGAGCTATGCCAATAAGACAAGAGCAAAAATCATAGAAGGCATAAGACTTGTTAAATGTCCTTCTTGTGGCGAATCGGTAAGAATGCACCATCTATGTACTGCTTGTGGCAAATACAGGGGTAGGCAGATCATAAACAAGAAGAAAGAGATGGAGAAGAAGATTACAAAAATTAAGGCTTAAATAATGGCCAGTCATCGCCATCAAGCAAGAACTATAGTCGCGCAAGCGATATTCGCCGTGGAATTTCGCCATGTGGATCCGGATGAGACTTTTGATTATTTAATGGAAGAGTTTGGTAGTCAAATAGCTGAAAAAGATTTCCCAAAAAAACTTTTCAAAGGGATTTTGGAACACAAAAAGGATATAGAAAAGGTCGTGGTCGATTCCGCTCCGGAATGGCCTCTTGATAGGATATTGGCGATAGATCGAGCCATTCTCGAAATAGGAATTTACGAGCTTATGTATGATAAAGAAATTCCGCCCCTTGTTACGATTAACGAAGCTGTCGACTTGGCTCGTGAGCTTGGAAACGATAATTCGCACAAGTTTGTGAACGGGGTGCTCAGTACCGTTATGAAAAAATATAAACCCAATAAAAATGACGAATCGATATCAAAGTCTTGAAAAACTCATAGGCATAAAGTTTAAGGATAAAAATCTGCTTGATCAGGCTTTTATCCATAAATCTTATGTAAATGAAGCGAGTGAAGGGAAAGAGCATAACGAAAGATTGGAATTTTTGGGAGATGCCGTTCTCGAGTTGGTGGTTACGGAATTTTTATACAAAAATTATCCAAATTCGGAAGGGGATCTGACGAACTGGAGATCTGCGCTTGTCAGAGGTGATAATCTTGCTGAAATTTCCAAAAGATTGGAGCTTCATAAGTATTTATATTTGGGAAAAGGTGAGGAAAAATCAGGTGGTCGTGAAAAGGGTTATATATTGGCGAATACAGTCGAGGCGCTTATAGGAGCCATTTATTTGGATAGAGGCTATGAAGATGCGCATGGATTTATTATGAAATTTATTGTTTGTTCGCTCGGTGAAATCTTGGAGAAAGGTTCGTATATAGATGCAAAATCGAAATTCCAAGAAATTTCACAGAGCAAATTCAATATAACTCCAAGTTATCAACTGATTGAAGAGTCAGGACCGGATCATGACAAATTATTCGTGATGGGTGCTTATATAGGTGATAAAAAGCATGGAGAAGGACGCGGATCTAATAAGCAACAAGCTGAACAGAATGCGGCGGGAGATGCGTTGGAGAAATCGGGATGGGGGAAGAAGAAGTAAGAGAAGTGCCGTCCTGTGTAAGAAATCGCTTAAAACTTTTTTCGACAGATTGGCAAATCTGCTTCAAGAACTCGCAATCAAGTAGTACAAAATAAAACTCAAAACCGCTCCGTCCAAAAATGCAGTTAACAAAAGAAGCCCGAGAGAAACCTCCCGTTCTTTTCCCAAAATTCGCACCTTGACTTTCCCCTTGTTCTCGAAAAAAGTGACCCCATATGCAAGAGTCATCAGAACCGCCAGAAAGAAAATGATATATCTACCCATAATATTTTTCTTGATATTTCGCGAGTAAATCCTCAGCTTTTTTGTAAACCGCTTTATTGCCGATTCCAACCTTTAATTTCTGCTGAAGTTTCTTCATATCATCAGCTCCTTCAAGCACAGCCTCTTCAATATCTTTATCCGTTATTTTTGTTTCCGGATCAACCACAACCGCGCCATCAACAACGATTCTTTCATACTGTTTCGTTTGTCTGAAATAATCGTTTATCGCTTTGCGAAGCGCTTTATCGCCAAGTACGGAACAATGAACTTTTCTAGGAGGCAATCCACCGAGCCTTTTAAGTATGTCTTGAGGAGTGATTTTCATCGCCTTATCGACTGCCATTCCTTTGACCATAACAGATAGCATTGAAGTGCTGGCGATTGCGGAAGCGCAACCGAAGGTCTGCCATTTGCACTCTTTTACTATATCGGTTTTCGGATCAATTGTTACCCAAATCTTCATCATATCTCCACAAGCCGGACTGCCAACCATGCCGATTCCATTATATTTTTTATCGTTAAAATTCTTGAGATCATCAACGAGATTTTGTGGATGGAAAAAATGGTCTTTTACAGCAGGAGAGTAGACCCATCTGTCTCCTGATTTGCCTAGTATATTCATAAAGTTTTTGTTATAGGAGTTTCGCTAATGCGAAACGGTTTAATAATATTGCGCTCTATCGAGCGCTGATATCTTTTTCATTTAAGTTTAAAGG
>Ga0172379_10006434_pt1 | contig 15737 bp, 16 predicted proteins | sample GrowelOW334metaG_FD_119756 | JGI IMG/M metagenome (GOLD analysis project Ga0172379, IMG submission 119756) | Groundwater microbial communities from an aquifer near a municipal landfill in Southern Ontario, Canada - Groundwater well OW334 metaG | ecosystem: Environmental > Aquatic > Deep... | reverse complement strand
TACATTTTCAATATAGCCCTCATATGTTTTATTACCAGATACCGGCGCACCGTAACCTGGTACAAGCACTACATGCTCGGCTGCTGTATTACGATTTAATAATTTAATAGCCACTGGTTTGCCGATCGTAACAAAAAATATCGCCGCTATAATGATAATAATTCCCAATATTACTAAAACCCGTTTCATAATAATACTATTAAAATAAGGAACGCTGTTTAAATCCTGTTGTGCCAACTAGTTTGGTTTTATTAGCTGATTTTTTATTTGTTACTCGTTTTGTTTTAGTAACTGGTTTAGTTACTGCGTGATTAGCCTCTACATAAGCACAAAAATCACACTGCGCACCGGATTGTGGTAACTCATGATTATTTAAACATTGCGCTGCTTGCGTAATTACTTCTTCTACCCACTGCGCCTTACCTTGATAAGGTAACAAAATAATTTCAAAATCTAATTTATTCGCTAACGCCGGCCGATCTGTTTGGCCGTTACAATACACAAAATAACCGGTATCTGAAACGTTAAAACCATTATTACGCAATAACCACTGGTATACTTCCATTTGCCGCTTGTAGCCAATTTGCCACTCAGCATCCAGATTCACCGTGCCAGCCTTACTAGTAGCTTTATAATCCACTACCATTAATTCTTGCTGTGGCGTTACCCAAATATCATCCACCGCACCGGTAATAATAAAATTAGTAGCTAAATGATGAAATTGCACGCCTTTAAAATTTTCACGCCACTCGTTCATTTTATGGTGTTGAAACGGTACGGCCTTTACACCATAATGTTCCATTAATGGATGCGGTGTTTGTTGCTGTCGATGCACATCGAACTCTTTTTTTAATAACGTATCTACAGCGCTGTTTAAATTAAACGGAAACCCCGGTGGCCGCGCTACCCCTAATTTTCTATCTAAATAAAAACAGCGCGGGCACTGTAAAAACAAATCTATCTTAGACCGGCTTAATTTAAACGGTTGTGCACTACCCGGCTGATACAAATTCGTTTTTCGTTTGGCTTGATAATATTGTGACATAAGCTATCCTGTATAATAGCAAACAATTCAAGATTATGTCACGCCAAAAATTAAACCATATTATAGCTTGTAGTAAATTACCGAATGTAATCACTAGGCCCCCCGACCCCCGGCCTTTCCCCCTATCCCCCTTCCCTAAAGGGCAGGGGGAAAATTACTCCCCCTTTAGGGGGCTGGGGGACTTAGTATTAGAACTGGCCTGTGGTAAAGCCGCTTACACGCTAGCTTTGGCTAAATTATATCCCGAGCAATATTTTATAGGCGTGGATCGGAAACGCGATCGCATTTATCGCGCCGCCACACTGGCCTTGGAACAAAAATTAACTAACGTATCGTTTATTGCTACCGACATTGAACGCTTGCCTGATTTTATTCCTGATCATTCTGTTAATGAAATCTGGATCACATTTCCCGATCCTCTATTAAAACCTCGTCAAGCCAAGCACCGCTTAACTAATCCAAATTATTTGCTGCTTTACCAACGTTTATTAAAACCAATCGGTTGCATTCACTTAAAAACTGATAGTGTAGAATTATTTAATGCTGCTATTATCAATATTAAAGCTTTACACGGTACTATTATTACCAGCACTAACAACGTTGATAGCATTATAAACACCGATCCTCGCCTACAAATTATTACTGATTATGAACAACGTTGGCGCAAACAAGGAAAGCTAATTTATTATCTTGTCTCTAAGATACACAATCCTTCAATATGCGGTGTCCGTGGAAAAAAATTAAATAATTTTAGTGATTTTACTGAATAACCAGAATCAAGCAAATTAATATCGCGCGCTTGCGTAGCTAAATTACATGATAAATAAATTAAACGTTGTGGTTTTTTGGTTAAAATAGTTTCGATTAACTTAGTGTGCAAGCCAGCTCGCGGTGGATCCACTATCATAATATGTGTGCTAGTAATCACGTCCAATAATTGCTCTGCCGGTAAACACTGGGCCGTGTAATTATGTAATTTATTGTGCTCAATATTTTTTTGCGCAAAACTAATCGCTTCGGCATTATTATCTACTAATATAGCGCTGGCACAGTGTTTCACTAACGCAATACTAATAGCACCAACGCCACAATAATAATCCAATAACGGAGTGTTTGGTTCTAAATACTCACTAATTGTTTTTAAAGCTTGAGTAAAAATTGGTAAATTAACCTGAAAAAAGCTAAACACACCATATTGCAACTTGTAATCATTTAATGTTTCGGTAAGCGCCGTATCACCGATTTGATATAACAATTCTGTTGGAACTGAAGCCGGGCTTTTGTGCGTGGAATAATAAATATATAAACCAGTTAATGGTTTGGTAATAATTGGTAAATTATCAAATGTTAAACGATCTTTAATAAATAAAGCAGCTAATACTTCGCCAGCTTGATTGCTTCGAATAATTAATGTTTTTAAGGAACGAATCGGAATATGCTGCTGATTAATCCAGATTAAAATAGTTTGGGCACAAGTATTAATATTAGCCGAAGCTAATATACAGCCAGGAATACTAGTACGCACTTTTTTGCCGCGTTCAAACAAAGCCAGCGTAATTGTGCCGTCAGTCAATTCCGCAAAACTAAATTCCATTTTATTGCGGTAACCATAATAATTACTGGCATCATCCACTAACTCAATTTGTTTGATATCTAATTTACCAATATGTTGATAAGTTTCCAGCGCTAATTGCTGTTTCCAATAGGTTTCCTGTTCTGGCGTTAAAATTTGCCACGGACTGCACGATAAAAAATGCGCTTCTTTAGCCGCTGTTCTATCCGGCGAAGCCTGAACAATATTAGTAGCCACCGCTTCTATAATATCCTTCCGTTTTCTCACCGGCTCCATTTCCACCGTTTCCCCCGGTAACGCGTTCCACACAAAACAGGCCTTACCATCCACATGGCCAAGCCCCTGCCCACCGAACACTAGTTTATCGATTTTTATAAGATTAGTTTTCATTGCGGCAAAATAATAAGCTGACTACTATCAAAATCGTTCTCAAAAGATTTTATAATTAAGCTACCATTAATGTTACAACTAGCCTCATTATTTGGATTAGTACCAACTTTGCTAGGATCAAAATTATTAAACACTAACTCCCAATAGAATTGTTGATCTTTTTTTATAATCCGTCGCTCGTAGTATGGTATAAAATTTTGCTCGTACAAAAACGAAGCACATTTACCATAACGCATAATTTCAAATGGATTCTTCAATTCAAAAAAATCATACAACTGCCTAGAAAATAAATCTACTAAGCCATAATAATGCTCTGTAATACAACCGGATTCACAATCCATACCGGTATTATAACTAGCATCTATAAAATCATACGGTTTACCATCTATTATAAAACGCTCAGTATTATAATTATGACAAGAGCCCTTTGTTTTTAAAGCCAACTGATCTAAAAACCAATCTTGTTCACATATATTACTATCTAATACAGGAAAAGTTTGATTTTTTGATAATATCAAAAATAATAATAACGCCACTATAAACAGGATTCCTAAAATAATTGTTACTTTTTTTATCCAACTAAAAAGATTTTTTTTAACTTTAGAATGATCAGAGTAAATTTCAGGCACTGGTATCATATATTATAGTGGTGTTATTGTAGCATTTGCGCGAACTTTTTTCCAGCAAAAATTAAAGGACTAGCGTTTCCACGCGCGCTACGCGCCTCTGTGCGAAGCACAGAGCTTTTCCAAAATGGAAAGTGCGGGGAAAACCGCAATACGCACTCCGCCACTAATTTTCTGGGGGTTAATGAGGCGGAGTGATGGACTCGCCCGCGCGGAGGAGGGGTATGGGGAGAAATCCGCGCGGGCTTCGGCTTTTCTTTTTTTGGAAGGGCAGGCAACTAGAAAAAACTACTAAAAAGAATGATTTTATGATAAAATGATTTTGCTATGAAAACAGTAGGCATTATTGGCGGACTTGGACCAGAAACAACTTCCGAGTTTTACCTCGATTTGGTTTTTTCGTGTGCTAAAAAAGACAAAACAGCTAGACCAGCAATTGTTATTGCTAGTGTTCCGCTACCATACAAAATCGAGGAAGATTTAATTTTGAAAAGTGAGGGCATGGAGCGATATATTCCATATCTCACAGCAGAAGCTCAAAGACTTGAAAAAGCAGGGGCAGATTTTATCGTCATACCTTGTAATTCGCTCCATGTCTTTATAGAACAGATTAGAAAATCTGTTTCCGTTCCGGTTTTAAGCATTGTTGAAGAAACTGTTAAGTTTTTGAAAAAAGAAGGAATGAATAAAGTCGGAATTGTTTCGACTTCGGCAACGATTAAAAATAAACTTTACGAAAATTCTTTTGCGGAAAATGGAATTGAGTATGTCGTTCCAAACGAACTTCAGCAGGCAAGAATGGGTAAGTTTATTTTAAACCTTGTAGTTGGACAACATAAAAATCAAGACCGCGAGGAATTGATAAGTATTATCAATGACTTTGAAAACAAAGGTTTGGATTGTGTCATTTTGGCTTGCACTGATTTACAGCTTCTGATTCCTAGTCATCAAAACCTTAAAATATTCGATACGATGAAAATATTTTATGACGCGACTGTTGAGGAAATTTTCAAATAAAAAAACGAGCAACTCTTCCTCCTTTCGGATGTTGCTCGTTTGTGAAAGGTTTGGCCCTTTCTTGCCTTGCGAACAGAACTAATAACTCCGGTGCTTGAACGCATCGGGGTGACCTTTCACGTCCAGTTCTAGCCCCTTGTTCCAACCAAAAGGGGAAGTTTTTACCGTGTAGCCTTCGAAGTTTCGACAAATCTTGAGGACTTGCTCGACGAGTCGTTTTGCCACTATTGGGTCGGGTCGGCTATGACTAAGATGCGCGAAGCATTCAACCACGAGGCATTTCGTCCCAACCTTGACGGCGATTTTTGGAATGTCCTTACAGAGAAGACGTACTTGTTTCTCTGTATCGTCCTTTTCGACTTGGAAAAAGATGACCAGACACTCCGTCTCTTGAACGACAAATCGTTGGTCCAGATGAGGCGAACCCTCGCCAGTGTCATCGTAACCGGCGACTTCTTGTGGAATAGTTTCGGGTTCGCAGTCCCCAATTCTCTCCGACGGACTTTCTGCTCTCGACGCCCATCGGTTCACGTGTAGAATCAACGCTTTCATTTTTTCTCCTTTTTGTTTTCAAAGAACTTCTTTGGAATCACTTGCTAGGTAGATTCCTTCACCTGATAATTTTTTTAGAAGTTTTCACAAACTCCGCCGAAAAGAACAAAAAAACTGGTCTCGCAAGAGACCAGTTGGAGGAGTCGAAATGTTAGAAAAAATTACTTCGGCACCTTGAAACAAGTCTCTTGCAAAGAGCCGTAGTAATAAACATTATTTTTTTGAAAAGTTTTTTTAATCATAAATTTAGAGTTAATAGACAAAAAAACCGCCTCGTGGGCGGTCATTTTGTGCTTGGTTTCAATGAATCAATTAGCAAAAAGAAGACCGTCCCACTAGGCGGGTGTAATAGTAGTTTGCGGAAAATTTAATTAAAAAATTCATATGTTTATATTAGCATAGGAACTATGCTCTTGTCAAATTTTACGCCTCCAATTTTTAATGCCCGCCCCGCATTTCTAATTTCGCAAACATTTCTCTTGGTGGACGCAAGTGGGCTCGAACCACTGACCTTACGAATGTGAATCGTACGCTCTAACCAGCTGAGCTATGCATCCCTGCACTTAAAAAGAGTAGCTATATTAATAGCAGTTTTTGGTTGGAAAGTAAATATTAAATCATTATGAAACTTGTTCGTACGCAGTAATAATAGGAGCATCTTCAGTGGCCGCTTCAGCAACATAAGCACTTTCCATATCCATGGTATAACCAATGGCATTAGTCACATCTTCCACATCTATTTGATCTTGACTACTATATTCTTGTGCTGTTGCTTGAATAGACCGCAACGCTTCATCAGCACGACTTCTGTTTTGTGCGACAGTCTGCTTAGAAATAGCTGCCTCCGCAATAATACGCTGCAATTGTTGTAACTCATGAATTTTCACATCAAATGCTGCTAATTTTTTTTGCATTTCTGGCGTCATGGCTTTTTGTTGCTGTTCAGCCATTGTATTTACGGATCTAATAATATTTACACTCACATCATCCACTCGTTGCAACTGTATTCTAAAATTTACCACTATCTCACGTAATTCATCATATGAATATTGCTCTTTTAGATTATTGCCTCGTGCTACTACAACTCCTTCAAAATAATCATGTCTACGTTTTGATTCATCAATAGCTACTGTTCCTTGGCGATTTTCATAATAATGATGAAGAGCATATGATGCTGTACGCATATTTGTTGCTAATCGTTGACGATGCTCAACTAAAGCTTGGTTTACAGACATTAACTGTTCTTTTAAATCTTTCAAAGTAATTCCTGGTTGCAAAAGTTGTTCTCTCTTTAAACCATAACGCTGAAAATTATTATTAATCTGCGCTATCCAAACATCTGGTACCTTAGTTAATGAATTCATTACTTGTTCATTTAATTCTCTGTGTTGTCTAACTAAATCATTAATTTGCACTTGAACATTTATCTCTGTGCTACCTAGCTGCGCAACATCTAAATCTTTAAATGCCTCTATTCTATCACGTCTAGTTGCACTTGAAGTAGTTAAACCACTGGCAATTTCTAACACTGTGTTTTTCTCAACCTTTTTAATATCAGTTAGCTGTAACCCACTTAATTGTTCTTTAGGTACAAATAATGCTGCTTGTTGTTGTTCTTTTCTATTTTTAATTTCTTCAGTAACTAAACGTAATTGCATTTCAGCCGCCTGCATTCTTACACGAATCTCTGTTTGTTTCCAAAAAAATATTTTGGAGGTACTTTTTTCTCGTAAAGATACTAATTCGTCTTGTAATTTCTTTTCAAGTAATCGATATAAAGCTGGCTCACTCACTCTTCTACCTTCAGGCGTATCCGCCACAGCTGATAACATTTCTGGAACTGTTGGTACTGCAGCTGGAGATGTTTCTGTTACATCTGCTAAATTAGGTTTAAACTCAGTATGCAATCGCTTAATTAATTCCAGATCAGCATCGTCTAACTGTCTACCCTTCTTTTGTAATTCCGTTAATCTAACATAAAAATGCTCTAATCGTTTTGGATCTGAACTTCTTTTTTCTTGTTTGTTACCTCGTAATAAACCTAATAATTTAGATTTGACAGTACTATTTTCATAAATTTTAGCACCTAATACAACAATTAACTCGTGTAGTTTTTCATCTGTATCTTTTTCATGTTCTTGTTGTTCCGTTCTTGGTTCTTCTGTCTGTACAGATCTTCGAAAAATTTGTTCAGCATTTTCTCGAGCCATATATTTTTATGATAATAATGTTAATAATATTAACGCTATAATAACACCTTTTTTCTATTTTGTCAACCTCGCAAAATAATCTCTAATTTCAGCAAACATTCCTCCGCTAAGTAACCGTTGGTACACGCGATATGGCTTTGGTCCAACAATAGCCTGACCATTTACGAAAGTGGTAGGCGTACCATAAATATTAGTAGCCACTACTTGCTGAAATTGATCATCAACTATTTTTTGTGTTTCAGGATCGTTAACACATTGCTCTATTGCATTAGCATCCAAGCCAATTTGCTGTATTACGCTATTTACATAATTTTTATCCGTTAAATTATTTACCGGCGCCGCGAACATGGCATCGTTAAACTCCCATAATTTATTCGGAGCTATTTTATTAATACAATAAGTATAATTAGATAAAAAATTTAATTCTGGTTTTATAGGAAAATGAATAAACGTAAAATTAGTAGTATTATTGGCTAACAATTTTCTAATCGTCGGGTAAGTTTTACGCGTAGCATCACAGCTGTAACAGCCTATGAACACTACTGCTTTTTCGGTATTGGCGGTTACTTGCGGAAAATCGGTTAATTTTAACACGTCAAAACGTAAATCTTTAGCGCTAGGCGGAGTTAAGCTGCAGCTTTCGTTAATAGGGGTAGTTTGATTATTAGCGCCAGTAGGATCGAACACACAAAAACCGGCTTCGTTTAAACCATTGCAATTGCCGTACATATAAAAATTATAGCCGCCACGCATTACATAAACCGTACTGGCCACCATTAAGATAAAAAATATCCAAGCTAACACTTCAAAATACCGGTTTACAAATTTAGTTAACCGCACTGAACGATTAATTAACTGGCCTAAAATTTTAGCCTGAATTTTTTCTTTAAAACCAGTATTACATGGCCGTAAAGTTACTCGGCGCAACACGCAATCCAGCGCTTCTTTAGCCAATAAGCGATGTGAGGCACTAAAAATACCTAATATTGCAAATATAATTAAAGCAATGATGCAAAACATATTACAAAACCATTAATATCTTTTTTAGTTGTGTAGCAAACAATTCGGCTTCTGCTAACGTATTATAAAAGCTAAACGAGACGCGTACGGAGCTATGAATGTTATGTGCGTTAAACCACGAATGCACGCAGTGTTGCCCCGACCGTACCATGATATTAGCCGATTCATCTAGCATTAGAGCGATCTTATGCGAATCTACACCGTCTACGTAAAACGACACAATACTTCCCCGCTGGGCCGGCTCAACCGGTCCAATAATATGTAATTTTGGTAACTGACTAATTTGTTCAGTGATATATTTATTTATAGTAAATTCCTGTTGATTAATTTCAGCGTAATTTAGTGATTCTAAATATTTAGCCGCCGTACCTAAACCAATCATGCCAGCATAATCTTGCAAACCGGCTTCAAATTTTTTTGGCGCTGATAAAAATTTGTGTTCAGTGTAAGTAGTGTATTCTACTGTATCGCCACCTACTAAAAACGGCTCTAATTGTTCTAATAAATCATATTTACCATATAAAATGCCCATGCCAGATGGACCAAGCATTTTGTGGCCGGAAAACGCTAAAAAATCTACATCTAAATTTTGTACATCTATTCTATGATGCAACATGGCCTGGGCGGCATCTACCAACACTTTAGCACCGGCCTGATGAGCTAATTTAACAATGTCTTTAATCGGAAACGTTACCCCGTCTAAATTAGAAGTATACCCTATCGCCACTAATTTAACTTTACCCTTATGAGTATTTAATACATTTTGATATGTTTCTAAATTAAATGTGTTATCTGGATTACTTGGTATAATTTTATGAGCAATATTTTTTTGTTTAGCTAAAACTTGCCACGGTACCAAATTAGAATTATGTTCTTTATCAGACGTTAACACTACGTCGCCAGCTGTTAAATTTAACGAGCGCGCAACCAGATTAATTCCTTCAGTAGTGTTACGCGTAAATATTACTTCCTCTGGTTTTTGCGCGTGAATAAAATTAGCGATGATTTGTCTCGCTACAGCACATTCCTGCGTAACGCGCTTACCTAATTTGTGCATACTCCTACCGCCACAAGCCGAATATTCCTGATAATACTGGGTAATTGCGTCAATTACCACTTGTGGCCGCAAACTAACACAGGCATTATCAAAATACACGATCGGTTTGTTGTTCAACCGCTGTTGTAACATTGGAAAATCTTGACGCAGTTGTTCTAATGACATATGTAATAACATTTATTGCGGTACGCGTTTTTCAATTTTTTTACCTACCAACAGTGTTTTAACTTGGCTATCGTCTCGATAAAATCTATTCTTTAAAACACAACAAAATAGATGGCTCCTACTACTACCGCAAAACAAACTAGGAAAACTAGTGCCATTTTTAGGCGTTCACCACCATCGTCCATTTCAGCTAACGGATGAGTTTGCAGTTCTGGCCGTGTTACCACTGGTCTAGTACCCTGCCCTTCTGTTTGTGTAGCTGTAACCGTTTTCATTTTTTGTTCAACATAAGCTCTGTCTGCTGGTGGCATTTCGGCTAAACTATTATACTGTTTGCCTTTTACTACATACGCGGTATTAACATTAGTGGTTACATTACCGGTTTTAAAAGCTTGCTCAACAATATCTGGCATACCGTTATTGTTGTTGTCTTTTAAAATTTCTCCTACTACATCATTAGAGCCAAGTTGTAATTTCATAATTATTTTTTATTACTCATGTGTTTCATGTATTCAGTAATACCGTCTACGGCGCGCAATACTTCTATCGGCACGGCAAATACTACGGTATTAGACTGATCAGACGAAATATCGTTAATACTATTAAGGGTGCGTAAATGCAAAGCGCCAGGTGTAGCAGCCATGGTAGCAGCGGCTTTGGATAGGTTATCAGCGGCAATCACTTCACCTTCAGAGTTAATAATGGTAGCTCGTTTTTCTCGTTCAGCTTCGGCTTGTTTGGCCATAGTGCGCTTTAAGTTTTCCGGTAATTCAATATGTTTTAATTCTACACTAACCACATCAATACCCCATTGCTCAGTAGCCTCATCCACGATAGTTTTAATTTTTTTAGCTATTTCATCGCGATTCGCTAATAATTCATCTAAACTAACTGCCCCAATAATATTACGCATGGTAGTTTGGGCTAATTGCGATACCGCATAATAAAAATCTTCCACTTCCAAAATAGCTTTTTCTGGACTGGCTACTTTATAATAAATTACCGCGTTCATGCGTACCGACACGTTATCTTTGGTAATAGCATCTTGATCGGGCACATCTACCGTTTTAATACGAATATCCACTTTCACCATGCGTTGCAACACTGGAATAATTACTCTCCAACCCGGCATTTTGGTGCTGGAGTATTTACCCATGGTAAACACTAAACCGCGCTGGTATTGATTAACCTGCCGAATAAAAAACATTAATAAAATAACTAACCCAAAAAAACCAGAGACTAATAAAAATAAAAGTGCACCAACAATTTCCATAAATTTTATATTACTATTTAATTAAATTACTTAACCTGTTTTTATTATACTAAATCTCTGAAATTAATCAAATACTACAGTATCGTATTTGTTATGGTATACTTTGGCTAAACACCATGTCTACCAATACTATTTATGCTTTTATTCTAACTACGTTAGCCGGACTTTCCACCGTGCTGGGCGCTTGCTTAATATTTTGGATAAAAACTACCTGTACTAAATTTTTATCATTTGGCTTAGGCTTATCTGCCGGAGTGATGATTTACCTATCTTTTTTTGAACTATTAAAAGAGTCTAATCATTTATTGGCTAGTACTGGAAATAATAATTGGTTAGTAATTATGCTGTTTTTAGTTGGTTTAGCTATTGCTGGCATTATAGATATTTTTACCAACTACAAACAACCCTATACTAAAACATTCTGGAACAAACAGGCTTTGTTAAAAACTGGGATATTTACCGCCATTGTTATTACCATTCATAATTTTCCTGAAGGTATTGCCACGTTTACTACCGCTAGCGTTAATATAGTATTTGGTTTATCTATTGCCATTGCTATTGCTATTCACAATATTCCGGAAGGCTTTTGTGTCGCTTTGCCGATATATTATGCAACTCACAATAAACAGAAAAGTATTTTTTATGCGTTACTAGCTGGTTTAGCTGAACCGCTAGGTGCTTTGCTTACTTATCTGGTTTTATCGCCCTATATTAATGCTTATTTACTTGGTGTAATGCTAGCCGTTGTGGCTGGTATTATGGTGTATATTTCTTTTGCTGAGTTGATACCAACAGCCCGAAAATACAGCCAGCATTTAAGTTTGTTTGGTTTAGTAAGCGGCCTGATATTAATGGCTTTTGAATTAAACCTGCTTGACGCTATTAGTTTAATCGATTAATATACTAATGCAACAATGTTGCATTAGTATATTTTATGCACACACTACACTCAACCATAAAAAAATCCGGCGGCCGGTTAACAAAAACCAAGCAGGCCTTATTGGAGGTGTTAGCAAGCCAACACTGCTTATTAAGCAAAGCTACTATTATTAAACAATTACAACGTAAACACGTTACTCCAAATCGCTCCACGTTATATCGCGAACTCGTGTTTTTAGTAAAACACCATATTATTAACCAAAGCACTATTAATGGCACTGATTATTTCGAATTAGCACACCAACACCATCATCATTTAGTCTGTTTAGGCTGTAACAACATTGAACGAGTAGATATGGATAATCATTTAACCAAGCAAGAACAATATATTACCAAACAACACCAATTTAATATTATTAATCATCTATTAGAATTTTATGGGTATTGCCAAAAATGCCAAAATTAAAAAAATATTATTTTTTATAGTGGTTATTAGCCTGGTTAGTGTTGTATTATTTGCGTTATTGAGCACAAAACAAAAAACCGCTCCTACCGAAAAACCACTTACCATAGTTACCACGCTCTATCCCCTTTACGATTTTGCTAAACAAGTTGGGCAAGCTAACGTGAACGTTGTGTTATTATTACCGCCTGGTGTAGAACCGCATAGTTTTGAGCCAAAACCAAGTGATGTGGTAAAAATAAACGAGGCTGATGTATTTGTGTACACCGGTTCATTTATGGAACCCTGGGCAGCTGATATCATTGCCGGATCTGACAAAAATTTAAAAATAGTTGATGCTAGTGTTGGTATTGAAATGATGAAAGAAGCAGATCATGAGCCTGGAGTTGATCCACATATTTGGCTAGATTTTGCTAATGCTAAAATAATAGTAAATAATATTACTCAAGCGTTAATCGCTCAAGATCCGGCTAACTCTACTTTTTATCAAACCAACGCTAAAAATTATAATAATCAGCTTACTGAATTAGATAATCATTACGCCAAAACATTAGCTACTTGTAAGAGTAATGAAATTATTTACGGCGGCCATTACGCATTTGGTTATTTGGCCAAAAAATATCAATTAAATTACACGGCCGCTCAAGGTTTGGCACCAGATGCTGAACCAACGGCGACCGATTTAATAAATTTAGTTGATCAAATTAAACAAAATCAAATTGCTTATGTGTTTTATGAAGAATTAGCTAGCCCAAAAATAGCCGAAACGTTAGCTAACGAAACTGCCGCTAAATTACTCTTACTTAATGCCGCGCATAATGTTAGCCAAGCAGATATGCAATCTAACGTTACGTTTATTAATATTATGAACGATAATTTAGCTAGCTTAAGTACGGGTTTACAGTGTAAACTATAAGTAGTATATGTCTACTACACCTGTTTTATCTGTTAACCAATTAACCGTCCGCTACGAAAACATTGAAGCGTTAAGTAATATTAGTTTTGTAGTAGAACCGGGTGATTTTATTGGCGTAGCCGGACCTAATGGCGCCGGAAAAACCACCTTAATTAAAACCTTACTTGGTTTAATACCTATTAGTAGTGGCAGTATTATATTATTTGGTGAACCACAGGCTACATTTACCGCTTGGCACAACATTGGTTACTTACCGCAAACCCTGTTTAGTTTAAATCCATTATTCCCCGCCACTGTAGCCGAAATAGTATTTCTGGGTTTACTGACCACTAAATCAGCTCCCCGATTTTTTTCTAAAACCGATAGAGTTAAAGTAGCTAACACCTTAGATCAATTAGACATTGCTGATTTAAAAGATAAACAAATTACCCAATTATCCGGTGGTCAACAACAACGGGTAATGTTGGCCAGAGCTTTAGTAGCCAATCCAAAATTATTAATATTCGATGAGCCGTCCACGGCGCTCGATCCAGCTTCTCGCACCAAATTTTTTAAACTACTAAAAACCTTAAGCCAACAACAAGGCATCACTATCATTATGATTACTCACGATACCGGCTACATTGGCAATTACGCCAACAAGTTATTATATTTAGACAGAACCTTAATTCATTACGGCAGTATGGCCGATTTCTGCGCTTTCAATAAAACCTCGGCTCACTTTGAAAAAACCGATCAACATATTATTTGGCATCAACACGAATAATTTATGACGCTACTACATTTATTACAGTACGGTTTCATTCAAAAAGCATTTTTAGCCGGTTCGTTTGTGGCCATTACTTGTGCCGCCTTAGGCATGTTTTTGGTGTTAAGAAAAATGTCGCTGATTGGCGATGGGCTGGCGCACGTTAGCTTTGGCGCGATTGCGCTAGGACTGTGGCTAGGATTTTACCCATTTTATATTGCGGTGCCAATTGTAATGTTAAGTTCGCTATTAATCTTAAAAATTACCACCCGCGCCAAATTATATGGCGATGCTGCTATTGGCATTGTTTCTGCCGTTGGTATTGCTAGCGGTGTAATTTTAGCCAGCCGCGCCCAAGGTTTTAATATCGATTTATTCAGCTATTTATTTGGTAACATTCTTTCTATTAGCACTAGTGAGGTTGTGTTATCTATTGTGTTGTCTATTATTGTATTAGCTGTGCTCACTTGGTTTTACTGGGATCTGTTTTCCGCCACTTTCGATGCCGATTACGCTAAAACCACCGGTATTAAAACCAATTTTATCAATACCGTGCTAACCTTATTAACTGCCCTTACCGTAATCTTGTCCGTGAAAATGGTAGGCGTTATGCTGGTATCCGCTTTATTAATTTTACCAGCCGTAACCGCCTTACAATTAGCTAAAACTTTCAAAGCGGCCTTGTTATATGCCGTGTTATTTTCTATGCTCTCTGTATTAACCGGCATTACCGCTTCGTTCTTACTAGATTTGCCCACCGGCGCCACGATTGTGTTGATTAATGCGGCGTGGTTTGGAATAACCGTGCTTTATAAGAAAATATTTTAAATTATAGTCGGGCTGCTGGGAATTGAACCCAGTCTACATCCACCCCATGGACGCGTACTACCGGTATACTACAGCCCGTATATTAATCAATCGGCAAAGCCACCGTAACATTTTTTCCAGACCGTTGCAAATTTACTGTAGCTGTTGCTTCAGTAATACCGGCTAACACTTCAGCTAAATCATGTTGCGCGTCGATACTGATATTATTAATCGAAGTAATCACATCGTCTACTTGTAATAACTCAACCCCACTATGAATAGCCGTAACACGAGCACCCGTTTGTTGGTTGGTATCAGAATTAATACTGCGCGCTAATAGGGTATATTCAAAATTAATATTAGTACGTTTTAATTCATTACTAGCAAATAAATCATACACTTTGCTGGAAATACTATTAACCGGCAAAATAGTATTCAGTTCGAACGTTAAACCAATTAAATCACCGACTTGATTAAATACTGGAGCTCCGGGGTACATTAATTTAGTTTCTGGTATATCGGTTAAATATAATAAATTATTATGTCGTGATGAAAAAATATTATTCTCACTGTATTGTAAATTATTCAAATGACCAAAGAGTATCGTTTCACCATTGGTACTGGCCGGAATATACCACATGGCTAATTCGCCTAACGCCGGTGCATTAGCTGTAAAATTTACCGCCGGCAAATCATTGGCCGTAATTTTTACATAAGCCGCATTATTATAATCATCCCGCACAATTTTATTGGAAACAAATAACCTACCATCACTTAATAAAACTGTCACGCTATTTTGTACTGTCAGATTTTTTTGTAACGTTACTAACCAGCCATCAGTACTAATTAACACCCCTTGGCCTAGTGGCACAGCTGTATTATAATCATCAATGTTAGCGGAATATAACGTAACTACCAGGCTGCCGGCTTTTGTTTTTATCAAATCGGCTAACTGAGTAGATGAACTTTCTTGATCTTTATTTACGTATATTACTT
>Ga0172379_10006433_pt1 | contig 15738 bp, 8 predicted proteins | sample GrowelOW334metaG_FD_119756 | JGI IMG/M metagenome (GOLD analysis project Ga0172379, IMG submission 119756) | Groundwater microbial communities from an aquifer near a municipal landfill in Southern Ontario, Canada - Groundwater well OW334 metaG | ecosystem: Environmental > Aquatic > Deep... | reverse complement strand
CGCCGCTTGTTCCATCGGATCTATCAGTGAATGGGCGTGTCGCTTCGGCTGATTTTTTCTATCAGGGAGGTCTGGCCGCCGAAATAGAGGACACCTTTGAGGAATTATCGGGAATCATAACCGTCAAGCGGAAGTGGACACTTCACAATAGCGGCTTATGGAACCTGAACGTGAGTTTTTCCGTACCTGAGAGAGAAGGCGCGGCCGAAATCTTCGTCCCCGCGGTATTCTATCGGGGCAACGCGATGGGAAAGGGCTTTTTCCCAAAGTACGCGACGGCCCCGTTTTGGTCTTTTCTTGAGACCCGGACTCCGGTGCCCGACTACGTGCAGATCGGCGGCGGTTCCGCCTCCTTCATGTGCGCCGCGGAGCCGTCGTCGAGTTCCGACCTCCTTTCCTCCGCCGAAGGCTCCGTCGCCGATGGACGGTGGACGATACACATCGACTTGCCGGGCCGGGAGCGGCCGTACGCGTATACAGGGAAGACATCGCTCGCGCCCGCGGATGAGAACACCCCGGGCGGCTTGCGGATAAGCGGGGACCGCTTGCCTTTCGTCTGCGAGCGTTCTTTCTTTTGCGCGCTGACGGAGTCACCAGATAGATCCGTGTTCGGTATGTATCGCGATTTTCTTTCTGCTCTACCCTTCATCGGACGGCAGATACCCAGTCGTAAAGCCGGACGCTTCGTTTCTTGGGACGAATACCGGTCCCTGAAAACAACGCATCTCTTGTCCTTAGTCGAACGGGCTCCCGAAGGCGACGCCGCGTATCTCGCGATGGGCCGCCGAAACGGGGAGCTTCAAGACATTTACAACTACACCGCCGGTTCTTTTCTGGTGAAAAGCTTGGAGGGAGCACTCGTGCTCGCTCGGACCGAAGATCCGGGCGAATACGCAGGACCCTTTCTTGAAAGGCTGGCAAACTTGTTCGGCGGGAGACAAGAACAGTCTCTCTTGCGCAAAACGGCTGAACAGATCGGACGTTTCTTCCTCAAGGGGGAGCGGCGGCCCGGGGTCCACCAGGATTGTTACGATACCGCGCGGGACGTCTGGGGCGGTTATCTGGGTATCGCCGAGCATGACGCGTTCCGCTACCAAATCAACGCGCGCTGCAACGGCGAAGTCATGAAGTCATATGTACTCCTCTATGAAGAGCTGCGGAAGAAGGGGCGCGATATTCCGGCTTTCATCGAATTGCCCCGCCGTGTCGCCCGTTTCTATCTTGAACGACAACTCTGCGGGGAACGGGCAGGGTCTTTCGGCCGCTGGTGGTCAGTCGACGGGAAGGAAGTCGATTCCCTCGGAACGAACGGCGCGTATATCGCGTCGTTTCTGATCGCCTTGGAGCCGCATTTCGATGACCGCGTCCTGCTTGGAGCCGGTATCGATAATGCGGAGACGTACTACGCCGGACTCGCCGAAAGGGGTGAGTTCTTCGGCGATACCCTGGATGCCGATTCCTGCGACAAGGAGGCCGGCGCCGCGCTGCTCGCGCTATTCCTTGATTTATATGAACGCGACGGCCGTCGGCAGTGGCTTGACCGCGCGCGGGACGCAGTGGAGTTTTTGCTGTCCTGGATATGGCAATACGACTGCGTATTCCCTCCGGAAAGCGCGCTCGGCATGCGGCGTTTTTCCACGCGCGGCATGACTTCCGTTTCGGTCGCGCATCACCACCTTGATTTCTACGGTATGTCCATCGCCTACGATTTTCTGCGGTACGCGGAGCTTTCGGGGGACGGCTTCTACCGGTCGCAGGCGATACTGATGCTCCGCGCCTGCCGGCAGCTGGTCGCCGATTCTGATGATCCGCTGGGGCGATCCCCGTCGGATATCGGGTGGCAGCCTGAGCAGATCAATCATACGGAGTGGGATTATTTCGATCGCCCAAGCCGCAGAGCCGGGCATTTTGATATCGATATCGCCTGGGTGACCGTGCTTGGACTCAGTGGGTACCAGCGGATAAAGGATCGATTCCCCGAGGCTCTCAATTACTCGGAAAAAGAGGAATGATGTATCCGTTCCGCTTCAGCGTGCTCACTTTTAATTTATGGAATACTGAACGCTGGGAGATTCGAGAGCGTACTCTCGCACGGTTTTTGAAGACCTATAATCCAGACATCTGCTGTTTTCAGGAAGTGCGGAGCTCTACCGTCGCCGCGCTTGATCGTTTTTTGCCTTTTCTTGCAAGGATCAGCGATCCGTTCCGAGGTTGGACGGAGGAGGGGAACCTCTACTTCCGCAGGGACCTTTTTTCAGAGATCGAGCACGGCGCAGTCGACTTACATATGCCGGAGGTCGATCGACGTCTTTTCTGGGTCAGGCTCGGCTTAACCGGATCGCAGAGGACACTGTTGGTTTGCACGGTTCACCTTACTCACCAGGGAAACGCGGATGAGCAGGCGACCGGAACATCCTATCGTCACGGCGAAGCGTCCCTCATCGCGGAATCGATACCGCTTATCGCGAGAAAAGAAGAACCCGTTCTTATCTGCGGCGATTTCAACGACCCCCTCCATCCCGCGCGTATTCTATCCAAGGCGGGTTTTACCGAAGTGTTCTACGCTCTCGGCCTGGTTCCGCCCGTTACGTTTCCCAGCCAGCCTTGTTCCGAAGAAATTTACATGAACGAATCGATCGACAAGATCATGCACAAAGGTCCTCTCGTTCCCCTTTTAGCCGCGGTCCCGAACTACATCGCCCATGGAACTTCCTGCTCCGACCATTGGCCGGTAATCGCCGTCTATGAGCTGCATGATCTTGATCGGACATCACGCAAATAACTCTTTAAATATCAGAAGAATTTTGTGGCGCCTCGTTCGCTGGAACCCTCGCTCCGTTCGATTCGAGTCCGGGATGCCGCCATAAATGAAAGAAGGCCGCCTTTCGGCGACCTTCGATTTTTCTTTCGGGCATCCCGGACTCGAACCGGGGACCCCGAGTCCCCCAGACTTGTTCCATATATTCCTTCCGATTCCTTAACGTTCCTGCTTTACTATAAGTATATAATAAACATGTAGATAGGTCAAATAATCATTCCTTGCTGTTCCCATGGATTCCCGTGAAAATGGTCTATATTTCTATGTTTTGGCTACATTTTTGGCTACAGTTTCGACCTTTTTGTTGGCCTCTGGATGATGGGTAGTGAATAATCAGGAATTGGCAGGCTTTCGCTATCTAGCTTGACACTATCCTCGGATGGACAAATACTTCGTAAGGGAAGGGTTACGCTTTTCGGGGGAAGTCCACCATAGTATTAAAATATAAACTACTAAGGAGAAGAAAATGAATTTTCAAATTCTCTTTCTTACCGTTGCTACTACGTTTGCGCTTTGTTCTTGCAGTCTTGAGGGGAAAACAGGAACCGCAAGCCTAAATTCGGACCCATCCTATGATCCGGTTGTAATTGACGCGTTGGACGACAAAAACGACGCAAATGCGTCTAGTCCTTTGGCACCTGAAATAGTAATTGGTTCGTCGCTTTCTTCGAACATTAGGGGCACGAGGCTTTTACTCGTGGCTGGCTCGGACCAAGATTTTAAAAGTTTTAGCATGATCAAGAACTCCGCACTTAATTACAATTCAATGGTAAACGGGACGGTTCCGTTCTCATTGTCGGAGATCGACCTCCTTTCATCCCCAACCGCGGTCAGTTGGGGGCCTTTGACTAAAGCTTGGTCCGTTACCGGCGCAAATCCGATCATATACGGCGAAACGCCTAACGGTTCTATAACAAGTCTCGTGAGGGATGCTGGCGGGGAAATCAGGCAGTTCACTGCTTTCTCCGTCGCGGATTCGGCTGCCTACGAATACAGCTGCTCAATGTTTTACTGGGACGGGTCATCCAACTCTTTTGGAGTGGATATAACCGAAGTGTGGAAATATCCTACCTACAAGCTGGTAAGCGTTACGATGTACTGGAAAAACTGGGACCTTGGAGTCAAGTACCTCGCTGTTTCCGACACGACCGATGAATATCAGCGGACATCAATGCTCGTCGGGCAGTATGATTACAAGACGGGAGAAGACTTTACTTTCGATTCGTACGACGATATCGGCTATATAGATTTCTCCATGAACGCCGCATCTCTTACTAAGTTTAGCACTCAGCACGACTTTTTGCCGCAAACATTCCCGCAGTTGGGAAAACTTAAAGAAGTCCACATGCGATCAATCCGAATGACCGACGCCAAGAAAGTGACCTTTGACCACGACAATTTAAAGCCATTCACCGAATTTATCGAAAAGTGATGTTCTTTCAAAAAGAGGTAAAATGAGGAAATTAAAAGAGGCTATCCGAAGGAGTTCTACGAACTTTAGAAAGCCTCTCCCGTTACTTCTATTAAATCCCGGCGAATCTACCTAAAATTATTCGAAAAGATTCTCTCGCTACCCTCCAAGTCGAGGGCTTTGAATGTCTCGGTAGCGGGCAGATCACTGGAGCCCCAACAAGGAAAAGCTAGAAGCTCCTGTTTCGATAACGGGTTCACGTCCCCTCCACAACAGGGGGTCAATATTTCCTAAAAAGCTTCGGATCGACTGACTACGAACATAGCGCAGTATATTAAAGTAAATAACTTTTGATCGCCCGCAAATACGTCTCCGTCACTCCAATCGATGCATGATTCAAGGCTTCCTTCAATCTATAAATGTCCCGATCCTTTCGATATTCCTGAATCGCAAAAAAGTGCCGGAGATCATGGACGCTATACGCTTCCGGCAACGATCCTTCTTTCCTTAACCTTTTAGTAACGTATCGAAAGGCGTTTCGTATCATATCCGCATCCATTCCTTCGAACGGCTTGCGACTATCAAGCCCCGCCTCCCGAATAGCTTCCAAAGCTTTCGCAGAAAGGTTCCCATCGATCTTCTTGCCCTTGGAAGTTCCGGTATAGCGTCCGCCCCATACGGTCAACGAAGGTAAGGCCCCTACACGAAAGCCATGTTCAAGCATACAGACAACAGCAGCTTGGATTTCCGGCTTCAGCAGCGGGATGATCTTTTCAAGGTCTTCAAGGCTCGGAACATTAGGGGTCTCGGTTTCTTTCTTTGGCCGTTCTCTTGTTCCCCGGAAAGGATTGGATACTCGCCCTTCCGTTTCCCGATCCAAGAAAGAAAAGAATGCCGATACTCCCGCGACTCGGAGCCGAACCGTTGAAGATGATCCCTCAAGGCTATGGATGAAGCCATCAGCGTCTTTGTATTTCATTTCAAGAACTTTTATGCCTTTTCTTACGGCGAAGGCTTCAAGGGCTTCAATAGAGGACTGGTAGGCTTTTAAGGTATGTATGGACTTCCGCTCTGCCCTTCCGAGGAATTCGGTCCGTAGATCGGCATACGGGATGCGCGCCAGATCAACCGCCCTTTTAAGATCGCCCTTGAGGTCATCGAGGATAACGGAACGAGCTACCGCTTCAAGTTGTTCAGGGGAAAGATCGGAGAGGGTCGGGCTTTCATCGACTATCCGCTGGACAAGGCTTTCAACGGCAAGGAAGGCTTCGGTATCCATTCCCGTATTAGGCGAATTCAAAGCGTTCTGCATCGTGTATCCCCCTTCAATTTATGTAACCTATAATACAATCTTATCGGTTATTTTTCAACTCTAAACTATCGATTTATCAATTCGTCGTTTTTATGCTTGTCGGGGTTGCAGGTCGGGACTAATATGTATCAGCAATCAAATAACAGAAGTAGGTGTCAAAATCATGTTCAACAAACTTATCCAACCCCAGATCACGTTAGAAAACCTTTTCCAGTTGTTCACCGAGACTGTTGATATTGAGCCGAAAGCCATTCAACTTCAAACAGAAACATTGATCTTTAAGGCAATTCCTCAAGCATTTCAAGAACTTGGGATAGTTGATGACGGACTTACAAGCAGCGCCACATTGTTCTTATTCTTTGAGAAAGTTAATGAAACTTGCAAAATCCACTTTCCTGATGAACTTATAGACTCCGATTTGACCTTCGGCATATTACTTTCTGAAATAAATCGTATGATCAACGAAAACAATATTATTCGAATCAGATTCGATTCGCATGTACTCGATATTTGTCTTCAGGAATGGGTACCAATCACGGTATCTAATACGGCATTAAACGGAACGACGAAAGTATTTATAAAAGAAATGTCAAAGGAGTTTCCAGATTCAGACGATGAGCCGCTAACGCTTTTTCATTGTCTTAAAGTAGTGTTTCACAACCTTGGTCTTGATATCACTGATCAAGAGATAAATAGTTTTAATGAACTGAAAGATATGACCTCAGTGTGCCAAGCAATTGATAAAAAAGTTGCGTTGCGAAAATCAAACGATTGCCGCGTCAAGTACGGAAATGTCTGGAGCAGAGGACTCAAAGCCTTGACTCGCGAATACCTCACGAAGAATGGTATTTATCCTCTTGGCATACGAATGAAACATATAAGCGGAACAAGTTATGGTCGTATTTCTGATACTGGTATCATGGTTAATGATAAAATTGTTGAAGTTCCTGCTGGTCACTTTTGTATTTGTACAGATAAGAATTTGGCGATAGAATTTGAATCCCTTGAAGCACTTCTAGCACATGGTTGGGCAGTGGATTGAGTCATGAAATAGATATCCCTTGTTGGATGGACGCCGCTAAGGCGGCGCTAAATTAAGAAAAATAAGAATATGATATAATCAAACGCGCCCCTAAGAACGCCCGCCGTCCTTGGCGGGCTGAAGAGAAAAAAACAACAAAGCGATAAGGGAGACATTAATGTCAGTACAGACGCATCAGCAGACAGCTAATTTTATCTGGAGTATTTGCAATCTACTCCGTGGACCATATAAGCGAAATGAATACCGGAAAGTTATTCTCCCATTAACCATTCTACGCCGTTTCGATTGTATCCTTGAACCAACTAAGGGCAGAGTACTCGCTGAATTTGATAAACTCAAAGGAAAATCCGAGAACATTATCAGTGCTCAACTAAGAACTATTACTGGAGTCCCGTTTTACAACCTTTCCAAGCTCACTTTCAAGAAATTACTGGATGACCCAAATCAGATAGCCCCTAACCTAAACAGCTATATCAATTCATTCTCGCCCAATGTACGCCAGATTATCGAGAAGCTTGAATTCGGTATTCAGGTCACCAAGATGAACGAGAAGAACCTGCTCTTTAATGTGGTAAAGAAGTTTGCGTCCGACGAAGTCGATCTGTCGCCGACAAATATTGATAATCTGCAAATGGGTTATGTGTTTGAGGAACTGATACGGATCGGCGCGGAGCAATCGAACGAAGAGGCGGGAGAGCATTTTACTCCGCGCGAAGTTATCAAGCTTATGGTCAATCTTCTACTATCGCCAGAAACTGATTTACGTAAAAGCCATGTGGTCAAAACTATTTATGACCCGGCTTGCGGAACCGGCGGTATGCTTTCAGTTGCCGAAGACTATATCCGCAAGTTAAATAGCCAGGCTCAGCCTCACTTGTTTGGCCAGGACTGGAACGATGAAGCCTACGGTATCTGCCGGGCAGATATGCTCATCAAGGGTGAAGATTCTGATAACATTAAGCCGGACTGTACATTTGAGAAAGACGGTTTTCCCAAGGAAAAGTTCGACTACATGCTGGCCAATCCGCCTTTTGGTGTTGAATGGAAGCAGCAGCAGAAAACAATCGAAAATGAAGCCTCAACTCTTGGATACGATGGCCGATTTGGCGCGGGCACTCCCCGTATAAATGATGGGTCGTTGCTGTTTCTTCAGCACATGATTTCAAAGATGCGTAGTCGCGAAGAGGGGGGAAGCCGTATCGGGATCGTTTTCAATGGGTCGCCACTCTTTACCGGTGATGCAGGAAGTGGAGAATCCAATATCCGCCAGTGGATTATCGAGAACGATTGGCTGGAAGCGATTGTCGCCTTGCCGGATCAACTTTTCTACAATACCGGCATCTCTACCTACATCTGGATTGTCACCAACCGAAAGGAAAAACGCCGTACTGGAAAGATTCAACTGATTGATGGTCGTGAATTCTTTGTTAAAATGCGTAAAAGCCTGGGTAACAAACGCAACCAGATTGGTGACGGCGAAGAAAACCGACCGGATCAGATTGCGGAACTAAGCAAGATTTACGGCAACTTCACGCACGATGAAACCCGCACCATTGAAGTGGATGGCGTGAAAAAGCAGTTTATCGTCAGCAAGATTTTTGAAAACAATGATTTTGGGTATAACAAGATTACGGTTGAACGCCCCTTGCGCCTCAACTTTCAGGCAAACGCCGAGCGTATCGCTCTTCTGGACGACCTGCGCGCTTTTTCGAAAATTGCCGAGAGCGACAAGAAAAACGAGACCATCCGCCAGCAGGAAATTGAAGCAGGCACCAAACGCCAAACAGCAATCAAGACTATGCTTGTTGACTTACAGAAGGCGATTGCCGGGAAGCTTTTCAAAGACCGCATCGCCTTTTTGAAAGAACTCAAAGCGATTGATCAGAAATCGGGTGTGCGCTTATCGGCACCTGAGTTAAAAGTTATTCTGGAAGCTTTGAGCGAAAAAGACGAGACCGCCGAAATCTGTCGCGACGCCAAGGGCAACGCAGAAGCCGATGCCGACTTGCGTGATACAGAGAATGTGCCGCTCAAGGAGAACATCGAAGAATATTTCAAGCGTGAAGTTCTGCCCCATGTGCCAGACGCCTGGATTGACCATAGTAAAACCAAAGTGGGCTACGAGATTCCGCTTAATCGCCATTTCTACCGCTACGAACCGCCGAGGGCGTTGGAAACCATTGCCGCCGATGTCAAGACACTGGAACGCGAGATTGTCGCCATGCTGGCAGAGATTACTGGCAGTGCGGAGGGTTTGAAATGAACAAAGCCTATCCAAAATACAAACCCTCCGGTGTGGAATGGCTGGGGGATGTGCCGGAGCATTGGGGGGTGAAGAGATTAAAACATATAGCAACCCGTATTACAAAAGGAACAACGCCTTCAACTCTTGGTAAGGAATTCACAGAGGAAGGTATTCTTTTCCTAAAGGTTGAATCAATTTCTGATAAGATGAGCATACTAGATGAGATGTGTGTTCATATTGATTCAGAAACTGATCAGTTATTATCACGTTCAAGACTTAGAGAAAATGATGTTGTGCTTTCTATCGCAGGAGCAATAGGGAGAACAGCAATTATAAGAAAAGAGAACCTACCAGCAAATACGAATCAAGCTCTTTCAATTATTAGCCCACAAAAAAATAAAACCTCTCCGAAATGGATTTGCTATTCTGCCAATGGTAAATACTTTACGACAAGTCTTTCGGTTGATACGGTGAAAACAGCACAAGAAAATGTTAGTCTTGATACAATCTCAAATAGCGTTATTCTTCTCCCCCCTCTCCCCGAACAGCAAGCCATCGCCACTTTTCTCGACCGCGAGACCGGGCGCATTGACGGGCTCATCGCCAAAAAGCTGCGGCTTCTAGAACTGCTGGCCGAACAGCGCACGGCGCTGATTTCCCGCGCGGTCACCAAGGGGCTAGATGCATCGGTCAAGCTGAAACCATCCGGTGTGGAATGGCTGGGGGATGTGCCGGAGCATTGGGAAGCATTGCCGTTAAAGCGTATTGTAGCAATTCCAGTCACAGATGGGCCTCATGAAACCCCGGAGATATTGGATGAAGGAATACCTTTTGTCTCGGCTGAAGCCATACGAGCCAACAAGATAGACTTTAGTAGAAAACGTGGTTTTATTTCTGAAGCGGAGCATCGCAGATTTTGCTTAAAATATCATCCCAAGCGGGATGATATTTACATGATTAAGTCTGGGGCAACTACTGGAAATCTCGCCATTGTAGAAACTGATAAAGAGTTTAGTATTTGGTCTCCACTTGCGGTTGTCAGAGTACATAGTAAAAAGGCGGATGCTCGATTTGTCCTCGCTGCAATGAATTCAAAAGAATTCCAAACCTCGGTTCAATTATTTTGGAGTTTTGGTACTCAGCAAAACATTGGTATGAATGTAATTGAAAATCTACCAATCCCTCTCCCACCTCTCACCGAACAACAAGCAATTGCCGCTTTTCTCGACCGCGAGACAGCTAAAATCGACACCCTTTCCGCCAAGGTGACTACCGTTATCGAACGGCTCAAGGAATACCGGACAGCGCTCATCAGTTCGGCGGTAACGGGTAAGATTGATGTGCGGGAGGCGGTATGAGCGCTGAGTTCATCGTTGATACATTTGAAAAATATCTTGATATCGTGAAAAATGAGATCGACAAAACCAAGCGCTATTATCGCGGTCAGGGTAAGCGAGTCGTGGACGGGTACCAACTTTGGTCATCCATTGCTCGGTATGAATATCTGAAAGAAAAATCATCCGCAGAACTCATCGATATTGAACGACGGGCTTTGGCAACCTTCTCCAATCATGTTATCGGCCATGTGAACCATATTCCACGCGACGATTGGGAAATGCTCGCCCTCGCGCAACATCATGGACTACCAACCCGCTTTATGGACTGGACCACGAATCCACTGGTGGCGCTCTACTTTGCAACCCGCGAAACCGAAAAAGACCCGGAAGGGAATCCCATTGATAGTGCCGTATATGTTCTGGTTCAAGAACCTATCAAATATTCAAGCCTCAAAGCTCAACGCCAAAACCCCCAAACCTCGGAACCCGAAAATCCTCTCCCCACAAAGTCGGAAGTAGAGACAGACCCCTACGGTGAGTATGGCCTGGGCACTGATTCCACCAGTGTGGAAGTTTCCGATACCCCTGCTGAGCCAAAGAAAGACACAAAGCCTGTTACTCCGGCAAACAGTTTCAACCCTTTTGAGATCACCGCCAATGTGATTTATGAGCCTCCCCATGTCTCGCCACGTATCCGCGCCCAGGACGGTGTTCTTCTGGCCTGTTTCAATCCCTTGGAAGCGCTTGAGGAAAAGGATTATCTGGAAATTCTGATCAAAGCTGAAGCCCATGATGCTATCCGCAAACGTCTTGACCTCTATGGCGTATTCGACAAGCAACTTTTTCCTGATCTGGACGGCATGGCAAAATGGCTTAAATTTCATGAATTCGAATGTCAAAATGGGGACATCCTATGAAAGCAACCACAGAAAAGGCCTTTGAAGCCTATATCCAAGAGACAATGGCTACTTGCGGCTGGATTTCCGGTTCTAATCTGGAATGGGATAAAGCCCGCGCCTTGTTTCCCAGTCAGGTCATTTCCTTTATTCAGAATACCCAAAGCGACCTCTGGGCGCAGATGGAAAAGCTCCATGGCTCAGAACTGGCTTCAAAGCTCATTGAAACACTGGCAAAAGAACGGGATTCTAAAGGAACCCTGCACATCGTTCGTCATGGATTCAAGTTTTACGGAAAAACCTTCAAGATGGCCTACTTCAAACCTGCTCACGGTCTGGTCAAAGAAACTCTGGAGCTTTTTGCCAAAAATCAGATCCACGCCACCCGGCAAGTCGCCTGTCATCCCACGGATTCGAGCACCATCGATATGGTTCTTTCTCTGAACGGCATTCCAATCGCTACCATGGAACTCAAAAATCCGGCAACTGGCCAGACCTGGAAACATGCCGTTGCCCAATACAAGAGTGATCGTGACCCGCGCGCACCGCTCTTTCAATTTATCAAAGGCGCGGTGGTACATTTTGCGGTAGACCCGGATGAAGTCTTCATGGCTACCCGACTCAATAAAGAGAAGACCTTCTTTCTGCCCTTCAACCGCGGCGGTGCCCCCGGCGAGATTGACTGCGGTAAGGGTAACCCCCAGCATCCATCGGGCCATCGCACCGGCTACTTCTGGGAAGACGTGCTGGAACGGGAAAGCTTTTTGGATATCGTCGGCAGTTTTATCTTTCTTGAAACCAGCGAGGAAACCGTTGACGATGGTGCAGGTGGCCGGAAGAAAGTCACCAAGGAAACCATGGTTTTTCCGCGCTATCACCAGCTTGATGCCGTGCGAAATCTGGTACACACTGCCCGGAATGAACAGGCTGGAAATAATTACCTGATCCAGCATTCCGCCGGAAGCGGGAAAACTAATAGCATTTCCTGGCTGTCGCATCGTTTATCCAGCTTGCATACGCCAAGCGATACCAAGATATTTGATTGCGTTGTGGTCATTACCGATCGCCGTGTGCTGGATAAGCAATTACAGGACGCCATCTACCAGATTGAGCATGCCCAGGGTGTCGTCAAGGCGATTGATGAAAACTCCCGCCAACTTTCGGAAGCCTTGATTGACGGCACAAAAATCGTTATTACAACCTTGCAAAAGTTCCCCTTTATTCTGCGTGGTCTCTTGCATATCGCCGGGGCAGATAATCCAGACAACCCCGACGAAGCTGCCGTTGCCAAAGCCAAAGAGTGGCAGGAGGCCATTGCCGCTCGGAAATATGCGGTCATTGTCGATGAAGCCCATTCCAGCCAGACTGGTGAAACCGCCCGTGAGCTAAAACGCATCCTAGGTGCAGGCACCGATCAGGGAACCGAAGAAAGCGAACTTGACTGGGAAGATGGTTTGAATAAGGTCATGGAGTCACGCGGCAGACAAAAGAACTTGAGCTTTTTCGCGTTCACAGCCACTCCAAAAGGCAAGACACTGGAACTTTTTGGCCGTAAAGGCTCCAGTGGTAAACCGGAAGCCTTTCATACCTATTCCATGAAACAAGCTATTGAAGAGGGCTTTATTCTCGATGTACTCCAGCGCTATACCACCTATAAAACCTATTTCAAACTGGTTAAGAGTGTTGAAGATGATCCGGCCATGCCCAAGAAGAAGGCGCAGAAGAAACTCGGCAAATTCATGGCTCTTCATCCGCACAACATAGAGCAAAAAACTGAAATCATGGTTGAGCATTTCCGTGACCATGTGAAGCATAAGCTCGGCGGACGAGCGAAAGCGATGGTCGTTACTGGTTCTCGTTTACATGCTGTTCGTTATATGCTGGCATTTCAGCGGTATATCGAAGAAAATCACTATTCTGATATTCGTCCCCTGGTTGCTTTTAGCGGGAAAGTTACCGATCCAGATGTAATAGATCCGAAAACACAAAAGCCTACGGAATACACCGAGCCTTCCATGAATATCGATGTGGTTACCGGGAAGACAATATCTGAATCTCAACTTCCAGATAAATTCGACTCCTCCGATTATCAGGTTTTGTTGGTTGCAAATAAGTACCAGACTGGATTTGACCAACCGTTGCTGTGCGCCATGTATGTAGATAAACGCATTGATGGTGTCCAAGCAGTTCAGACGCTTTCCCGCTTAAATCGTACCAGTGCCGGGAAAGAGCCCCCCTTTGTTCTTGATTTCATCAATGAATCTGAAGATATCTATAAAGCATTCAAGCCCTATTATAACGTCACAACACTTGAAGAACCTTCAGCCCCCAACCACCTTGAATTGTTGAAACATGAATTGAATGCATTCCAGGTCTACATGTGGTCAGAAGTTGTCGGGTTTTGTCATATCTTCTATCTGCCCCAATACAAGCAAAATCCCTCAGACCATGCCAGAATGGAAAAAATGATAGCTCCGGCAGTGGATCGCATTAAGGCTCTGGATGACGAGAAAAAAGAAGCCTTCTATGAGAAAATCACTGCTTACACAAACTTCTATTCATTTATTAGTCAGATTATTCCATATTCCGATCAAGAACTGGAAATGCTTTACAGTTATGGGCGTTATCTGATATCACACCTTGACCTTAGCGAAGATGGTGTAAATCCTCACCCCGAAAAGGAAGTAGTACTTCAATATTACCGAATAGAAAAAGTCATGTCCGGTTCAATTAATATGGAAGGCGGCGATCAGTACGGAGTTAAATCACCTACAGCAGTCGGTACCGGAAAATCAAAAGACGAAGATAAACCACTTTCAGAAATTATTCAGGCATTAAATGACCGCTTTGGAACTGATTTTTCTGAAGAAGACCGTTTGTTCTTTGAACAGATAAAAGAAAAAGCATCGAAAGATGAACGAATTATACAAACAGCCAAAGCAAATCCGTTGGATAAATTTGAACTTGGAATAAAAGCAATTATTGAATCACTCATGATGCAAAGAATGACTGAAAACGATTGTATCGTAACAAGATACATGGATGATAGCAATTTCCAAAAAACAATTTTCCCTATACTTGCAAAGGAAATATACAAAAGCATTTTGGAAAAGCAGGAATGAAGACCGCCTACGCACGTCCTGTGCTTCGGCGGAAGAGGGGCGCGAAGAGAAATTGAATAAGGAGGAAGTCTTCGAATAATTGAGCATCTCTATGCTCATTGGCATACGCGATAGTAGATCGCTTTACTGCCGTTGAAATTCCCAAATGGTACAGTGAGGACTGCTGTTGGTTTATTCCATCTTCTATGGATCTCAATCCTGATTGACCGGACAGCTGCCCGAAAAGCATTGTTGTAAAATGAGCCCAGCTTGAAAAACCCTTGGCGCCTTTCTCGGTTTCATGCTGTTTTACAAGCTTTTGGAATTGAGATCTCGAAATGAAATCTAGCATTTGGCCTAATAGCGTGTTAGTATTATTCAAGTCTTATTTCCTTTTTTGGTAAGGATTTGTGTGTGGCAACTCAAATCATACCATGGAAATCAGACTATTCTTTTAAATTATTTTGGACACTAGTGATGTAAAATACTTATCAAATTCTTCATCTGAAGGATATTTGAGGAATTTCTTTATTTCCATAATTTTCTCCTGTAGAACAATAGTATCATAGAATTCTTTATCATTCTAACAAATACGATATTTTGATCCAAACGATGTCTGCTAACGTGTAATCACTTTAAAATGCTTTATTTAATACTTATGTAATACTTTTCCTAAACTTTAGAATTGAATATATTTAATAATTCAGCCCGTTTTGAGAATGGAAAATATGCGATAGTATCAAAATTATTAGAATGAAAATAATTATACATACCCCACACTAAATTTGAGAATTACCTTTATCTACTCAACCCATATCAATTTTTTTTCGTTAAGATGAAGTTCTCCATCAAATCTATAAGCCACTAATTTTCCGCCCTTCGCGATACTATAGTCGAGGCATGAAACTGAACTATTTATTAAACGTGGTGTTCCAGTAAGCCAATAGTGACCAAAAAAGAGCGGTTTATCGTTTGGTATCTGGATACGAGCATGATCCGGTAAGAGTAAATCAGGTATTTTCTCCTTATCCAGTTCATCCAGTAATGAGGCCTTCTGATACGTGTCAGCGTTCTTGTCCCACCAAGCTACCCGCACTCGTTTGCGGTTATTTCCATCTTTATCCGCAAAGCTACAGTTATCGGGAAGCGGTATTTCTACGCCTTTAAGTAACGCTTCCACCGCCTTAAATACTGATGGATCGGCGCTATCCTTCTCATTCTCATCTTGTGGTTCGGTTACTACAATTTTCATCATATCTTTCTGGATTTTATTCCCCATTTTTAAATATCCTTTGATATATTTCATAAACTCTTCATGCCAACAAGCGTGAATAATCCTCAACCCAGACAAGTCGAGCCAAAGCGGAAGCGTCAGAAACCAATCAATATACTCGCCATGTAGTTTCTCGTTGTAACCTCGGTAGGAAGGATTGTCAAATTGATAACCCAATTCCGAAAGAAATCGCTCATGTTGCTTAAAATTTTTATTTCCGTGAGGGGTTCTCCCATGTGGCCTCAAAAACTCTTCAGCATTCTCATTGTCTGGTATAAACCAAGCTATCGCATTCAATTCATG
>Ga0172379_10006432_pt1 | contig 15738 bp, 11 predicted proteins | sample GrowelOW334metaG_FD_119756 | JGI IMG/M metagenome (GOLD analysis project Ga0172379, IMG submission 119756) | Groundwater microbial communities from an aquifer near a municipal landfill in Southern Ontario, Canada - Groundwater well OW334 metaG | ecosystem: Environmental > Aquatic > Deep... | reverse complement strand
TTCTTCGGTATTTCTCTGCTCACGTGGTTTTTAGTTCCCACCCAAAATGGTCCGAAACTTTTTGTTGTTTTGTCCGGCTCGATGCAACCGGCGATTCGCACGGGTAGTGTTGTGGTTGCAAAACAAGCGGATCAATACAAAGTCGGTGATGTCGTTACTTTTGGAAAAAATACCGTGAAGGAAATACCAACGACGCATCGGATTGTTGAACAAAAAGATATTTCCGGAGTGTCTGTCTTTATTACCAAAGGGGACGCCAATAATGCGCCGGACGGCGAGCCCGTTCGTAAAGAGACGATTCAAGGACGCGTCTTATTCTCCGTTCCGTACGTGGGATATTTGCTATCCGCGGCCAAATCAAAACAAGGATTACTCATCTTAATTATTGTCGGAGCAATTGTTATCTACAGCGAGCTAATGCGGATTCAAAAAGAAGTAAGAAATTTGACCCAAAAAAAGAAAGAAACAGCGATTAATAAAGAAAAAGATGAAAAAACTCCTGTTTAATGAATTTAAAGAAAACGTCTTTGCGAGCCATCGCTTTCAAGCGAGGCGAAGCAATCCCATCATTGTTTTGACACGAGAGATTGCTTCGCCTCGTCCATTTGAAAATGGCCGATGGCTCGCAAAGACGAATGTTTGTAAACGTCTAACAGCATTTGTGGTTTCCATTGTTATTGCAAACTTATCTTTTGTCGGTTCCGCTTTTGCTTATGTATCGGATAATGAGAGTGTTGTGGCAAACACTTTTAGTGCGGAATCGTTGGATTTTTCTTTGCGTAGTCCCGCGGATGCTCCTATTACACAATTGTTTGCCGTGTCCGGTTTTAAACCGGGTGATACGCAAAGCATGTCCGCCAATATTAAAAAAGAGGGAACTTTGAATTTTCAATATAATATTAGCGCCACAAAAACTGCCGGAGACGCCGGTTTGTGTAACGCCCTGAAAGTGCGAGCGGTGATTGACGGTTCGGAAAAATATAGCGGGAGTTTGTTGGGTTTGACTATTAGTCCTGTCACTCTTTCCGGAACAACGGACGCTTGGGATTTCACCGTTAGTCTTGATGATAGTAGTGATTCATTAAAGAACAAGAGTTGTGATTTTAATTTGGTCTATCAAGGGTGGCAAATTGGCGGCAGTAGCACGACGGGTTTTTTTGACACAGAAACATTGGGCAACAGCGTGGCGACCGGTTCTTGGGTGAATCCAAGTGATGTTGTGATTAACGAAGTAATGTGGATGGGGAGTGTTGGTGATTCTGATGATGAATGGATTGAACTGCGTAACACAACCGGTTCGGATATTAATCTGGCCGGATGGAGTATCGATGGTGCCGGTGCCGGCGCAAGCGCGATTACGATTTCGTCGGGGACAATTCCCGCGAATGGTTATTTTCTGATAACCCGGAAAAGTATCGCCACGTCGGCGATAAAAGATTCAATCACTTCCGATCTCGTTGTTTCCGACATGGTTTTGGTTAATAGTGGCGAGGCGCTTACCTTGAAAGACGGTAGCGATGTTTCTATCGATTCCACGCCGTCTGGTTCCTGGCCGGCCGGTACGCACGTAACAACCGTTCCGCAATCCGATAAATCAATGGAAAGAAATGACGACCCGGCAACGGGTTGGCACGCTTGTACTGATGTGGAATGTAATACTGATGAATTTTGGGATGTCGGTGGCGGATCGAACTATGGCACGCCGCGTTCTCAAAATCACTCCGATGAAGATATAAAGGGTGAGCAAGAACAGGAAAGTGTTGTCTTGGCACCAGAACCTTCTGTAGTGCCGGAAATTATTGAACCAAGCCCTTCTCCGGAGCCTACACTGCCACTCTCACCCTCACCGTCGCCGTCACCTGCCTCCATGCCAGCACCATCGCCAAGCGCGAGTCCGTCTCCAACGTCCGATCCTATTGTTGACCCATCACCGACACCTAATCCTACGCCCGCCCCAACTCCTTCTTCCGAGCCAGAATCAACACCCACACCTGAACCGGTAGCAGATCCGACACCGGAACCAACAGAAGCACTAGAGGAGCCGCAATCTCCGGTCGAAGAAATAACCATTAATTTTTCAAGTGATGTTTATTATGCATAAAAATAAGCCTGCGTTATTAGTGGTTTTTATTGTTTTCTTTTTTTCTTTATTGTCTTTGACGGTTTATGCTGGAAACGCTGAAGCCGCCAACCTCTCGATAAGGTGCCGTGACGATGGTAGCGCCTGTTCTTCTGATCCTGATAATGTGCCTTTGTTTAATGAAACTAATGTTGTTCCCGGACAAGCAATCTCAAAAACTTTTGACGCCAGAAACGAAAGAAGCGGTATTTGTGATTTGAAATTATCGGTAACATCCGGAAGCGCGAATTCGGATTTTAGCAAGAATATGTTTACCTCGATTAGCAGCGGGGCGGGAGATGAATATGGCGTGTCTTTGAATGGCAAGGCGACAAGCGCGAAGAGTTTTTCCGACATGGTGGCAAACAGTCCGCTCGATCTTGGTTCAATCGATCCCAACAACACAAAATCATTTAGTTGGAATGTTAAACTAAGTGAGAACGCATCGAATCTTTTGCAGGGGGCGAAAATGAATTTTGACGTCGATTTCAATTTTCAGTGTGATACGCCAAGTGAAGGTTCTTCGGGCAGTAATGGTGGCGAGTCGTCTTCTCCCGGAACAACCATTGTGCCGACTATTGCCGGAAAAACAGTAACGAGGACACCAACGCCGACGCCAGCTACTTCTTTTTTAGGAAGATTGACGAATAGATTAGGGTCAGGAATTTTTGGTGGTTCGGTTGATTTTCAAGCCGTGCAAAGTCCGGGAGTTTCGCCTGAAGTTGCGGGGGATAGCACGCCTGCCGGAAATTCATCAACAACGGGGATTGGATCCAGTTTCTTATGCAGTTGGCTTTGGCTTTTGGTAATCATTCTTTTGTGCATTATCGCGTATCTGCTTTTAGAGAAATACCGGAATTCGAAAAATAAGCCGTAATAGTTCATTTTGAAAAACATTAAGCGTCGTTGTATATTTGTCGGTCGGTTTATGGATTGTACAAAACATTAATTCCCTCGTCCCTGGTTCAAAATGAAAGGGTGTGTCATGTCTTTAAGGTGTCAAAGCTGTGGCTGTGAAATCGAAAAAACCAGTGCCATTTCCGGTGATTTTTGTCCGGAGTGCGCAAAAAAGGTAGTGGTACCGTTGGAACTTTCGATGCCGAAGAAAGAAAATTTGTTGCAAGACATAAAGGATCCGGGAAAATGTTGGAGTTGTGGCGGAACACTACTATGCACTGATGGGGGCGATGGTGTTTTTTGTCCCAATGGCTGCAATATTTAGCGAACCTTACGACGTGTTGCGTCTTAAGGTTTTTTATTTTTCAGTGGACTTGTATTTTAAAACATTCAAGCGTACTTTTGCAGGTGGTTCTTGTTTGCTTCGTCCTTTTCCCAACTGAAGGAGAGTGTTATGCAAGGGTATCAAGTTGCCTACACAAATGCCACTATTAACGCTGTTGTTGCCGCCAATCGTTATCTTTTGCAGACCCCCATCGGGGATGTTTTGCAGAAGGTGCAAACCTATGGCAAAGATGACACGATTGATGTGGACGCGCGGACGGAAATTTCTGTTCGTGAGGAGGTGGACCGTTTTGATAAAAGAGCATTGTTGATTACGGAAGAAAAAAGTGCCCGGGTGATGCCATGGTCGCCGGAAGGGGTGAGCGGTTTTAACCTGCCGGTGATTTTTGTCGCGGATCCCACGGATCGATCCAGCCCGTTGAAAAAGTTTTTGTCGGCGATTCCAAATCAGAATCTGCCGGTATCCGCGGTCGTGGGGAAGTCGAAAATGTACGCGTTGTGGGAAAGAGATTTTGGCGGTCCGGCGGTAATTACCGGCGCTTGTTCGGCCGTGACGTGTCTGATGAACGGTCAACCAATTTGTACGGCCATTGTGAACTATATTACCCAGCAGTTGTTTGTCGCGTGCGCAGCGGGAATTCGTTTGTTGAAACTGAAAGATAGTACGCAAGAAAACCCAACACTTGATCGCGTTCTGCGCGAGGGAAAAAAAGTGGAGTTTCCGGTAATCGCGGATCGCAATGTCGAGCAGATGCGGCGCTTCGTCACTTTTCTCGGTAAAGAAGGGTACAAAGAAAGTTTTCTGCAAAGCAAGTTGATGAGCGAAGACGAGATGAGGAAGCGACTGTATTATGATCTTCCGGGTGGTCCCTTGCGGGTTCTGTATTTGTCTGATTTATTCACAGACGCGCAACCCATCGGTTTCATTCTCGCGAATGGTGAAAAGATTGGAGAGTGGATCCATTGGTTGTCCTGCGTTCATTTTGCGCTTCTGGAACACGACCAAAGTGAACCGGCGCTAAAGCTGTTCGAAATATTTCATGACAATCCACGGATGAAGGAAGGAATCAGTATGGCTCCTTCTTCCGCGTACAGTCCACTCAGTCTGCTACCGGGAAGTGACGACTTCTACTTGGTTGATTCTGTCCGCTTGTCGTGTCACGATAATCCCAGCAAAGTGAGGGCGACACTCTTGGTCGCGCCACGGCGAAATCAGGAAGTACGCCGTTTGATGGAACAACATGGTTTTCGAAGGATTCGTTTCCCCCGGGAAGAATAGTTGGTTTGCGCCCCGCGCGTGTCGGGGCTTTTTTATTTTGCGCGGAGAGCTCGGGCGATTTCGCGATTAGCCTCGCGTTTTTTCATATCCTCGCGCTTGTCTTTTTTGGACTTGGTACGGGCGATGCCGATTTGGACTTTAATTTTTCCGCGGGAGGCGTAAAACTTTAACGGCACGATGGTCAGCCCCTGCGCCTTATTTTTCCCAATAATTTTTTTTATTTCCGCGGAGTGAAGCAGCAACTTACGTGAGCGCGTTGGATCATAGCCGTCAGGCGCGTTACCGGGTTGAAAACTGCCAATATGCGCGTTAACCAAATAGACTTCCTCGCCTTTTAAAATCGCGTAAGCCCCTTTTAAGGAGACCGTTCCCTTGCGAGCGGATTTTGTTTCGTGTCCGGTTAATACAATCCCCGCCTCGAGGGTCTCCTCGATAAGGTATTTGTGGTGGGCTTCCTTGTTTTCGGCGATGGTAGTCATAGCTAACTTGAATTATGAATGATGAATGATGATTTAGGAAAGGGAATACCACTTTAAGGACAGTCCCTAAAGCCGGCTTTAGGGACTGTCCTTAAAGTGCACTAGTCGTCCTTCATTGTTTAATGCTATAAATGCTACACTAAAGCTATGCAAAACCTGCGTAACGAACTTCAGTTAATACTAAAGGCGGCCATCGAAAAAGCTGTTACTGCCGGTGATTTGCCAACTTTGGAGCTTGGGAAAGTTATCGTTCAATATCCGCCGGCCAATCAGAGTAGTTTAGGCGATTATGCCTCGCCGGTGGCTTTGACGGTTGGGAAGAAAATCGGCAAAAACCCGATGGAGGTGGCGAAAACAATTTTCAATCACATCCAAACGGGAGAAATTTTTACTAAAGTTGAGATTGTCGATCCGGGTTTTATAAATTTCTTTTTAAACGCGGAGTGGTTAACGAAGAAACTGGACGACGTTACTGAAGAGGGGGAACAGTTCGGCGGTAATAATCAGGGAAACGGCCAAACAATAAATTTGGAGTTTGTTTCCGCTAATCCGACGGGGATGCCCACTTTCGGCAATGGTCGCGCGCTTTTTTGGGCGGATGCGTTGGGGCGGGTTTTGGAAAAATCCGGCTGGGCGGTAACCCGGGAATATTATATTAATGACGTCGGTAATCAGGTAAGAATTTTTGGTGAATCGATTTTGCGCACGATTTTGCGACGAAAGGGAATTGAAGTGGACTTTCCCGAAAACATGTATCAAGGCGAAGACGTGAAAATGGTTGCGGAAAAGGTGGAGGAACTTTACACGGAGGATGAAAAACACGATTTTACGGAAAGTGATTTGGCCAACGAAGAATTTATTGGCACTGTCGCGGAAAAATCCGTCGCTGTCGTTATTGAGGAAATTAAGAAAATGATTGAGGAAAAATGCAAAGTGCATTTTGACGTTTGGTTTTCCGAGAGAACTTTGCATGAAAAGGGGGAAGTAACCGCCGTTTTGGAAAAATTGAAAAAAGAGGGATTGACTTATGAAAAAGATGACGCCCTTTGGTTTAAGTCCACGGAGTTTGGAGACGATAAAGACCGTGTTTTAGTGAAAAGTGACGGCCGACCGACCTATTTTGTGCCGGATATTGCTTATCATTTGGACAAACTGGGGCGGGGTTTTACAAAAATAGTTGATTTTTGGGGAGCCGATCACCATGGCGACATGAGTCGTTTGTTGGCTGGGGTAAAAGCCGCCGGCGGTAACGTGGAAAAAATAAAGATTATTTTGACACAAATGGTGGCGGTGATTGAAGGCGGCGAGCGAAAAAAAATGTCCAAGCGCGCCGGTACGGCGATTCCGCTGGATAAAATGGTGGACGAGGCGGGTCTTTCGGCGGCGCGTTTTATTTTGAACATGAATTCACTGTCTTCACATTTGGATTTTGACGTGGAATTAGCCAAAGAACAAAGCGATCGCAATCCTGTTTATTATGTCCAGTACGCTTATGTCCGTCTGGCTTCAATCTTGCGCAAAGCCAAGGAACAAAACATTTTAGATGGTGTTATTCCGCCGCCGGTACGCGATGTCGTGCCACTGACAAAACCGGCTGAACATGAATTAATGCGCCAGATTTTTCGATTTCCGGAAGTGGTGGAGGATGTGGCCGTTTCTTGGGAAGTGCACCATTTGCCGCATTATACAATTGAACTTGCGCGGGCGATTCATTTCTTTTACGACACCGTGCCTGTTCTTAATAACGAGAATCGGAATGAACAGATTACCTTGATTCTGCTGGTTTTGGCGGCGCGACAAACGCTGGGTAATATTTTGGATTTGCTCGGGGTGGAAAAGATCCAAGTGATGTGACGGAGAATGATGAATGATGAATATTGAATAAAGCGTCACGACACCCCATCATTCCTCATTCAGTATTCATCATTCACGTAGTAGAATTAGGGCATAGACAAATTGAAAGCATAGAGAGATAATGAAGTACCAAGCTCAGAGAAGAGATTCGCCTAATCCTTCAGCAAAAAACTATGAGAATAGGTATCGACGCCCACATCCTCTCGCCGGAACACCATAAACATCACCCGGAAATCGCGGACTATACGCGCTGTCTTTTACATACATTGTTAAAAGAAGACAAGGCGAACTCCTATGTGATTTTTGTTGATTCAAGGTTGTCAAAAGCCGAGCTGAATCTTTTGAAAAAAGATAACACTGAAATCCGTCATTTTCCTTTCGCGCAATACCGCGCTTATTTGCCGTTTTTTTACTCGCACATGCTGGTTTCGTCGATTCTGACTGCCGCCCGGTTGGACGTGTTTCATTCCCCGGAAGGATTGATTCCTTATTTGTATCCCGGCAAGGTGGTCACAACTTTTCATTGGGTACCGACGGGGGAGAGAGATTCAAATATATTCGTAAATACCTGGATGTTGGGCGCGCGCGTCGGTTTTGCCGCTTTATGTCGTAAGGCCAGTCATATTTTGTTACGGAACGGAAAGGATCGTGATATTTTGTGTGGCGTGCATCATTATCCGGAAGCACGGGCGCATGTTATTCAATGTGTGGATTGTAAAACGGTGGATTGGCAGGAACATACGCGGGAAGTGCTGAGTGTATATAAAAGCACAAAGAAAGAAAAGCCGGTAAAAGTGGTGGTAAAAAAAGAGAACACCAGACCTTCGCTAGTTCAGCGTGTACTGCGTTTTAAAACAAAAAAGAAAAGAGAAAAACAATCTAAGTAATTTTAATGATGAACAGGATTGGTTCTTCTTTACTTTTCCAAATAATAAATTACAGTAGAGAAGTTGGGGGTTGTTTTTTGAAACGGTTTTCGAGGAGGAGAACACATGGCGCATATTGCGACTCAGTCGGTGTCAAAAGAGAAATTGCTAATACTGAAGCGGTATTTTCTCTTGAGGTTTGTTCAGTTGAGAATGCCAACCGTTGCTCAAATGCTTTGTTGGCTGCTTGATCAAACCGACAACCTGACGCGTTCGGTGGCTGTTTTTGTGCCGGAAGCTTTTTCGTCCGAAGGAAGAACGCTAAGCCTCGGTTTTAGATTGCTGGAAAATGAAACGGAAGGTGCCTTTGTGGCTCTGATGGGTAGTATTGGAAGCAGGATGTTTCCGCGCTCGTATACGAGGTACTTTGTCGGAACAACGTATGACGCCACGCGATGGGGTTACACGTTAAAGTTTACGACAAGCGCGGTTAATCCCGATGAAGTGGAAATTCCGTTTGATCTCGCGGTAATTCAAGCCGTTCCCTTGACTGTGTGACTCGCGTCTATTCGGTGTGCGCTTCTCTCCATTGGTTTTTCCTCACGGATTCCGTGAGGATTTTTTAATTGTTGTTCTTCGGCCGATCAGGGTCCGACCCTGTGGCGCAGGGTCGGACCCTGATGCTTGCCTAGAGCTGTTTATTTTTCTATGCTCTGTATGTATGATTGAAAATAGAAACAAATTTCAGGTTCCGGCAAAGCAATCTTTTCCGGCGATGGAAGACGCCACGCTGAAATTTTGGCAAGAGAATAAAATTTTTGAGAAGTCCGTGGAAAATCGTTCTGAAACCGATCGGTTTGTTTTTGTGGATGGTCCGCCGTTCGTGAGCGGCAGTCCGCACTACGCGCATTTGCTGGTTTCAATTGCCAAGGATTTGGTACCGCGCTACTGGACGATGAAAGGAATGCGGGTACGGCGCGTTTTTGGTTGGGATTGTCACGGTCTGCCGATTGAAGCCAAGGTGAATGAAAAGTATGGCATTCGCAACCGTAAGCAAGTGGAAGATTTTGGCGTGGATAAATATGTCGCGCTGTGTCGGGAATACGTGGAAGCGCAAATCAGCGATTGGCGGTGGTATATCGACAAGGTGGGTCGTTGGGTGGATTTGGATCATGCCTACCGTACAATGGACGGTCAATTTGGTGAAAGCGTGATTTGGGCGTTTAAACAAATGTATGAAAAGGGTTTGATTTATCGCGGCAAAAGAACGTCGCTTTATTCCACGGAAACTTCGACGCCGGTGTCGGAATTCGAAGTAGCGATGGATCCCGATAATTACCAAGACGTGGAAGATTTGAGCGTGTTCGTAAAATTTAAAATGAAAGAAAACAATTTCGAGGGTGTGGCAAATGGTCGGCCGGTTTATTTTTTATCTTGGACAACAACCCCTTGGACATTGCCATCAAATTTCGCGTTGGCGATTAATCCGGCTTTTAATTATGTTTTGGTTGAAGCGGATAATACTTTATATATTCTGGCCGAGGATTTGGTTAAAAACGCTTTCCAAGAAAATCCCGTAAGTGTTCTGCAAAGATTTAATGGGGAATCCTTACTCGGTCTTTCCTATGAACCGTTATTTAATTATTTTGCGGACAAGTGTAAACCGGCGGATTATAAAGTTTATTCCACCGATGGTGTGACGAATACGGAAGGGACGGGAGTGTTGCATGTTGCGCCGGCTTTTGGCGAACTAGATTATAATTTGGGATTGCAATTCGGTTTATCCGATCTTTCTGATATCGACGAGGAAGGAAAAATGACAATTGACCCATGGCGAGGCGTGTACATCCGCAAAGCATCGGTGTTGATTGCCGAGGAAATGGAAAAAACCGGTCAGCTGTATCGTAAAGAATTATATAAACATCGTTTGCCTTTTTATCGCAGTAAATCGCCACTAATTTATGTGACGCAAGAAGCGTATTTTGTGAACCTAAAAGAAATCAATAAACGAATATTGGAATTAAACAAAGAAGTACGGTGGGTTCCGGAAGTTTTCAAAGACGGTCGTTTCCGGGAGGTTGTTGAAGGCGCGCCGGATTGGTGCGTGAGTCGGAAGCGTTACTGGGGCACGGTCATGCCAATTTGGCGGAGCGAAGACGGTGATGAAATCGTGGTCGGCAGTATCGCGGAATTGCGGCAATACACGGATCAAATTACGGAAAAAGTTGAAGGTGAAAAGAAGGCTTATTATTTTAGTGACAAGCCGCTGACTTTTCACCGTGACATTATGGACAAGATTGTCCTAAAAAAGGACGGCAAAGAATACCGTCGCGTGATTGATATTCTCGATGTCTGGCTGGATTCCGGTTCGGTACCGTTCGCGGAATATCATTATCCGTTTGAGAACAGGGAAGTGTTTGAGCGGGGCTTTCCGGCGGACTTTATTATCGAATACACGGGACAGATTCGCGCTTGGTTTCAAATTCTTTTCCGTGTCGCTGTGGCGTTGTTTGATCGCGCGCCGTTTAAGAACGTCGTGGTGACAGGAGTTTTGGCCGGCACCGACGGACGCAAAATGAGCAAGAGCTATAACAATTACCCCGATACGAAGGGGGTTTTGAACAACTTGGGCGGTGACGCGCTGCGTTTATATTTTATGTCATCGCCGCTAATGTTGGGTGAAGGCGCCAATCTTAGTGAAACGGAAATGACGAATAAAGTGCGCGGAGTGTTAAATATTCTTTGGAATTCGACGGTCTACTTTTTGACGTACGCGGTTGAGAATGATTTTGAACTGACGGACGCGAAGTCGGAAAACGTGCTGGATCGCTGGATCAACGCGCGTTTGGAACAAACAATCGCGATAATCGCGACAAGTATCGAAAGCTACGCGATTCCGACCGGCGTTCGCGCCGCGGAAGAATTCGTGAATGATCTGTCGACTTGGTATATTCGCCGGAGCCGCGAGCGAATCTCCGGTGGCGACAAGCAAGCTTTGGCGACGCTGTATTTCGTTTTATTGAAAACGGCAAAAGCTTTCGCGCCAATCGTGCCTTTCATTTCCGAAAATATTTATCAAGAATTGAAAAAAGGCGGAAAGAGCGAGTTTAAAGAGTCGGTGCATCTTGAAGATTATCCCGTCGCGGATTTGGATCTGATTGAAAAGAATAAGGAGATAATAAACGAACAGAAAATTGTTCGCGAGCTTTCTTCTGGAATTCACGCGATTCGTAAGGAAAATAATTTGGCGTTAAAACAGCGTTTGGAAGACGCAACGATTTACACAACCGCGAGTCCGGTTTCCGACGCGTCGCTTGTGGTGTTTGCTGATGAAATTAATGTTAATAAAATCAATTGGAAAAATGAAGAATCCGATAAGTTTAAAATATTGATCAATGTGGATTTGAACAAATTTCAGATTGATCTAAACACAAATCTAACCGACGAATTGAAACTGGAAGGCGATCTGCGTAATCTTATTCGTCAGGTGCAACGAATGCGTCAAGAAGCGGGTCTGAATGTTGGCGATCGGATTACTCTGGTGTTGCCGGAAACGGAAGAAAATAAAAAGGTTTTGGCGATTTATGCGGAAGATCTTAAGCAACGGGTGGGGGCGAGAGAGATTACTTTGGGCGCGGAAATTGCCATCAAAAAAGTGGAATAGAGTGGGGTAATTCAACATCTTCTTGAGAGTACACGGAGCCCAAGCCGTATTCATCTTCAAACGTACACTCCGATCAATGCCGAACTACGGCATTGATCTCGCTTAAACACGCTTTTTATCGCGATAAAAAGTCGTGAAACCGTTTGAAGATGAATACGGCTTGGGTTTTCAGATGAGTAACAAGTTGTGCAAAAATAAGGGGGCTTGACAACAGTTTTCCAGGGGTTACTATATAAGTAGTTCTTTAGTCAATATGCGGGTAGTGGAGAGGGTCACCGGTTTGACGGGAAGAGATGATGTGTAGTTCGGCCTTCTGCAGGTTAGCTTGTCTGTGATGACGTGTCTGGAAGTTGCCGTTCGGGTTCTGCCGAATCACACAAGACCATCCTTCTCGTTCCTCTCCACTCCCGCTCCGTATATCGCCTACAACCCCCGGGTTGTAGGCTTTTCTTTTTTGTGGAACAAAGGACCCCCGATGTCTCGGGGGTGGTGTTTTTTCTTTTTCTCGAATTGCCAGTATTGTTGTCTTATGAAACCGGGATTAAGACGTTTGCGCGGTCTGATTATTCACCGTTCCGCGGTGCGTGAAAAAGACCGAATAATTGAGGCTTTTACGCGCGAAGAAGGCCGCGTAAGTTTTTTTGCGCCGGGTGTTCGTCATGTCGCGTCAAAAAGAGCGGGCCACCTGGAAACATTGATGGAAACTCAGTTTGTATTAGCACAAACTTCAAAAGGGAACTCGCTTAGTGAGGCGCGTGTATTAAAAACATTTTCACAACTTCGTACCGACTACGATCGGCTGGCGATAATTTACGACATTATTACAACGCTGCGTTATTATACTAACGAAGGACAGGGGGACGCGGCTTTGTATGACGCGGTATTGTCTTGCATGACCGTTGCGGATAAGAACACGGAAGTTCCTAATTTTTTACGCGAAATTGTCGCGGTGCAGTTGCTGCGTTTTTTAGGCGCGTTACCGGATCTATATTCTTGCACGCGTTGTCGCAAACGTTTGAAGGCGGGTGATTTTTCATTACAAAGTAATGTTCGCGGTTTTTGGTGCAGTGCTTGTGGTGGGAGAAAAGATGCCGCACTGACGGATGTTTTAAAAATAGTTAGGATTTTTTTAATAGGTGGAGAAAACGCGTTTAAATTGCGAGTTTCCGAGGATAATCTGCGGCGTCTACGTTTATTGACGCAAGGACTCCTGCGAGGTCAGGGTGGTGTTGCAAAGTGACAAAATTGAGACTATGACTGTTAAATAATGCCTATGGATCATCTTGTCGTTTATTCCGAAAAGGAATTGAACAAACTCCGTAAAAAACGCCGGCCGCGTTTGGTTTGGGTACGGAAAAGACGAGAACCGCCGGTGGGGGTGGTGAATAAGGGCGATTTACTTTATTTCAAGGGTCCCGGCGGACGCGTAATCGGATTAGCGCGTGTCTTGAACGTGAAAGATTTTTTGAAGGGTGGGCGATACACCGTTTCGTTGGGGATCACAAAACCGCGCTTTTTTTCAAAACCGTTTTCCATTTTAAAACGTGATCGTCGGTCATGGGTGGTCTGTAATAATAAAAACAATGTGAACCAGCAACCGTTATTACCGTTACCAAGTCCAACGATTGTCGATTGTGTGAAGGCGGTCAAAAATCATTACCGCAGAATGCCCGGCAATATGTTGGTGTTGGAAACGATAAAATATCTTTCAGAAATTAAAGACGTGGCGAAACAATCGTCCGGCCTTCTTTTTTTGCTGGCCATTATCGCGGCCGAAAAGAATGGGATTGATTTGCAAAATGAACTGCGTCACTTATTGGCGCAACAACCCGAAAAGGTTTCACCGTTAGCAATTTTCCGCGGGAAGTAGATTCGTAGAAATCATAATAAGAATACTTCCTTCGGAAGTCCTGTTTCCGTGCCATTGAACTATTACGGCGCTCTTGACAATTATTTCAAATTGTAGTACAATTAGCCGTTTTGTTCTATTGATAACCACATACCGCTCCGGCTGAAATGTCGGACACAGGAAGGATTCGGATCCATGAATACTGCCCCAACCGTGGGACGTCATTGGTCCCATCAAAAGTTGGCACAGAACATCGTCAACGCGTCGCACTCGAGGGCACTCGACAGTGCGGCAAGAGAGTGGAGTCTGGTTAGAATTCACGCCTCAAAGAGCTGGCACAACTGTCAGCTCTGCAACAAGAGGATCAAGGTCTGCGTTACTCTTTCCAATGGCGAAAATGGAAATTATCTCGTTGTGGGCGAGGAATGCCACGAGAAGCTTGTCCATTTGGTAAGTCATGGGAAAGTGGAGAGTGTTTCTCCGATTCGCGCCATGAAGGGCAACCTTCGCCGATATTGGCGGAAACTCGCGGATCGAACGGTCGTTGGTTGGCTGAAGGATGAGTTGTATGCGGGTCGGCTGACGGGAGAAGTCGGTGACATCGTTTACACGATTGAACGATTGGGATTTGCCCCGACGACGACCGATGCCGATCTAGTCATTACCTTCTATAAAACCACGCGGCGTTTTCCTCTCGAGAACTTGCTACGTTGGGGAGAGTTATTCGGTTTTCGTCATTCGCGGTTGCTTCCCAAGATGATTACGATTGATCAAATCGATCGGATCAAAAAGTTGCTTGCGAAAGACAAAGTCATTCGCGAGAAACTGGAAGCGATCAGACGGAAGTCGGCAGAGAAGCGACTGTTTCATGAACGCGTCACGAATGTGCTTGCGAGGCTGAAGGATTTGGCCGACAAGCTACGTGTCGCGTCCGGCAACGGAGTTGAGAAGGCGCTTGTCTCGGCCGAAGCGGTCGAAAAAAAGGCGGCTGAAATCAGCCGTTTGGCGCAAGAAACTAATAACACCTTTTACGACGTGGCGTGCAACGTGGAGAAAATGGCGAGCGCCACCGAAAGTATCCATCGGTGGAACTTGGTCAATCCGGAAACGATTTTGTCCGTTAGGTTGGACCGTGATCGGTACATTCTCGTAAAACGAGATGGCCGGTGGCGCCGTATTACCCAACTCGACTGCTTTGTTGAGAAGGGTGTTCGGTCGGTGACGGGAGTCTATAAAGCCGTAGTTCTGGACGGCGAGCGACAGTGTCTAGTCAAGCTCGTTGAACAACTTGAATCGAGCGAAATTTTACTTGAGCTTGATTTCGCTGAGCCGAGTCGCACCAAGCCAGGCTTCTTCGTGGCAAAGTATCATGGCAAGATTGTCTTGCCGTCGCGGAACATTAGCTGTCCCGGGTCGTACTTGGTCTGCATCCTCGGTGATGAAGGGAGGTACTACCGAGCGTGGATCGTTTAATGTAATGGATACTCGAAGGTATTCAACAGCACCAGTCTAAAAAACTGGTGCTTTTTCATTTAATTTATTTTCGTTAAGGCATAATAAGTAAGGACTTGACAGATATTTTAATAGGAGTAAAGTTACCCAGGCTGAAGCGGTTTAAGAAGGAAACGGATGGTGCCTTCAAAACCAAACGAGCCCCACATCACGGGGACAAGCGAGGTAGAGACCGCATATTAAAGACTGTAGTATCGTGAGCGAATCAAGACTGATTTGGCTGGTTTTATGCGGAAACGAAGGTATCGCTCCTTCGGCCTCCCGATTGATTATCCCACCCTATAAACGATTGGGAGATCTCTTCTCGCCGCAAGCGTCTGAAGACATCTCTCAATCGTTTTTTGATAGATGTAACCGCGTGGTCGCCGAAGCGACTTTACGCGGCGGACTCTCGCGGCGGGAAATCGCTGTAGGGGAGCACGTCCCCGTGCTCCCGTTCTTCTCTCACTTTTGTGCCCCCCCCTGGAGGCTCAAAAGCGGGTGGAAGAAACACAAACAACCTCAATAAATTGTGTATTGAGGTTTTTTTGTGGGCAGAGTGGGCAACATCAACCAAGGGAGACAAACATGAGCGCAAAAGTCAGCCTAATCGAGTGCATGATGACGAGCGGGTGGGTTGCGAGAGTCGCGGATCGAACCAACACTCCCCGGCTCAAATCGTGGCCATTCTGGGTGGTACTGGTGGAAGTAACGGGAACCCACCACTTTGGACCGCTTTCGGATCCTGTCGATGCGGAACGGATCCACGAGGGCTGCACAAAAGTACGGCTGAAATTGTCTTTCTGCTTCTTGGCAGACGACTGCGACCCGCAAAGAGCGCAGTTGCAAGCGGAAGACAAGGCGGCAGAGGTGATCTACAAACTGATCGCCCGGG
>Ga0172379_10006431_pt1 | contig 15738 bp, 16 predicted proteins | sample GrowelOW334metaG_FD_119756 | JGI IMG/M metagenome (GOLD analysis project Ga0172379, IMG submission 119756) | Groundwater microbial communities from an aquifer near a municipal landfill in Southern Ontario, Canada - Groundwater well OW334 metaG | ecosystem: Environmental > Aquatic > Deep... | reverse complement strand
TTGGCTGGTCGGGGTAGTGAGACTCGAACTCACGACCTCATGCACCCCATGCATGCGCGCTAGCCAACTGCGCCATACCCCGCTTTTTTTAATTATTCAACCACTCTCTTCCTTTACCCGATTTAAAAAAAATCTCTCTTTTAATTGCTTCAAATCTAGTCTGAAACTCCTCATAATATTCTAACACAAACGGCCTTTGAAAACGAATAGATTTTGTTAAGCCTTCATTATGTTCTTTTATTCTTCTATCAAGATTATTCGTCTGGCCAATATAGCGATAATTATTTTTTTTACTTCTTAATACATAAACATAAAACATATAATAAAATTAATTCCTCATGCACCCCATGGTCGCCTGAGGCGACAGCTAGCCAACTGCCTGTCCGCCTAAGACGGGCGCCATACCCCGCTATTAACTCAAATTATATTATAGAAATAATTACAGATAAAATCAAGTCTTTACTGCCCAACAAAAAATGATATAATAAGACCTATGGAAAAAATTTCTTTGCGCATTAAAATATTATTGATTATTTTAACGTTAATAATGACTGTCTGCCCCTTTTTAGGTGGCGGTTTAACCGAGGGTTTTGTTTATGAAATAATTTTAATTCTCACTGGTTTAACAGTTTTTTTATTTAGCATGGTTTTATTAGTGCAAAAAGAAAAAATTATTTGGGAAAAAAAACCCTGGCCTCTAATTTTTCTTGGTTTATTTATTATCGCCTTAATTTTAAGCAACATTTTTTCCATCCGGCCGTATAATAGTTTCTCAGACAGCATCATATGGCTTGCCGGTTTTTTTATTTTCTTTCTTCTAGCCCAATTAGCAAATGAGGGGATAATTAAAAAATTTAGCTGGCTTTTCATTATAATTGGCAGCTTAGTTTCGCTAGTCGGCTTCGTGCTATTTATAGTCAGTAAATCAGAAATGGATTTACGCTTGGATTCTGTGCTCTATAATCCTAACACGCTGGCTAGCTATTTTATTGGCATCTGGCCCATAGCCTTAGTGTTATTGTTCAGCGAATTAAAAAAAGTTTGGAAAATATTATTAATTATTTTAAATATTATTATTGGGGTTGCTTTTTTATTAACAGTTTCATATACGGCATTTGCTAGTTTATTACCAATATTATTATTTATTGTCTTTTATTTCCGCAAAAATATTTTTAAAACTAAATTTATTATTACTGGCATAATTTCTATTTTAATTATTACGGCGGCATTATTCAGTTTGCGTTTTTATCATAATCAATCAACACCAACCGGAACAGAAACAGCACCGGCAGTATCGAGTGCTCATGCTATTTCTAGTTTCCAGCAGCGGCAATATTTTTTACGCGTTGGTTATGAAATTTTTATTAAACACCCAATAATTGGCATTGGTTTGAATAATTTAAAACTAGCGTATCAGCAAATTCAAAATAATGTTATCGAAACGCCACGATCAACTCATAATAATTATCTGGATCTATTAGTAGAAACCGGCTTTCTCGGCTTATTAGGTTTTTTGGGCTTTATTATTACTTTATTTATTAAATCTATAAAAATTAAAAATAATTATTATGCTTTAGGCCTGTTGCTTGGTTGGACCGGATTACTTTTGCATGGTGCGGTAGATTTTGCCTGGCAGACAAAAATAGTAATAATTAATTTTTTCATAATCAGTGGTCTATTGTATGGTTATTATTTAAAACAAACAGAAACCAAACATATATCATCTCAACGAAAAATAAAATATAATTTAATAATAATATTTTTATTAATTTTTTCCTTCTTTTTTATTGCCCGAGGCGTACAAATTTTTTATAGTAATTATTTGCAAAGCGAAGGCGAACGATATCAGGAGTTGCAGGCGTTTACTAAAGCTATTGATAATTTTCAACAAGCTTGGAAAATTAATAAAGATCCGGAACTGCTTTCTAAAATCGGCATTTTACAATATACAAAAGAAGAATATGACACTGCTGAAAAAACCGCTAAAGAATGGATTAAAAACAGCCCAGAAGATGCGAATGCTTATCAATTATTGGGCCGCATATATAAAGAACAAAATAAAATGCCAGAAGCGGAAGTGCAGCTTGCCAAAGCCTTGGTTTTGAACCCGTTGAATAATATTGAAATTAAAACAGATTTAATGGAAATTTATTTATTACAAAATAAATATGCAGAAATTATTACGGACACTGATCCATATTTAATTATCAATAGCGAAAAAATAAACGTCACATCCGAATTAAATAAAATTACCAATATCGATCGGGCAAAAATGCTAAATTATTTAGGTGAAGCGTATCTGGCTCTGGGCGACAAAGAAAAAGCTAAAGAATCCTGGCAGCGAGCTCTAACCGAGCGGCCATCATATGGCATTGTTCAAGAAAAAATTAATCAGCTGGAGCAATAGCTATAGCCTCAATTTCTATTTCCACGCCTTTAGGCAAGGCTGATACTTGCACAGTTGCACGAGCCGGTGGATTTTCTGTAAAATAGCCGCCGTACACTTCATTCACAGCTTGAAAATATTTTAAATCAGTTAAATAAATAGTGGTTTTTACAACTTTATCGAGGCCGGATCCAGTAGCTTCTAAAACCGCCTTTAAATTTGTCATTACTTGAGTAGCTTGATCCCGAATTGAACTGGCCACGATAGTGCCATCTGCTTTCAATGGAATTTGGCCGGAACAAAAAACAAAACCATTGGCCACAACGGCTTGTGAGTAAGGCCCGATAGCCGCCGGTGCTTTTTTAGTAACAATAATTTTTTTCATATTGTGATATCTCTTTTATTAAAAAATATAATGCCGATAATAGTGCAGATTATTGCGACGCTAGCAAAGACAATGATAGAATTAGTTTCCAGATTATTATGAATTAAAGCCTGATTTTGATTATAATAATGAAAAAAAGACAAATATTTTAAATTCACTAAACTATCTTTTAGATTGGCAATAATATTCGCCACATACATCATTAGCAGTATTCCGCCAGTGAACATGTAGGGCTTGCTGCGTTCGGAAAAAATTGCGGAAAACATAAAAGCTAAAGAAAAAACAGCCCAGCCAAAAAAGAAGGCAACGACTGCCATTTTAGCAAAATTTTCTAACTGGTAATCAACACCATGCAAAGTACACAAAGGTACAACGACAAAAACCGAGACGACAGTAAAAATCAACAGCATCATTAGACCGGATAAATAGCGCGATAAATATATTTTAGAGCGGGAAAGTGGTTTAGATAAAATTATTTCCGCTGTTCCCCTTTCAATCTCTCCAGCGATGGAATTCCCGGCCAAAGAAACAAACAAAAAAACCATCATTAGCGGCCAGATGATGCTAAAATCTTCCATGGCTAAAAATTTTTCAATTTTATCGAAGCTAAGTTCTTCAATATTAAATGCTTTCAGCATGGTTTCTGGGTAGCTTTTCATGACTTCCTTAAATTGTTCCGCCTGCCCCTGCATGGAGGGGAACATCCCAATGTACATCCACATAAAACCTACCGCTGCTAGGCTGTAAATAATCAAGGCAAATTTTTTATCTTTGAACGTGCTAATAAAAAGTGACCACATATTATTTTTCGTAATATTCTAAAAATATTTCATCCAAAGTGGCGTGTTCAATTTCAATATCTTTCAAATTCATATCCGTTAACTGGCTAATCAACGGTACAATATCGCCTTTTACTGTCATAATCAGGCCATCAGGTAATTTTTTAATAATTTTAATATTTTGATTTAAAAAATATTTTTCTTCTAGTTGGCTGTGAAAATAAGCTTTGATCGTATGCATTTTTTTATTTTTTAACGCCGCAATATCTTCAGTAGCGATAATTTTTCCTTTTTTAATTATACCTACGCGAGAGCAGACACGATCTACTTCCGCTAAATTGTGGGAAGACATTAAAACTGTAGTTCCCTTTTTAGCTTCTTCTTCAACTAACTCATAAACAGTATTCTGTAATAATGGATCTAAGGCATTTGTTGGTTCGTCGAAAATTAATAATTCTGGATGGCACATGAACGCCATAATAATACCTAATTTCTGCCGATTACCAGAAGATAATTTTTTGGTTTTAGTGGCGGGGTCAAAATCTAATCTTTTTATTAGCTCGGCTGATCTTTCTTTTTGACCGTTAAAACTTTTAATAAAATCTATATGCCGCTGCCCGGTCCATTTATCGTATAACCGCACTTGCCCAGAAAGATAGCCGATTTTTTTCTTGAGTTCTACAGAATTTTTTTGCGCGTCTTTGCCCAAGATAGTAATAGTACCAGATGTCGGACGGATAAAATCCATTAAACAACGGATAGTAGTGGTTTTGCCGGCACCATTTGGCCCAAGAAAGCCAAAAACTTCGCCAGGTTTAACATTAAAACTAACATCTTCTAAAGCTTTTACCGGCCCGAAATATTTTTTTAAATTAATAACTGAAATTGCATAATCCATATATTTAGTATAACATAAAAAAATGAAAATCAAAAAAATAGAAAATTTTTTTAGTAAAATTAGAGATTTTAATAATCGCCTAGAACCATTGGAAAAACGGGCTACACGCTTTTGGGCTTTATTAATTTTAGAAACTTTCCTGATATTTACAATTTCGCAATTAATCGGCCGGTACTGGCTAATAAATACACCATATCAAAAAATTTGGAATTATGCATCCTATGTATATGCAACACTTTTTTTCTTAGGGCAATGGCTATATAAATATCTAAAAAAATAAAACACTAAAAACTTTCGCTCTTTAATGGCCTAGGCTGACGGCAAGAATAAGTTAATAATGCTTCTGGTAAATTTTCAAGTGACGAAACTATTTATACAAGATCTCGATATTATGTTTATTCGTTGTTTTTAACTGCGGAAATTTTTTATGCCAATACGGAATAATTGTCGATTCATTTTTATTGGAAAAAATGAAAAAATTATCTTCTTTCCTCAAAGAAATTTTTTTAACATTATGAATGTTGATATATTTAACATTTTTTTTCACTTGTTCAGTATACCGATAACTGCCGGTTAGATACATCACTATCTGCGCCGGGATGTTCACGGTATTTTTCGCTGAATTTTCAATATTAATCACAACATACTTTTTCTGTTTTATAGGCAGGGTATTTATATATGTACCAATATCATTTATTTCTTTTTGGAATAATTGCGCTGTAAACGGATAATAGGCCCATTTTTGGAAATAGATATTATAAGTCTGCAGAGGAATTAACAATAATAATATCATCATGGGACAATAAAAAAAATAAATACTTTTTTTAATCTGTTTAATGATTATCGGTATATGATAAATAATCCAACCCGTGCCAAAGCCGGAAATAATCATTAATGGCGGCAGAATACCGATGGCTCGCAAGGCGTGCGGAGCATTTTGCCGAGTCATTGTTTCCGGGAGAGACATTAAAAAAAGCCATAAAAAAAAGAAAAAAATAATAAAGTATTTTTTTTCTTTGATCTTGGAAAAAAACAGTATTACTAAACCCATTATTAACGAAATAAAAACGATAATATTTAATTCTGGTTGAGACATATAATTATGGCGAAAATTCGGATCACCATGCCAATACAACATCTGCCATAAAAATAGATTATTTTCTTTAAATAAAGCCAAACGATTATCCTGTTCCATAATAGAAACTTGATTAACGCGATTATTAAACAACTGCGGATTTTTAATGAAAAAAAATATTAACGGCAAGGCAATGGCTATTATTAATCCAAAATATAATAATATATATTTATAGGTAATCTTTTCAAAGATAAAATATATAGCTAAAAATATAAACATTATTATCATAAAACGAAAGCCAATGTATGAATAGAAACCAAGGCCGCTAAATATGCCAGCCCAAATAAAACTGCTCATTTTTTTCAGCCCGCCAGCCACGCCAAAGAAAATATAAAGAAAAACAGCAAAAAAATGGCATCGTAATAGCCCGTAGACCTAAACGAGAAAAATTAACATTCCAATAACTAGTAGCTAAAAAAAATGCGGAACATAACGATATATATGCTGCCGCTGGATATTGAAAAAAAATTTCTTTAGCTAGTAAATATATGGCTAAGATAGTGAAAATACCAAAAAGCGCAGCCACGATCCGCAGCGAAAAAATTTGATTGCCAAAAAAAGCAATGGCTATGGTTTGTAAATTGATCAGCAATCCTTCCCGACCGTTATTTTCAGGGTAGAAAACTTTAAAATTGCCAGTCGCTAGCGCCGCCATAGCATTATTGCCATTCATGTACTCATCTTGATACAGAGGGAGGGAAACTGACGATATTTTATATAAACGAAAAAAAATTCCGATTAAAAAAATTAAACAAAAAATAATAATAACTCTTTTTTTTGACATTAATTTTATCGAAAAAAATGATAGCGTTTATTATAGCATATTTTCCGGCCGCAATGATCTAACTGTTGCCCCAGCTTGCCACATTTCTGACTCGCGCATTTCTTTTAATTCTTTCTCTAAATTCTCTTTATAATTTTTATCGCTGTTAGCTTTTAATACTATAGCTGTTTGTTCGCCGGATTTTACACTAGCATAGAGTTCTTCAAAAACTGGCTCTGTGGCCTTGCGGAATTCATGGCGCCAATCAAGTGCCCCTCTTTGGGCCGTGGTGGAACAATTAGCATACATCCAATCCATGCCTTTTTCAGAAATTAGAGGGATCAAGCTTTGAGTTAATTCTTCCACTGTCTCGTTAAAAGCTTCCGATGGCGAATGCCCTTTTTTGCGCAACAAATTATACTGCGCTTCCATAATGCCAGTTAAAGCGCCCATTAATACTCCCCGCTCGCCAGTTAGATCGCTCCAGACTTCATTTTGAAAAGTTGTAGGAAATAAAAATCCAGAACCAACCGCAATGCCAATCGCCTTTGCTTTGTCCTCGGCTTGGCCAGTGGCATCTTGAAATATTGCATAACTCGAATTAATACCGCTGCCTTTCAAAAAATTTCGGCGGACAGAAGTACCGGAACCTTTTGGGGCCACTAAAATAACATCTATATCTTTTGGCGGAATAACTCCCGTTTGTTCTTTGTAAACGATGCTAAAACCATGGGAAAAATATAATGTTTTACCCTTGGTTAAATATTTTTTTATTATATCCCATTGCTGTTTCTGCCCAGCATCAGATAATAAATACATAATAATTGTTCCTTTTTGCGCGGCTGCTTCTAGTTCAAATAAATTCTTACCCTCTACCCAACCATCGGCAACAGCTTTTTCCCAAGATTTTCCGCCTTTACGCTGGCCGATAATCACATTGATACCGTTATCACGCAGATTCATGGCCTGCCCTGGGCCTTGTACGCCATAGCCAATAACGGCCACTGTTTTGTTTTTTAAAACTTCTTTAGCTTTGGTTAAAGAAAATTCTTCTCTAGTAACAACGTTTTCTTCTACTTGGCCAAATTTTAATTTCATATAAATTTAGTTATTTTTTATAATTTAATAGCAACGGATCCGCTGCGAACTAATTTTACTATGTCTTTTTTAGATAATAAACTTAATGCATGATCTACTTCCGTTCCTTCACCGATAATTTCCAAAATAAAATTATTATTTATCTTTTTTAATACTCGCACATTAATATCATGCTCATTATTTTTAAGTATTTTATCAGTTGATTTTTTATTTTTTAAAATAATTAGAATTAATTCTTTATCAATAACGTCTTTTGGAATAAAAGCATTGGTAGAAATAACTTCGATAATTTTATTAATTTGATTTACTATCTGATCAACACGATTTTTATTTTCAAATAAAACTAGAGTAATATTATAAATATTAGCTTTTTCTGTTGGCCCGGCTGTAACGCTTTGTAAACTATAACGACGACGGCGGCACAGCGATAAAATTTTGTTTAACACGCCAGCTTTATTAACGGCAGTGATTAAAATAATAAATTTTTCTTTATTCATAATAATATTTTGTAGTGACAGGTCTAGACCTGTCACTACTTGTAATCAATTTTTAATTATCGTTCCTGCCAAACTGTTTCCCGGTGGTACCATGGGTAAAACATTATCTTCTGGGCCGATAAATACTTCTAAAAAAATAGTTTTTTTTGTTTTATTAGCTTTTACCAGCAATTTCTTCATCTGTACTTTATTTTTTATCTTGTAAGCCTCAATATTATAAGCTTTAGCTATTTGCGTAAAATCTGGATTTTGCAATTTAGTCGCGGAATAATTCTTTTTGTAAAAAATTTCTTGCCATTGCCGCACCATGCCTAAATAGCCGTTATTAAATAAAATAATTTTGATCGGCAATTTATTGGCCATAATCGTGCCTAATTCCTGCATGTTCATCTGAAAACCACCATCGCCCATCAAAGCCCACACCTGTTTATTTGGGTTTCCCATTTGAGCGCCTACAGATGCTGGTAAGCTATAGCCCATGCAGCCTAGCCCCCCGGAAGACAACAACTGACCAGGGTAGCGATAATTAAAAGCCTGCGCTGTCCACATTTGATTCTGACCAACGTCCGATGTAATGATGCAATCTTTTTTAGCGATTTTACTAATTTCCCTAATCACATCTTGGGCAGTTAGATGCTCTTTTTTATTGATTATTTTAGATAATTTTGTTTCTTTTTGCCAAGATTTAATTTGCTTAAGCCAGTCTTTATGTTCTTGTTTTTTTAATTTGTTATTCAGCTGCATTAATACTTTTTTACAATCACCGAGCAAAGGAACGTCGACTAAAGCATTTTTTCCTATTTCCGCGGCATCAATATCCAAATGAATTACATGCGCGTCTTTGGCAAATCCTTCCAACTTACCGGTAATACGATCATCGAATCTTAAACCGATGCCAATAATCAAATCGGCATTATGAACAGCGTAATTAGCATAAGCCATACCATGCATGCCTAACATGCCAAAACATAAAGGATTACTATGTTTAACTGCTCCCATTCCTAGCAGAGTGCTGATAACTGGGATATCGGCTTTTTTTATAAATTTTTCTAATTCTTTTGATGCCTGGCTTAAAATAACGCCATGGCCAACTAAAGCCACTGGTCTTAAAGATTTATTTATTAAATTTACAGCTTGGTGAACTTTTCTATTTTTGGCATTTCCGGAAATTTTATAACCCGGAAGATTTATTTTTTGGGGATATAAAAATTTTTTAACTTCTGCTTTTAAAACATCAACGGGAATATCAACATGCACTGGCCCAGGACGTCCAGTACCGGCAATATAGAATGCTTCTTTTATTATTCGCGGTAAATCTTTAATATTTTCAACAAAAAAATTATGTTTAGTAATCGGTTGGGTAATGCCAGTGATATCCACTTCTTGAAACGCGTCCGTGCCAATAACTGGCGTGGCTACTTGGCAGGTAATGGCTACCATGCCCACAGAATCCATATAAGCATTTGCTATGCCGGAAACCAAGTTCGTTGCCCCGGGGCCCGATGTGCTTAAACACACTCCTACTTTGCCGGTTGAGCGAAAGTAAGCGTCCGCGGCCATGGCACCGCCTTGTTCATGCCGCGGCAGAATATGCTTAATCTGCGGATAATTATTTATGCGATCATGAAAAGGAATCGTTACTCCTCCGGGAAAACCAAATATTACTTCTGCTTTCTCTTTTAATAACGATTTAATTAATACATCAGCACCAATCATATTTATTTTGGTTTAAAGAATAATACTGGTTTGCAAAAAACATTATTATCTTGCTGACGCAGCATTTCGCAATCTGCCACTTCGATAATTACCACTTCCGTTAATATAGTAATTTTTCCAGAAACAAAATGCCCCATGGCCACTAACTTATGCTCCTGTCCACCTACCACGGCGTGCAAATGAATACTATAATCATCATCTTGCATGGCAATGGTTCCCTGGGCAGTTAATTCAAAGGGACCCTGATATTTTTTACTGACAGGTTTAAAATCTTTGGCAGCGATCGGCCGCGGATCAGGATGAATTAAATCAATCGCTTCCACCGCGCCAATCAGCATAGGAATATACGCGGCTTTAATATTTTTTTCTTTACAAAAATCCTTTAAAGTTTCTATTAAATCTTTACCTGGTAATAGTCTGGCAATAAATTGTCGGCCAGTTTTAAATTCGATATTGGTTTTTAACATATTATTAAATTATTTTTTTTCAACAGATATTACTTTAGCTGACTCAAGAATAATTTCTACTCTAGAACCGGCTTGCGGTTTTAAATTTCTAATATGCCCGCCCATTTTTCCATCTTCTGAATAACCATGATAATGTCCAGATCTTTCGCCAGGATATATTCGGCTGCCTGTTAATGCCTGCCATCGCTGATTTACTCTAGTTTCAGCTGTCGTTCTGCTACCGACAAAATGAAAAATATTTTCACTGGATTGTGATTCTTGCTGACTAACAACTAATAATGCCCCTATTTCAGCCGCACTTTGAATTGGTTTTTCCGGCAATCTGCTAATTACCGCAACATCTGCTTGCACAGGTCCGATTACTATTGCGCGAACAGTATAATGCTCCAATCCTGCTGCTTGAGCAGCCTGATCAATCGTAGTGATTAAATCTTGTCCAAGATTTTCATTTAATTCTAACCTGATTAAAATATTTTTTCCCTTTTCCGCTGTCTGATTTCTAATAATAAATTCATTTTCTAAAAGTACGCGAGCAGGATCAACAGATCTTTGCGCCATTAATATACCTTGTTCATTTTGTGAGGCTGTTTTGCCCAACATGGCTGCTTTTCCAGAAACAATATATAGTGCTTCAATTACTTCTGCGCCTCTTCCTCCATCAACCACTGCTCCACTGGCTCCCATTTTTAAATAACTCTCGCTATCTTGAATCAATCCATTTTGGCGTAAAGCCTGCGCAATATCTAAGGTAGAAAATTCTTGCTCTGCTTGAGGTACGGCATCTGTTAAATTACCAATTGAACCAGTATCCAAAATAACACCTCCATTATACCTAAGCGCTTTTCTTAATTTAGGATCAAGATCTTCTAACTTGCTGGCATCTTTACCTGACAATACATCAGCCTTTCCTATTACTCTTGCATTAAAAAAATCTTGAATTGTTTTTAAAGTATCGGGAGTAATTTCCGGTATTTCCGAAACAATTTCTCTTGTCCTAAATGAAGAAGTCTCAGGGAGTTCTCTTCTATTCACTATGTGTCTTCTTAATGGAGATTCTTGAGATATTACCATATTATTTTGTATAGTTTTTTCTAAATTTAATTAATAACGGTGTTAATTTTCTTTTTGGCGCTTTTAATTTTTTTAAACGCTTTTTTATTTCAGCTTTAGACAACCTAACGTTTAATTTTCTTTTAGGAATATTAATGTCTATTATATCACCATTTTTAATTATACCGATGACGCCGCCATTATAGGCTTCAGGCTCGATATGACCAATACAGGCGCCACGCGTGCCGCCGGAAAAACGGGCATCAGTTATTAGCGCCACTCTCAACCCAGCCCCAGAAACCGCCGCCGTTGGCGTGAGCATTTCCGGCAAACCTGGTGCGCCAGCTAATCCCATAAAATTAATTACAACCACATCCCCGTTTCTAATTTTTTTATTTTTTACGGAGTTTAAAACAGCCTCTTCTGTATTAAATACTTTAGCTGGACCAGAAAATTTCAACATGTCTTTTGCAACTGCCGTCTGTTTGACTACTGACGACTGACAAAGATTCCCTTTTAAAACTGCTATGCCGCCTTCTTTATAGAATGGTTTATTTAACGGCCTGATTATTTCGCTATTTTTTATTTTCGCCTTGCCCAAACCCAAGCGAGCCATTACAGCCGGAATGCCGCCGGCTTTATCAAGATCTTCCATAACATAAGGCCCAGCCGGACGGATATGACAAATATTAGGAGTAATTTTAGCTAATTTATCGAATAAACTAAGTGGCAAATTAATCCCCGATTCTTTGGCAATAGCCGGTAGATGCAAGGCAGTATTTGTGGAACCGCCAATAGCCATGTCCACACGTACAGCATTGTAAAAAGCTTTTTTAGTCATGATGCTTCTAGGCCGAATATTTTTCTTTACTAATTCAACAGCTCTTCTGCCAGTCTCGTAAGCCTGCTTTCTTTTTTCTTTGGAAACGGCTAGGGTTGTAGCACAATTTTTTATGGACATACCTAATACTTCGGTCATGCAGGCCATGGAATTGGCGGTAAATAAACCAGCGCAACTGCCAGCCCCAGGGCAAGATTTGCATTCTATTTCATACGCCTGTTTAGCAGAAATTTTTCCAGCTTTAAATTGGCCGACTGCTTCAAAATCTGAAACCACGTCCATTTTTCTGCCATTAGCTATTCCGGCTTTCATCGGGCCACCAGTTAAAATTATGGCTGGCAAATTTAATCTCGCCGCGGCCATTAACATGCCGGGGGTAATTTTATCGCAATTAGTAACTCCTACCCAACCATCTAAAGAATGGGATAAAGCCATGATTTCAATATTATCGGCAATATGATCTCTAGACGGCAAAGACAAACGCATTTCTACGTGCATGGCAATGCCATCGCACACACCCGGCACACCCCAGACAAACGGCACGCCGCCAGCATCACGAATGCCTTTTTTTACATATTCGGTTAATTCATTCAAGTGCAAATGTCCGGGAATAATACTGTTATAAGAATTAGCAACGCCAATAAACGGCTTTTTAAAATCAGCGTCTTTTAAACCATCGGCTCGCAGTAATGCTCGATGTGGTAAAGTCTCGATACCTTTTTTTAATTTTTGGGAGGGCAGAGCTCGTCTTGCAGTATTCTTCAGAGCTCGTCTGGAGACTCGCTCTCTTCGTTTATTTTGTATCATATTTTTTCAGAGCTCGTCTGGAGACTCGCTCTCTTCGTTTTACGCAATTTAAGTTTTATTGGATTATTTTTAATATACTTTATTTTTTTATTTAATATATCTCTGTTATTAATTATAACAATAAATTTGTCATCAAGCCATAATGAAAATTATATTTATATTCACAAAATTGTAAAGATTCAATAATTATTTTACACAAATCCTCTCTAATAAACACTTTAGTTTTATAATAAGTGCTTATTGTTATAAAAAATGCTGGATTTTGTGATGATGGTGTGAACATAGTTTTTATAAAGAGTGTGAGGTATTTTTTATCGAAGAGCCCGAGTCTCCGGACGAGGGCTGTGTTCGTTAAACGAGGGCTATTTCACAAATGTCAGCCACTTAAAATATTTTTTATTTTCGCCAGAAACGATTTTCATAAATTCTGTTCGCAACTGTTTTGTGATAGGCCCGAATTGAGTCTTTAATTTCTTTTTATCTATCTGCCCAACCGGTGAAATTTCCGCGGCTGTGCCCGTTAAAAAACATTCGTCAGCATTTAGTGCCTCTTTAATTTTCAAAGGTTTTTCTACTACTTTATATTTGAAATCTCTAGCTAATTTTATCACTGATTCACGGGTAATACCAGCTAAAATAGTACCTAATGGCGGGGTATAAATAATTTTATTTTTGATAATAAATAAATTTTCTGCTGAGCCTTCAGCAATATTTCCCTTATAATCCAGCATAATAGCTTCAGTAAAACCAGCGGCCACAGCCTCTTTCACGGCCAGCATGGCATTAACATAATGTCCGGTTATTTTGGCATCAGTATAAGAAGAAGAGGGGTGAATACGCATATAACTAGAAACTTTTAATTTCACTGCTTCTGCGCCTAAATACGAACCCCATGGCCAGCAAGCTATGGCCACGTCCACTGGAATATTGATTGGATTGACCCTCAAAGGACCATGACCATAAATAGAAATCGGCCGAATATAACCAGATTTTATTTTATTGGCTTTTAATAAATTAATCGTCGCTTTAATCAGTTGCGTTTTAGTAAATGGAATATTCATGTGAATGCACTTGGCAGAATAAAGTAAACGATCAATATGCCTGGCTAACTGAAAAATTGCTGCCCCATGTTTAGTTTGATAAAAACGCATGCCTTCAAAAGCTCCCGTGCCATAATGTAGAGTATGCGTTAGAATATGAATTTTGGCATTTTTAAAAGGTACTAATTTGCCATTGAACCAAATTTTTTGCGCCATACTATTTACTTTTATTTGCTAAAATATTATATCCTCTTTCAAAGGCTTCAATAGAGGCGACAATCACGTCTGGTGATGTGGCTGTGGCAATTACTTTATTATCCAACTCGTCTTTCAAACTCATAGATACTTCTACAGTGGCATCGGTGCCGCGCTGATCGATTTTTACATCAAAATCCGTCAACCAATAATTCATTAATTTTTCTTTTTTAATTACTTTACGCACTGCTCGCATAATAGCGTCCACAGGGCCCACTCCTTCAGCTTCATCCATGGAAATCTTTTTATTACGGATTAATACTTTAACCCTGGCTTGGGCTTGCTCGTGCTTCGAAGTGCTAACTTGAAAATCATCCACTTTAATTAATTTTTTTGAGTCGGGTACGGTTTTTAATAAATCTTCGATGATGTGCTGCAAATCGGATTTCACCATGGCTTTGCCTTTTTGGAAAAAATCTGCCACTTCTTTGTCTAAAACTTCAAAATAATTTTTGTCTAAATCTAATTTAAAATTTTTCTTTACAATATTTTCGATCTGCTTTTTTGTGGGCTTGCTGTGCCACAAAATTTCTATTTTATCTTTTTTTAACGTTGCCTGGATATTATAAAGTTTCATTTTCAAATAATTATCTACTTCTGATAATTTTGGCTCTATCGACGGCGGAGAAGGTAAAATTTTCAACATCGTTACCGGATCTTTCAAGCCATTGCCTGTGGCCACGCAAACTACCACTTCATCTTTTTTTATTTTTTTCTGCTTAACTAATTTTTTTAACGCTGCTAATGGTAATGCGGCCGAGGGTTCAACAAAAATAGATTCCTCATTGGCTAATTCTTTTTCAGCAGCCAATGTTTCTTCATCACTCACTTCCACGGCATAGCCTTTAGTTTCATAAATAGCATTTAATATTTTTACGCCATCCAAAGGCATAGATACAGCCACAGCTGAAGCCACGGTTTGCGGTTTGGTAATAGCCTGCATTTTTTTTGATTTGCGTTTAAATGCTTCAACAACAACATTAGCACCAACTGGCTGCACGCCAATAATCTTCGGCATTTTATCTATAAAACCTAATAATAATAATTCTTTTATACCTTTATAAATAGCAGTTAAATTGGTACCGCAACCAATAGGTGCAATCACGTAATCTGGTGCTCGCCAAAAAAGCTGTTCGACAATCTCATAACCCTGCGATTTCTGGCCCTCGCCGCGGAAAACATAATCACCAGCTAAATAAAAACCATATTTTTTCGCAATCTCTTCAGTTAATTTGGCGCACTCGGTATAAGTGGCGCGTACTTGAATAACACGAGCGCCATAGGCTAAAGTTTGAGCTAATTTACCAAGAGGTGTTCCCTCTGGAACCACAATATAAGCAGGAATACCAGCTTGCGAGGCATAAGCTGCCACAGAAGCGGCCATGTTGCCGGTAGAGGCGGTAATAACGGCATGCGCACCCATTTCTCTGGCCTTGGTCATTTCCACCATGGTACCGCGATCTTTAAACCCGCCGGTGGGGTTAGATGTTTCGTCTTTAAAATATAATTTATTAAGGCCTAGCTTCTTGGCAATTTTTCGGCTCTTTCTTAAAGGTGTACCGCCCTCATTTAAGGTGACTAATTTATTTAAATCGCATAGTGGGTAGAAATTCAAATACTT
>Ga0172379_10006430_pt1 | contig 15742 bp, 13 predicted proteins | sample GrowelOW334metaG_FD_119756 | JGI IMG/M metagenome (GOLD analysis project Ga0172379, IMG submission 119756) | Groundwater microbial communities from an aquifer near a municipal landfill in Southern Ontario, Canada - Groundwater well OW334 metaG | ecosystem: Environmental > Aquatic > Deep... | reverse complement strand
CGCTCGAAACGGCTTCCGGGTTGCCCTCCTCCCCAGCGCGAATCGTTGACCTCCTCCTGTCCTCCCCCTTTCCGTCAGGGGGAGGGAACGCGGGGTTTCCGGACGCGCTCGAAACGGCTTCCGAGTTGCCCTCCTCCCCAGCGCGAATCGTTGACCTCCTCCTGTCCTCCCCCTTTCCGTCAGGGGGAGGGAACGCGGGGTTTCTGGACGCGCTCGAAACGGCTTCCGGGTTGCCCTCTCCTTTGCAAGGAGAGGGACAGGGTGAGGTCAGCGCAATCGTCACGCGTCCGTCCCCGCATCCGAGCTCGACGAACTTCTCGCCCGACTTCAGATCAAGCAGCTTGCGCGCGCTCAATGTCGCGCCTCCACGTAGGAACCCACGGCGCACCCGAAAGGGCGGCGTAGGCCATGGAAAAGACAAACGCAAGTAAAATCATCCAAAGCCATGTCATATTGCGATATTGTAACATACGATCATTGTCAAAAACTCGGTCGTGTTTTATACTTTCCGACGTCCCAATGCTTCGGGCTACCCCGACGCTTGAAAGGTCGGGGCTACAAAAATATCGGGCTATAGCTCAGTAGGTAGAGCGCTACGTTCGGGACGTAGAGGCCGTGGGTTCGAGTCCCGCTAGCCCGACCACAAACCGGTTGCCGTAAGGCAGCCGGTTTGTTTTGGCTAGAGGAAGTTAATTGCTGGATTAGTACTCAATCCCTTCCCTGGCCTTCACTCCGGAATGGAAGTAATGCTTGCGCTCGAGCATTTCCGTTACGAGGTGGGCGCGGGCAAGGATTGATTCCGGGGCGTTGCGGCCCGTGAGGATAACCTCGGTTCGTTCTGGCTTTGCGTCGATGAGGGCGAGAACATCATCGGGCGAAACAAGGCCGATGCTTGCGGCTACGTTGATCTCGTCGAGCACGACCAGGTCGCATGCCTTGTCGAAGAAGAAGCGCGCCGCGGCGAGGCCTCGCCGCGCCTCGACCTTGTCAGCGTCATTGATTGAGAAGTCGAATTGTCCGGTGGTTGGGTCGATGCGGTCGCGGCCCGTGGCGAGGTACGCGATTTCACCCCCTCCTAACTCCCCCTCGGAGATGGGGAGAGACGCGGGGGTGGATGACTCCGCGTCGGAGAGGGGGAGAGACGCTCGGATATAGGCGGGGTCTCCGCACCCCGCTGGTCGATTGAACATGGCAAGACGGTCGAGAGCGGCACGTTCGCTGTAATGCGTTCCGCCCTTGTCGAAATAGACGATGCCGACCTTTTTGCCCGCGCCGAACGCACGGATGGCCTCGCCAAGCGCGGCCGTGGTCTTGCCCTTCCCGTTGCCGGTGAAGAGCTGGATGAGGCCATAACCTTGGCGGAGATTCGTTGTGGAATCAATGTTTGTATCCTCAGACATATGGAAGCCTCAACGTAGCCTCAAACGCCACTAGGAAAATTTTTTGAGGTCTCTGTCGTTAACAAATCGAAAGGCGGGGTGCAGGGACCCCGCCTATACGTTTTTCTCAGCTGCATCCGCTGGTTCCTCCGCAATTTAGGCATTTGTAACACGCGGCGTTGCGCACCATCATGGAGCCGCAGGTGTCGCAGGCCGGAGCATCGGACTGGTTGTCGAACGTGCCAGTGAGCGTGGCATTCTTGGTGGTTGGCGCGGCCGCGAACAGGTCGGGTTGCGCGTCCGCTGGCGGGGCGGCGTCCTTCTCGTCCTTGTGGACATCGTCGCTTATCGCGTGTTCCTCAACGACGTTAATGCCCACGGCGCGCTGCGCATCGACCGGCAAAAACTTCAGGGCCATCCAGCGGAAGATGTAGTCGACGATGGACTTCGCGATGCGGATGTTCGGGTTCATGGTGTACCCGGACGGCTCAAACCGCATGTGTACGAAGCGGTTCACGTACACCTGAAGCGGCACGCCGTATTGCAGGCCGACCGAGATGGCAGTCGCGAACGAGTCCATAAGCCCGGAGATGACCGAGCCTTCCTTGGCCATGGTGACAAAGATCTCGCCCGGCCCGCCGTCATCATACAGCCCGACGGTAACGTACCCCTCGTGACTCCCGACTGAAAACTTATGCGTGATGGCCCGGCGCTCATCCGGCAGGCGTCGACGCCGTGGCTTATACTCGTCGCTTGGGACAATCTTCACGGTCGGAACCTCACCTTGGACCTCCGCGACCTTTTCATCCTTCGCTGTATTCTGCTTTTGTGCATCCTTTTCCTTTGACGTGGTCAAGGCCTGCTGGCGCTTGGAACCGTCACGATAAATGGCGATGGCCTTGAGCCCGAGCTTCCATCCTTCGACGTACGCCTTTTCGATATCCTCGACCGTTGCCTCATGCGGCATGTTGACGGTCTTCGAGATGGCGCCAGAAATGAACGGCTGCACCGCGGCCATCATGCGTACATGGCCCATGTAGTGAATGGAACGCGCGCCGTTGGCCGGCTTGAACGCGCAGTCGAACACGTCCAGGTGTTCCGGCTTCAGATATGGCGCGCCCTCGATGGTGTCCTTTTTCTCAATATGCTCCAAAATCTCCCGAATCTCCGACTCCCCGTAGCCAAGACGATGAAGTGCCTCAGGCACAGTCTGGTTCACGATCTTCAGCATGCCGCCGCCCACGAGCCACTTGTACTTCACAAGCGCGATGTCCGGCTCGATCCCAGTCGTGTCGCAATCCATGAGGAATCCAATGGTGCCGGTCGGCGCGATCACGGAAATCTGCGCGTTGCGCAAGCCGTGCTTGGCCGCGTGCGCCACGGTGTTGTCCCAGGCCCGGCGGGCCTCAAACAAAAGCTCGGCTGGCACACCATCAGTCGGAATCTGATAGGACGCGTCGCGATGCATGCGCATCACTTCAAGGCAGGGCTCCTCGTTTTTCTTATATCCGTTGAACGTGCCAATACGTTCGGCAATCTTTGAGGACTGGTAGTAGCAATGGCCGCTCTGCAGCGCGGAAATCGTCGCGGCCAGGTTGCGCCCACGGTCGGAGTCGTACGCAAGGCCCGAGGACATGAGCAGCGCACCCAGGTTGGCATATCCCATGCCGAGCGCGCGGTAGTCGAACGAATTCTGCTCGATGGCCGGGGTTGGATACGAAGAACTGCCCACGACGATCTCCATAGCCGTAATCACCACCTCGTTCGCCTTCTTGAACGACTCGACGTCAAACGCGGCCTCTCCGTTCACGACCTTGCGAAACTTCATGAGGTTGAGCGAAGCGAGGTTGCACGCGCTGTCGTCCAAAAACATGTACTCCGAGCACGGATTCGACGCGTGGATGCGGTCCGTATTCTTGCAGGTGTGCCACTTGTTGACCGTGGTATCGAACTGCATGCCAGGGTCGCCGCACGTCCAGGTGGCCTCGGAGATCGCGCGCATCACCTGCCGCGCCTGGTAGGAGACGGATGGCTTGCCGGTGGTCACCTCATGCGTGACCCATTCGCCGTCGCTCTCGACCGCGCGCATAAAGTCGTCGGTGACGCGCACGGAGTTGTTGGCATTCTGGAAGTAAATCGACGAGTAGGCCGGGCCGTCCATGGACCCGTCGTATCCAGCATCCATGAGCGCCCAGGCCTTTTTTTCCTCCTCCAGCTTGCAGGTGATGAACTCCATGATGTCCGGATGGTCCGCATTCAGAATCACCATTTTTGCGGCCCGGCGCGTCTTGCCGCCAGACTTGATCACGCCCGCGAACGCGTCGAGGCCTTTCATGAACGAGACTGGCCCAGACGCGCGACCATTGGACCCGCCGAGATATTCCTGACGCGAACGCAGGCGGGACAGGTTCGACCCTGCGCCTGACCCTTGCTTGAACAGCATGCCCTCGGTAACGGCCAGGTTCAAAATCGAGCGCATGTCGTCCTGCACCGAGTTGATGAAGCAGGCCGAGCACTGCGGATGCGGGTTAACCCCGACGTTAAACCAAACCGGCGAATTGAAGGCCGCCATCTGGTTCACGAGAATGTGGGTGAGCTCGGATTGGAAGGCATCTGCATCCCCGGCCGTCTGGAAGTACCCCTCGTTTCGCCCCCAATCGGAAATGGTGATCGCAACCCGGTCCACCAGCTGGCGCACGGACGATTCACGGTCCGAGGACCCGACGCGGCCGCGGAAATACTTGGAAACAACGATGTTTGTCGCGGTCTGCGACCAGAACTTCGGAACCTCGACTCCCAGCTGCTCAAACACGGCCACACCCTTTTCGTTGGTAATGCGGGCGTCGCGCTTCTCCCATTCGATAAGGTCGTACGGGTGCACGCCCGGGCGCGTGAAGTATCGGTCAACCGTGATGCCGTTGCCATACGTCGGCTGCTTCGCGCGCCTTGCCTCGCCCGTGCGGAAATCCATGTACCGCTTGGACACGTGGGCAAGGTTATGATCGATCAGGGTGACGTTCACGGCCTCGCGCACGTCGGAAAAGTCCGGAATCGAATGCCCGTCAAACGCCTTGGTCAACCGTGTCACCACGTTGCCTGTAACCTTGTCCGCGACCCTCGCGTCCTTGATGCCAGCCTCGCGCATGGCGGCCAAAACGGATTGGTAAAGCTTGTTCGGATCAAAGGCCTGCTCCGAGCCGTCGCGTTTCCGCATCACCTTGAGCGAGGTGATGAACTCCCAAACCGCTTCGGAAACGCCCTGCGCAGGCTCTCCGACGCTGGTACGGTCTGCGGAACCAACTTGAACACGGGTCGAGACGAAGGGCTCGGACATACGACGACAAGGGCCCAAACGGGCCGAAGGACAAGGGAGTTAGCTCGGACACCCAGACGAAAAGACAATCCCCACGGGATCATCTTTTGTCTGCGCGGCCACACCACTACATGTTGTGGTACCGACCTATTTTATGCCCCAAGATATGGTGTTGCAAGAGCGCCGGTTATCCACACGCCTCAAAATGGCATGGTTAAATTTAAGGCCGGTTTTTGGGCCTGTTTCAACGTAAAATCCACGGGAATACCCTTGCGCCCGCCCAGCCGGTCCTCGTAGGCCAACGCCTGGTATTTCAACCCGTACTCATAGACTCCCTTGGTCACCCGGACGTCGTCCAGGCAATAGGCCTTGATCTTGTCGATCTCCCCTTGCTTCCACCACTCCACGGCCTGCAGCCCATGCCCGGACTTGCCTACCCCAAGGCAGGCCTGCGCCACATGATCGAGCTTGAGTCGAAATCCGAGCGCCCGGTGAATCTCCTCGAGCATGTCGAGCTGCGGCAAGCGCATGAGGTCCCCGGGGTAATAGTTGTTAAGAATCGGCACGTCAAAGCCCTTGGAATTGTAGCCAATCAGTCGGTCCGCCCGTTCCAGACGCGGCCAAAGCTTGTGAAGGTCATGCTCCTCGTAAGTCACGAACTCGTCGGTTTCATAAAAATACACGCCAACCACGGAAACACGCATGTCCGAATAATCAGATCCGGCCGCTGTCTGGGTCTCGATGTCAAAAACAATCTCGTTGCTCATACAATCTCATCAAGGGATTCGATACAAATACATGGTTTCAGCGCCGATGCGCTCGGTCGCAACCAGCGGCAGACTCGGAAACGAGAAGGTCCGGGAAACAACCCGCGTACCAGAAGGATATCGTTCCAAAAGCACAGGTTCAAGCCTGGCATTCACCTCCGGGAACAGGTAGCAGAAGATGACATCCGCGTTCGGCATGGCTGTCTTGAACAAATCTCCGCGAACGAATGAAGCGCGTCTGGAAAGACGAAGGATCCTCGCTCGAATGCGCGCGATCCAGACTAAGGCCCATTGTCTCTCGATCCCCTGCCCGACCGCGCCAAAGTCGCGCGCCGCATCGATTACGATCGACCCGTCCCCACTCCCGAAGTCCACAATCCGCTCGCCAGGCTTCAGACCGGCAAATGTCAGGATCTTTTTCGTCTTCCGCCTCGGAGTCCGTACCCAAGGAACGGAGGTGAGAGTAACAACCATGCCTTGCACGAGAGAGACGATCACAACAAGAACAAGGACGAGGACGACGTACAGGAGGATCATCCAAAGCACGGCCATATTTATGGCGTTGAAAAAAGACGGACGGCCTCGTTCCAAAGCCCTGGCTCGCCGTTCTTGTACAGGAAGTACCACCATTCCGCTCCCCACAAATCCATGTCCGTGATGCCGGTACGTTTGGCGTATGAGACGTTTTCTCGTAGTTGTTTCGAAGTAAAGCGCGCAGCCAATTCCGACGGCACGTTGCCTTTGACAGACTCCGAAAACCACGGCTCAGCCTGAAGTTCTGAAATGAAGATTGAGTCTGTCGCAAAACCGACCAACCAGGATCGTACGCGATAGAATGCCGCGGGCAGCGGATAACGGACGAATCCGAAATATGGAGACCAGATGTCGCGGTACAGCGAGAATCCGAGCGCGTCCGACTGCCTGACCGTGGGCGCCCATCGCTCAAGTTCCCCGCTCACGGTCATGACGATCGGATGGTCCGCATCAAGCGAACGAACCAGGTCGGCCTCGCGGGAAATCTCGTCAGAGCCCACCTCCGGACAAACCCCATAGGCAAGGTACGGCTCATTGTTCACCTGCCAACGGGCAAGCGCGGACGAATCCTCATACCTTGTGACGACTGCTCGCAAAAAATCTGAGAGTCCTTCCTTGTCGAACGATCCATCGTCGGTCTTGGCCCAGTCCGGGATGTAACACTCAGGCCAGCGAGGCACCTTGTATCCGACCGCCAGGGTCACGCTCGCACCATATTTTCCAGCCTCGGACATCATCCAATCCACGTCCTCCCAACGAAAGTCGCCGTCCGACGGCTCGACTTCCGACCAATACACGGGAATGCGGAAGCGCCGCACGTGCATGTCACGAAGCAGCGCGTCGAACGCCTCACGGGGATCAAGTCCAAGCCACCTGGCATAGGATGTCGAAAATGTCACGCCAAGGCTTGGGTGCTCGACCGGCGGGAGCAGCAGCACGTAGAAACAGAAAATCGCCGAGCAAGCCGCGGCGATCCCGAGGATGGAAAGGAGAACCTTTGCTTTGCGTGAAAACGGCTTCATGTTCCCGTGCCTTAGATTTCTTCCTTCTTTTCGCGTAGGAATGCGAGCCATCCCTCGACCAGGTTGATCGCGGCCTTGAACGGAGCCTCCACGATAAAGTCGAAGAAAAAGAGGAACACGTTGATGCGCGGAGCGCGGAGCGCGACCCATCGTCCGGCCCGAATCATGGGCAAGAACAGAATGTCCGTGATCGTGCCGAAAAAACCAGTCCTTGTCTCGATCACCATGAGTTCACGGCGCGAATTGCGGATCTTGAGTCCGAAGAACGTCACGAGCGAGAGGAAGAAAATGAAGAAGACGATAGAAAGCCAGTTGAACCGAACCGCATGCAAGAGGAAGGAAATCACCCCGATGGTAAACAGGAACATCACGGAATAGAAGGCGTTGAAAATGGTCCTAAGCGCGCCGCGCGCCCAAGGACGCCGCAGCTTGAACGTAAAGGCCACGTCCTCCCCGATCCCGAGGAACGCGTGGGCCTCGCGAATCGCGGCTTCCGTGTTCGCGGCTTCCGGCAGGCGCGCGGACAGGCCAATGGTGCCAAGCAATAGTGGGTGAAACAAGATATTGACGATGAGCGGGCGGAAATCGGACGAGTGAATCACGAGCCGCTCATACGGTGCCTCGATGATGAGCGCGAGCAACATCTTCGTGATGAAGAGGAAGAGAACCGCACGCACCACGGAATTGCGCAACCGACGCCGGAATCGCCCATAACGCACTTCGGCCGAGGCCGCGAGCTGATGGTCGAGCTCTCGCGTTTCTTCGGCTGCGACAAGCGAGCTGAACCGCGCGGGATCCGCCTCGGCCACGTCGCGGATCACGTGAAAGACGATCGCGTGGCGGCGCACGAGCATATAGAGCGCGTCCTGGCCTGGATGCCGGATCTGACGCTCAACCTGGGCAATCACGTTCGTGACGTTTGCCGCGACTCGGGCCACGGACTCGTCCCCAGGATCCGCCTTCGCCCACTCGGGATGGAACAGCGTGAACACGCGGAACCGAAGCGTCGCGAGGTTCGACTTCAGCATGGCCCGGTGCACGGCAATATACAGCTGCAAATCACGATCCGCTTCGGGAATCACAGCGCTTGACCAGGTGAGGCGTTCCTTGAGCTTCGCGTACGCGTAACCGGCAAGCGCCTCGTCCGCAAGCGGAGGCGTAAGCACGTACTCGACTTCGGACGAAAGCAAATCCAACAGCCAATCGCGATCGCGCGAATCCTCTGCCGAGGCCGCCGAAACCGACGCAAACAAGGCGTCGTACTTGCGCACCACAGCCCCGACCGTCGCGATCATGGATTCTGGCACGGCACGGTTCGGAAGATAGCGGGCCCAAATGAGTTCCCGTAACAGGACGGAAGAAATCAGGTTGCCATCCGGTTCGCCAAGCTGTCGCTTCAAAATGCGGCGGATGGCGTTTCGACGCAGGAGATGTTCCTCGTCGTATTCAAGGCTGTTGCGGATCGTCTCGTAAACCGACGCGGCCGCGGACACGGTTTCGGACACCGCGATCAGGTCGCCTTCGGGCTTTTCCTCGGCACGTTCCTTCGCGTTCTGAAGCGCGCGGAGAAAAAAATCAAGCGTTTTTTCCATAACAGAATCATTCTATCGTCTGGAACCCTGAGACGCAATCAAACGTATTTTCCCGGGGACAATTGTCCCGTCTTATCGAGACGCCACTAAAGTGGCTTTGAAAAAACTTTTCTCAGGGACTTTTCTGCCAAAGGCGGATCCGCCTCCGGCGGAAGTCCCGTCTTATCGAGACGTTTTTTCCTACACGATAAGCGGCAACGGGCGGATCTCGCTTTTGCGTCCGAGCACCACGTCCTCGATGCGATACGTCCCATGGGTCGGCGCCTCCACGTAGCCATTCCAGGCCATGCGCGCCATGCCACCCGAATTGATCCAATCGGACAACCACTCACTCGCATATCGCGGATCGTTCTGCGAAACACCGCCTCCCATGTATTGGAGCCAGACGCGATTGAATTCCTCCTGACTCCCAATCGGCGGCGCCATCACGACGGCAATGCCAAGACCCGTATAAAACGAGAGTTCGGACGGCTTGGTCCAAAGGATGTCTGTTGTCCTTAAAAGCTCCGTAAACCCGGCAAAATACTCGGCGCGCGAGTCAAATGAGTGGACGACCAGTCCGGTCCCAAGACACTTCCGAAGTCCAAGATCTTCCGCGGCGCGCCGATAATAATCGGCCACGTCCCTCCTGGTACCAGGAACGAGATTCAACCGAATTTCCTGTCTTGCGATCTTTTGCCTGAGGCTCTGCAATATCTGAACGCCAAGCTGGCGCTGCGCACCGGCCCCACCCACGGAATACGTCAACGTCAAAGGATGGTTCGAGCTCGACAAGGAGCATCGCGCTGGGCCCAACTCGGTGCGAAGCGCCTTTTTGTAACGATCGTGAAAGATTCCCTGTGGATCAAGGTTGCACAGCCGCGAGGCAAGCTGGTCCTTGAGCGCGCCGGCCTTTGCCCCGCCGATCAACTCCTTTGGCATGGGAAATCCGGTCAAAATGATGTTTTGTTCCGGAACGCCGTACAGTTTCAATCGCTCGACCACGCGTCCGTTGGACGCGAAGTATTTAATGCGGCTCTTCTTCGGATCGAGCGCGGCCCAGGTGCGGCTTACGTCCGCATCCGTGGTCACGCAGTAAATCTCGCCTGGATAGTCGTAATAATCCGCAAAAAACGCGGATGCAAAAAAGGTCGTGACCAACGGGACCGAATGCTTCGCGAGCGACTCGATGAGATGCCTGCCCCAACCCTTTCGAATCATCCGATACATTTGGGAAAGCTGGACGTTTGGTTCGGAAAGGTCGCGTCTTGGATAAAACGCCGGAATCTCCTGCCACCGATCCAGCGCCTCGAACAGGAACGAGCCAACAAGCGGAACAGGCTTGAGCCGCGAGATCGCCTCGTACAGCTTCCGGCTCTCCCGCCAGACGCGGCGGTCCGAAGACGGAATGCCGCGATAATCATTCGCGGAAAGCACGATCCCACCGGAAAGGTCACGCAACGCATACGCCGCCCGGCTATGCCCGTACCCCATGTTCACGTCCACGACCCAGGCCCTGCGCTCGTTTCCATCAGTTGTGTGGGAATGTGGTGCCATAATATGTCACGGATTACGGATGGATAAAGATGTACGGATCAAATACGAGTTTCTAATCCGTAAATCCGGAGTGATCTGTAATCCGTGACGACTACCATCAAAAGAACGTCCTCTCCGTTGAAATCTCCACGATCTTAAAGGCCTCGGTCGCGCTGTCGACAATTGTGTAGAGCTCCGTGTCCTCTGCATGGATGGCCTTGAACTTCTTGAGGACAACCTCATCAACGAACTCCGAAAGCGGTTCCCAGAATTCCCTTCCCACGCACACCACCGGGACCTTCTGGGCCTTGCCGGTCTGGATCAGCACGATCATCTCAAAAAACTCATCGAGCGTTCCGAATCCGCCTGGGAAAAACACGTAGGCCTGGGCCGAGGCCGCGAGCATCACCTTACGTGTGAAGAAATAATGGAACGGCCTGCCCTGCGTCACGTATGGGTTGATGCGTTGTTCCTTGGGAAGCTGGATGTTCAGGCCGACCGAAACGCCATTCCCATCGAGCGCACCGCGATTTGCGGCCTCCATAATGCCGGGGCCACCGCCAGTGATGACCGTAAACCCGCAATCGGCCAGCATACGGCCGAGCTTGCGTGCCTCCTTGTACCAACGATCATCCTCTGGTGTCCTAGCTGATCCAAAGATTGTAATCTCCCGCTTCAGTTCGGAAAGAAACTGGAACCCTTCCACAAACTCCGCCATGATGCGGAAAATGCGCCAGGTAACTTCATGAAGCGCGATGGCCGGCGACTTGCGGTCCTTTTCTTCCGTCGGAGAAAGCGGAATGCGGCACGACGCAACGGCGCGCACCACGGCCTTTTTTGAAACGGTCTTTCCCTTATGATGTACGGTCATAGTGCAGTCATTTTACCTTATGCGGGCCTGTGCTCCAACAGCCACCTGTGCAAATGCTCGGTCGCGACCACGTCGTCCTCGTTGTAATCCACAATGTTTTGCAACACCTTCCGGTCGCCTGTCTCCAGCCACTGCTCGTACCAGAAAATGCTTTGCGCGCCCCCGGCCTTCTCGTGCCGCCAGTGATAATCGAGAAATCGCGACTTGGCGATGTCCTTGATCGAGTAAAAATACAATGGAAACACCACGCTTTCCTTCACGATTTTCAAAAGATCAACATACCGCGATGCAAACCGCTCGAACGCGGGCGAGGATCCGTATTCCTTTGCCATGCGCAGCGTGTTGGACCTTTCGTAATCCGCGTAATGGTACACGACGTACTCATCAGGCAGGGTCTCGATCCAGGACAAGAACTGTGACCACATCGCCTTCTCGTCCTCAGGCCGCTCGGCCAAAAATCGGACGTAATGCGGCTCGTTATCACCAACAATCCAAAATCCGAACAAATACTGCACGTCGAGCAACGGATCACCTTCGATGTCAAAATAGATACGAAGCGGGGCGTCCGGAATCGTCGGGCTCCCGATCCATCGCAGCTCGTCGCTCGATAGGGCCTGGGCCTGGAGTTTAACGCGTTCGAGATTTGTTGGAGTGCAAAACGGAATTTTCGGAAGCGACGCCACGTCCATAGCCGCGGCATCATCCACGCCGTTGATCCCAGCGGCCCGAAGCGCCGGATGCGCGCGGGAGTCCAGGTCGTAAATGAGCGCGATGTCGTTCGCGTCCCTTGCCGAGCGAACGCATTCCAAAAACCACGGCGATCGCTTGCACTTGCTCGCGAGGCGCAACGGCGGCTTGGTCCCGGACAGAATCGAAATGATTTCTCCGGCCGTTGTCCGCGTCTTCGCGTACTGGATGGCAGATGGATAAAACGGAATCCGCTCATGGTCCACGTTGATGATCGCGGTGCGCTTCGGGCGCACGCCCTGGATTTTCTCAAGGACGATCGAATAAAAGGTCAGCTGCAGCTTTTGCTCAGGATGAATCGAATGCGAGGATTTTATGTCAACCGGAACGTACTGATAATCGCCAAACGAGGACTTCCCTTTCTTCTTCTCGAGCAAATCCGGCCTCCCGCGCCACAACACCCCGTCGATCTCCGCCTCGATCGCGCCCTGATAAATCACGGACGCGCCTTGCCGCATCAGCGCGAGCGTCTCCTTGAACGCCGAGTCCGGATCCGCCGCGGCCACGGGTGACAAATCCAATCCCTTCACGTACTCGGCCTCATGGACAACCCCCTGGTCAAGCAGCTTCCGCGCCAGGGCCGGTACCTCACCGCGCCGCGCCGGATCGCCAAACGCGTCGTACCAAATCCAATGCGGACAGGCGGCGTACTGATAAAACATCGAAGGCGTAACGACATGTCGCATATCCCGGCCATCATAGCACGAAAAAAGTAGCCCGGAGGCTACTAGGGAGAGAGGGTCCCGCGAACGCTCACGTCTCGTTCTCGTCGTCGAAGCCGCCGGATCCGGCGGCGCGGCTACCACCGTACTCCTTCTTCCGATTGATGCGCACACGACGGCGATCCTTGGGATCGTGGTGACTGGAATGGCGGATATCCGTAGAAAACGGTCGCGCCTGACGGTGACGATCCTCGGGAGGATCCTGTTTCGTACGACGGGGCACGTGAGACTCCTTGGAGTACGTCGGCTTCTTGATCGTTGCCGACCGCGGCAGGATACGAAAATACGGCCGTTACGTCAAGGATTGGCCGTATTCGTCTTATCGTTATGGAAGCACCGGAGAGTCTTCGGGTTCGGCGGTTTCCTTTGCCGCAAAGGTCATGAGCGCGACATTGTTGTCCGCGTCCGTTGCCTGGCGGTCCTTCGTGACGTCGAGCTTCCCGTCGCCGTCATCGCGGTACAGCGCCGCGTAGTAAACCTTGCCATTCTCCAGGGGTTCGTTGAGCGCGACCGGCACATGCTCGCCTCCCGCTAGCAACAAATCCGACGAACCAATGAGCCGACCAGGCACGCCGCCATCATCGTTGAAAACCACGATGAATCCCGGATCCTTCATCACCGCGAATCCGACCGTGATCGCGGTCGCGCCCGACGTCTGATCCTCGACGTAAATCGCGTCGGATCCGACCTGGAGCATCTGGTCGAACGTTTGTTGGCGCGGCGTTGACTGCGGGGGCGTTGGCTTCGAATGATGGAAGTCGAAGGACGTAAGCACGATCGCGATGATGATCGCGGCTACGGCAAGAACCAGGACGAATGGAATCGCGTATCGCGGCATAGGCTATTTTTCCTTCGACCGCTCGACCCCGCCGTCCTTCTTAAACACCACCTTCATGAGCGGAACGTACCGGTTCTCAAACTCATCGCGAAGCTCGACCGATTCGTTCTTGAGGATCAGGTTCATGGCCAAATCGCTCATAAGCTCCTCATCGGCCTTGATTTCCGCGTCCAAATCCGCAAGCCGCGCCGCGTCCTGAGGCACGGACTCGCGCACTTGAATCTCGATAGACTTTTTTTCCTCGCGCAGGGTTCCAAGCTCGTCCACGACCTCGGCGTACCGAGAATGGTGCTTGAGTTCATCCTTAATCGCCTGCTTCAGCTTTTTGCGCTCATCCTTCTTTTCGCGCAGCTCATTGTGAAGTTCCTGAAGTCGGGCAAGGGACATATAGTTAAATCAAAAGTCAAAAGTTAGAAGTCAAAAGTCAAAAGTTTGAAGTCAAAAGTTTGAAGTTAGAAGTCAAAATTCCATGCGTGTGACGGCATGATAACATATGGTGGAATGCTTGACACGAAGGCGATTGTCCGGCTATACTCCTCGCGAAACAACGAAACTATTTTATGCCGAATATCTGCGTCGTTACCGGTAAAAAGACTACCATCGGCCACTCGGTCTCGCACTCCAACGTGAAGACCAAGCGCGCTGTGTACCCGAACGTCACCACGCGCCGGCTCAAAAACCCGGCCACGGGACGTATGGTCAAAGTCTGCATCTCGGCCCGCGGACTGCGTACCCTCAAGAAGTGGGACAGCGAGGGAAAAGTCTACGATCTCGCCAAAATGAAATAAGCGGAGGGAAAATTAAAAGATACAAGAGACAAAAACGCGAATTTGTTTCTTGTATCTTTTACTTTTCTTCCAGGATGCGCTCGATGCTTTCGACTAACTCCCCAATTCCCGCACCAGTCACGGCAGAAACGGCTACGACAGGAACATCGGACGCAACTTGACCGCGCATGCGACGAACGGCTGCCGCGGTCGCGGCATCCGTCTTGTTGAGCGCGATGATCCTTGGGGTCGCGAGCACGTGAAGCTTGTCGAGCACGTCCTCGACGACGTCGATATGCCGCAAAGCGTTCTTGTCCGACGCGTCAACCACATGGATGAGGAGGTCGGCGGAAACAGCTTCGGAAAGCGTAGATTGGAATGCCTTGATGAGGTCCGGCGGCAAATCGCGAATAAACCCGATGGTATCCGAAACAAGGACGGTCTTTCGCGCTCCTGGCAGAAAGAGCGACCCGACGCGGGTGTCGAGCGTCGCGAACAGCTCGTTTGCCGCGTATTCGCGCCGGCCGGTGAGCGCGTTCAAAAGCGTAGTCTTCCCCGCGTTCGTATACCCAACGATCGCGACGCTCTTCAGCCCCTTGCGCTCACGATTCTTCCGCTGTAAATCGCGCCCGACCTGGCAGGATTCCAACTTTTCCCGCACGGTGCGTTCCCGCGCCCGCAAGTGGCGCTTCATAATCTCCGTATTCGTCTCGCCCACGCCAGACGTGCCGATGCCGCCTCCCTGTCGGCTCAGCTCCATGCCCATGCCGTAAATGCGGGGTCCCATGTGTCCGATCGACGCGAGCTCGATCTCCAATTTCGCCTCGGTGGTGCGCGCGTGCTTGGCAAATATCTTCAAGATAAGGTCAATGCGGTCCCACGCCTGCACCCCCGACTTCCGAAGTCCCTCGGACAGATTATACATTTGCCGCGGCTTCAGCCGATCGTTCACGATCACAAGCCCGGCGCCGAGCCTCGGCCCCTCCTCGGCAAGCTCTTCAACCTTGCCCGTACCAATATACGTGCGCGGATGCGGTGCAAACCGCCGCTGGTACTTCTTCACCACCACGATCCCCCCATACGTATTCACCAGCTCCTCAAGCTCCACCAACCGCTCCGCGCTTTGCGCAGGCGTCATGCGCGGATGGATCAGGTCGATGAGAATAGCCTTCGTTTTCCGATGTTGGTCTTGCATGCGACAAGTGTATCGGATTACGAGACGACTATCCAACCCCACAAACGAAAAAGCCGCCCAAGACGATTGGGAGGCGTGGACGAAGGGACTAAGGGCTAACTCGCGGAGACCGCGGCCGAGAACTGGTCGTCCCACCTGAGGTTGAGCCAGCAGTAATCCCGGCGCCAGGCACCGTCGTGCCAGCACAGGCACCGGACGAACAGGAAGTCCTCCGAATCGCGATAACCCGCGCCCCAAAAGAAGATGAAGCGCGTTCGACCATTCTCATCCATCTTCCAGCTCTCGGGGATGAGGTGCTGGTTCTCGAACAGCGCATCGAGGATGCGCGGGTCGAGCGTCGCCAGGCTCTGGAGCCTTGGCTGCAAGGAATGGCCGGTGAGGGACCTGCCGTCCTTTTGGCCGTCGTCGAGGTGGAGGAGGGTCCTCTTCCCGCCGACGAGCAGGTCGTCGCCGACGCGCTCAACGCGGACATAGCCGCGG
>Ga0172379_10006429_pt1 | contig 15742 bp, 13 predicted proteins | sample GrowelOW334metaG_FD_119756 | JGI IMG/M metagenome (GOLD analysis project Ga0172379, IMG submission 119756) | Groundwater microbial communities from an aquifer near a municipal landfill in Southern Ontario, Canada - Groundwater well OW334 metaG | ecosystem: Environmental > Aquatic > Deep... | reverse complement strand
TGCAGTCGAGCGACGTGACCAGCGCCATCAAGGCGTTGCTCGCCAACTTCTCGGCCGACGCGCAGGATCAGGTGCGCCTGCAGCTGGCGGAGTCGCTGCGTTGCGTGCTCGCCCAACGGCTGTTGCCCAGGGCCGACGGCAACGGCCGCGTGCTCGCGGCGGAACTGCTCTGCATGAACGCCGGCGTTCGCGAAGTGCTGAGCGATCCTGGCCGCCTGGGCGAGTTGCGCGCGGTGCTCGCGGAGGGACGCGCCCAGTTCGGAACGCAGACCTTTGACCAGCACCTTGCCGACCTCGTCATCGCGGGCCGCGTGTCGTTCGACGTCGCGGTGATCCTCGCCACGAATTCACTCGACTTCGAGCTCCAGCTGCGCGGGCTGCGGCGCTAGGAAAACACCCCGCCGGTACGGCTGTCAGCGCCGACTGAAGAGCCGCACCCACCACGGGTGCGGCTTTCTCGTTTCCTGACCAGTCGGGTCGACCGTGCGCGGAGACTCGTCCCGCACCAGCCGGGCGGGATTCTCGCAGAACAGCAGCTCGGCCTGTTCCGCGGCGCCGCTCGCCGCGAGCGCAGCGCGCGCCGCCGCGACGGCGGGCGCGCCACGGCCGTGATAGTCGCTTGATCCGTACTCCACCCAGCCCCGCGCCAGCAGTGCCGCCGCGCGTCGCCGGGGCCCGTCGCCATGATAGCCGACCAGCGATCCGGCATTGACCTGGAAGTACGCCCCCGCAAAGCGCAGCGGGAGCAGCTGCTCCAGCGCATCATCCACGTTGCGATAGCGTTCGGGATGCGCGAGCACCGGCTGCCACCCCTTGTCGCGCAGGGCGCGCACGGCATAGTCGGCGTGCGAGAGTGGTAGCTGCAGACCGGGATACTCCACCAGCACAAACCGGCCGCCGTTCAGGCGCAGTCGCGGATCGCTGACATCAGGATCTGGCACGTCAAGCATCAACTCTACGCCGCGCATCAGCTGGATGCCGCATGCGGTCACCTCGGCGTCCGACGTCAACGCGGCAAAGCCGGCGTCGAGTTGTGCGAGCCGTTGCTCGGCCATGGACGGTGTAAGCGTCAGCGAGCCGTCGAAGTGCGGCGTGGTGATGGCCGTCGCCACGCCGTCGCGCGCCATCGCTGCCACCGCCGCGCGCGACGCGGCGAGATCCGCGGCCCCATCATCGACTCCCGGAATCAGGTGGCTGTGGAAGTCGGTGCCGGGACCTGCCGTCATTCGTTCACCGCGGCGCGCAGCGCCGGCTCGAGGGTGGCGTGCCGGAATGCATACCCGGCCGCGAGCAGCTTTCGAGGGATGACGCGCTGGCTCGCCAGCAGCGTGCCTTGCGCCATCTCGCCGAACATCAAGTTGAGCGCGAACGCGGGGACGGGGAAGAGCGCCGGTCGGTGGACGACGCGCGCGAGCGTCTCCGTGAACTCCGCATTGGTGACGGGCGACGGCGCGACCGCGTTCACGGCGCCCACGAGCGTTTCGCGCTCAAGCGCAAATTGCACGGCACCCACCGCGTCTTCCATGGAGATCCAACTCATCCACTGCCGGCCGCTCCCGAGACGTCCGCCGCCGCCCATTCGGAAGACAGGGAGCATGCGCGCGAGCGCCCCGCCCCACCGCGACAGCACGACACCAAACCGCAGGTGCACCGTCCGGACGCCCGCCTGCCGGGCGGGGTCAGCGGCGGATTCCCACTCCCGTCCCACCTCCGCCAGAAAATCACTGCCCGAGGGACTGGATTCATCCAGCACGGTGTCGCCCGCGTCGCCATAGATCCCCACAGCCGACGCGCAGACAAGCACCCGTGGCCGCGGCGTGAGCGCCGCGATGGTGTGCGCGATCAACGCGGTGCCGTACACGCGGCTGTCGCGAATCTCGCGGCGGTGCGCCGGCGTCCAGCGTTCACCGACGTTGGCTCCCGCGAGGTGCACGAACGCGTCGATTCCAGCGCATCGCGCGACATCGATCATGCCGGCCGACGGGTCCCAGCGTATATCCGCCTCAGCTCCGCGGCCGATCCGCGCGACGTTGTGCCCCTGCGCACCCAGCGCCGGCACGAGTCGCTGCCCAAGGAATCCGCTTGCCCCCGTCACTCCGATTCGCATCGTTCCGCCTGCTCCGCGCCCCTAGTCCGTTGGCAGATCCAGCACCCTCCACAGGTACCAACTCGCGATGGTGCGGTACGGTGCCCACGGCGCGCCGCGCTTAAGCACCTGCTGCGGCGTGGGCAGGCGCCGCAACCCGAACGCGCGCTGAATCCCCTTCTGGATGCCGAGGTCGAGCTCGGGCAGCACGTCAGGCCGGCCAAGCCGGAACATCAGGAAGATCTGTGCCGTCCAGCGCCCGACGCCCTTCACCTGCGTGAGCGTGTCGATGACCGCGGCGTCATCGAGTTCGTGCAGGCGCTCCATCGGGAAACTCCGCTTCGCGGCGTGCGCCGCCAGGTTCTTGATGTACGCGGCCTTCTGCCCGCTCAGCCCGGCGGCGCGCAGCCGGGCGTCGTCCATGCGCAGCAGCGCCCGCGGCGACGGCTCGTGGCCGTCAAAGAGGGAGAGCACCCGGCCATGAATAGTGGCCGCCGCCGCTCCGCTGAGCTGCTGGTAGACGATGGAGCGCATCACCGCCCCGAAGTGCGTCCCCTCGACGTGGGCGCGCGCCTGGCAGGGACCCACACGTTCAATGACCCCGGCGAACACCGGGTCCACGGCGCGCAGGTGCGCGATGGCCTTGCGGGCGGGGAGCTTCATGGTCGGCGGAAGTTAGCTGATGCCGTGGCGCGTGACCATTGACCGTATTCGCCAGACCCGTGCCGTGGACTGTAGATTCATCGGCGATGCGCTGCCTACGGCTGCGCGCACCTTTCTTCTCCTGCGAGCCCCCCAAGAGGAACCCTGATGCGCATCACGAAAGTGGGCGTGGTCGGTGCGGGCGTGATGGGGAGCGGCATTGCCGCACTCGCCGCCTCCGCCGGCTTCCCCGTGGTCCTGCTGGACATTCCTGGCAGCGACGACGCCGCCTCGCCCGACCGCTCGGGCCCGGCCCGCAAGGGACTGGAGAAGGCGAAGAAGGCCAAACCCGCGGCGTTCATGGATGCCGATCGCGCGGCGCTGGTCACCACCGGCAACACAGCGGATCATCTCGGCCTGCTCGCTGACTGCGACTGGATCGTCGAGGTCATCATCGAACAGCCGGGTCCCAAGCAGGAGCTGTTCGCGAAGCTCGAGACGATCGCCCCCAACGCGATCGTGACGTCGAATACCTCGGGCATCCCGATGGAGATCTTGTTGAAGGGACGCAGCGACACCTTCAAGCGGAACTTCCTCGGCACGCATTTCTTCAATCCGCCGCGCTACATGCACCTGCTGGAGCTGATCCCGACGCCGTATACGGCGCCGGAGATGCTGGAGACCATTCAGGAGTTCTCCGAGCGCTGCATGGGCAAGGGGATCGTGCTGTGCAAGGACGTGCCGGGCTTTGTAGCCAACAGGCTGGGCGTCTTCGGGATGTTCACGACGTTCAAGCTGATGGAGGAGTTCAACCTCACCATTGACGAGGTGGACGGCCTCACCGGAGCGCTCATCGGGCGCGCCAAGACCGCCACCTTCCGCACCGGCGACCTGTCGGGGCTCGACGTGCTCGCGCACGTGAGCGCGGGGCTCTCACAGGCGACAGGCGAGGATTTCACGCTCCCGCCCTGGGTGCACGAGATCGTGAAGCGCGGCTGGCTGGGCGACAAGACGGGCGGCGGCTTCTACAAGAAAGAAGGCAAGGATATCAAGACACTCGACTGGCACACGCTCGAGTACGTGCCGCAGGCGCGGCTCTCCACGCCGGAGATCGACGCGCTGCTCAAGCTGCCCGTGACGGCGCGCATCGCCCAGGCACGTGATCTTCCCGGCAAGTACGGCGACTTCCTGCGCAAGATGCTGACGATCGTGGCGTATCACACGGCGCGCCTCGCACCGGAGCTCGCCCACGACATCGCCGGCGTGGACCGCGCGCTCGAATGGGGTTACGGCTGGGAGATCGGGCCGTTCCGCGTGATGGACGCACTGGGACTCGACTGGCTGCGCGCACAGTTCAAGGCGCACGGCTTCAGCGAACCTCCGCTCTTTGCGCAGGCCACGAGGGGCTTCTACACGGGAACGGGCAGCGCCGGGCAGCTCGTGACGCCCGCGGGGTATGCGTCGGTGCCGGCCATTCCAGGCCACCTCGACCTCGCCGCGCGTCGGTCCGACGGGCACGTCGTGGACGAGAACAAGGAAGCGCGCGTCGTTGATCTCGGTGACGGCGTGCTCTGCCTCGCGTTCTGTGGCAAGATGAACACACTCGGCACCGGCGTGCTTGAGATGATCGCGCGCACGATCGACCGGGTGTCGAAGGGAAGGTACGAAGGGCTCGTGATTGGCAACGACGATCCGCGCACCTTCACGGCCGGCGCAAACCTCGCGCAGCAGGGACCGGCGTTGATGAGCGGCGACTGGAAGGCCATCGAGGCAGGCATCGCGCGTTTCCAGGATACCTCCATGTCGCTGCGCCGCGCGCCATTCCCGGTGGTGGCCGCGCCGTTCGGACTCACGCTTGGCGGCGGATGCGAATTCTCCATGCACTGCGACGCCGTGCAGCCGCACGCCGAGCTGTACATGGGACTCGTTGAAGTGGGCGTGGGCATCCTCCCGGCCGGCGGCGGCACGAAGGAGCTGGCGTTCCGTTTCACCAACGAACTGGCGGCGTTCGAGGAAGCCGATCTGTTCGAGGCGGTGAAGCGCGCGTTCAAGCTCATCGCGCTCGCGCAGACGAGCACCAGCGCGCACGAAGCGCGAAAGCTCGGGTACCTGAGATCGTATGATCGCATCTCGATGAACCGCGACACGCTGCTCAGCGACGCCAAGGCGCGCGTGCTGGACCTTGCGCCGGGTTACGTGGCGCCGCCGCCCATGACCATGCGCGCCCTAGGCCGGGACGCGGTCGCGAACCTCGACTACGCGCTCTTCTCGTTCCAGGAAGCGGGGCAGGCCAGCGCGCACGACGTGCGCATCGGCCATGAGATCGCCGTGGTGCTCTCCGGCGGCGACGGTCCGCCACGCGACGTGACGGAGCAGGACCTCATCGAGCTCGAGCGCGACGCGTGCCTGCGGCTGCTCGGCACCAAGGAAACTCAGGCGCGCATGCAGTACATGCTCGAGACCGGCAAGCCGCTGCGCAACTAACCGAATCCACGACGACGCGGGCCCGTGCTGGCGGCGGGCCGGGAGCTGATATCATGCAGATGAAAGACGCGGTGATCGTGAGTGCGGTGCGCACGGCCGTCGCTCGCGGCAAGAAGGACGGTGGCCTTGCCACCGTACACCCGGTGGACCTCTCCGCTGAGGTGATGAAGGCCGTGGTTCAGCGTGTGAAGCTCGACCCCGCGCTCGTGGACGACGTGCTGTGGGGATGCGCCATGCCTGAAGGAGCGCAGGGACTCAACGTAGCGCGCATGGGCGTTCTGCGGGCCGGATTCCCGGTGGAAGTGCCGGCCGCCACCGTCAACCGCTTCTGCTCGTCGGGGCTCCAGACGGTTGCCATGGCGGCGCAGTCCATCATGACCGGACTGTGCGACGTGGTCATTGCCGGCGGCGTCGAGATGATGAGCGTGGTCCCAATGGGCGGTCACCACACGCGGCTCCATCCGGAGATGGTCGAAGAGAACATCGGGATGGGCTTTACCGCGGAGCGCGTGGCGAAGCGGTGGGCGATCACGCGTGATCAGGCCGACGACTTCGCGTTCGGCTCGCAGCAGAAGGCGGCGGCAGCGCTGCGGCGCGGGGCGTTTGTCCAGGAGATCGTGCCCGTGCCCGTACCGCGCGTCACGTGGAAGGGGGCGAAGAAATCCACCGAGCCGACGATGTTCACCGTGGACGAACTGGTGCGCGCCGAGACAACGCGCGAGGGGCTGGCCAAGCTCAAGCCCGCGTTCGCCGCCAAGGGCGTGGTGACGGCCGGCAACTCGTCACCGCTTAGCGACGGCGCGTCCGCGTTGCTTCTGATGAGCGCCGACAAGGCGAAAGAACTCGGGCTGAAGCCGCTCGCGCGATTCGTGACGTTCGCCGTGGGAGGCGTGGCGCCCGACATCATGGGCGTCGGCCCCATTCGGGCGGTGCCGAAGGCGTTGGCCAAGAGCGGCCTCAAGCTGGCCGACCTGAAGATGATCGAGCTCAATGAGGCGTTCGCCGTGCAGGGCCTGGCGGTCATGCAGGAGCTCGGCATGGATGCGTCGGTGACCAACGTGAATGGCGGCGCCATTGCGCTCGGCCACCCACTCGGCGCCACCGGTGCCAAGCTCACCACGCAGCTCGTGCACGCGCTCGGCTCAGCGGGCGGCGGGCTTGGGATGGTGACGATGTGCATCGGCGGGGGGATGGGAGCGGCGGGGATCTTCGAGGTGTATCCCGCGTAGCACTACTTCGCCATTCTCCTGACCGTCGATTGCGATGAGAAGCGCACGCCACGGCGAGGATGCGGCGCCTCGTGAAAGGACCGCATGAGTCGAAGAGAGGATCCCGTCGAACGGGCAATCGGTTCTGGCACCAGCCGTTGACCGGGTGAGATCACTCGCGAATTGCTGTGCGGAAGAGTCTGACGCATTTCCGACGGCCCCTCGCTCGTCTTGTCCGGCGAAACGAGCCCCGCCGTCCTGATATCGGCGGTCGCTCTTCGCTCACTGTCTGCCGCCGCTTTCGTCGTGAATCGCTACCGCCTGCGTGAGAACCTTCGCTAGGGTAGAGTACCGGTAGCGAACGCGTCCGGTCGCGTCGACGACAAAGAAGACCGGCGTGCCGAAGTTGCGGAATGCACGAATAGCGTCACCCCATGAGTCTGCGAAGACGGGCGCCGTCACGTGCGTGCCGTCGACGTACCTGCGCAACTCCGGCGACGGCTTCTCGTTCAGCACCGGCACGAGCGCTATGCCGCGCTCATCGAGTTGACGTGAAAGCTCGGTGAGCCCCGGAAACTGCTGCAGCGATGGGCCGCAGAAGCGACTCCAGAAACTCACCACCGTGACTCGTCCGCGCGATAGTGCGGCTAGGTCGGTTTTCCGGCCGTCCAGCGCTTGTAGCCGGACCTTTCCTCTTATCGGCATCGCCACGGCCTCAACAAGCAGGTCGGTCCGAAGACGCGTGCGCGCACTGTCGACCGCCACACGCCACGCATTCGGGGGCATCTTGGTTGCCGCGACGCGGGTGAGCGAATCGACCACCGAAGGCCGGGTCGATGGATCCGCGACCACTCGCGCCATCAGCTTAAACGCACCGGCCGTGTCTCCTCCTGCAAGCAGCGTCTGGGCAACCTCGCCGAACAGTCTTGGATTCCACCCGCGGTCGGCCGCCAAGCGCAGCGTATCGAGAGCACCCGCCTTCTTTCCGTCGGCGAGGAGCAGCTTCCCGATGGCGGCGAGCACAGGTCCTGTTGCAGCGCTGTCTAGTCGGGCCTGTTGCGCGACGGAGACTTCCAGTGGTCGCAGCGAATCCTGTTTCGTCTGCAGTCGATGCAGCGTCGCACGCAGTCGGTCCAGCGTTGGTTCACGGATGTCCTTGAGGGGCGCCAGCGCGCCGTACACTTGGGGCGCGAGGCTCGGCGATTTCGCCACGAAGCGGTCGGCCCACTTGAGTGCCGCCGAGCCGTCGTTCGCGCCCCGCGCAGCCGATAGTGCGTTATTTGCCAGCACCGTCCCGAAGAAGCCGCGGGCGGGCCAGTACCGCTCGGCTAGCGCCAAGCTGCGCTTGGGATCGTTGAATAGCGGACTGACGTCGCGTGAGTAGCGTCTCAGACGACTCTCATCACCTCCACTCGGGTCATTCAAGACCCGATTCTGCCAGTATTTTCCGACTGGCGACGCGGACGGACACTTCCTCTCATCAAGCTGGACGGAGTACTGCACGATGGCATCAGCCTCATGGGCTGTCGTGGATAGGTTCTCGCGGTAGTACGAGTCGAATCGCTTGAGCCGGTCGCAGTGTTCTGCCAGCGTGCTGTCCGCGCGGGCCTGCCCAAGGAGGAAGCGTTCGCGTGCCACCACCTCACCCCATACGGCGGGACTGTCGGGGTATAGTCGCGACTGCTCCTGCGCGACGCGCATCGACAGCTCCATATTCTCACCCATTAGGTCGTTAGATCGCTGGGTAAGCGCTTCGGACAGCGGCCGACCGTCGGCTGCGCTCCGCGTCAGGTACCAGAGTTGGTGCGCGTTGTCGTCGACCAACGTTCCCAACTCGTTCTCAACGGAGAACGCCGCGTACACGACGGAGTCCGGAATCACGAACTTCGCGCTGTAGCGTCCGCTCCCCTCACGAACGAGCGTAGCCACGGATCTCTGTCGCGATGCCCATTGATACGCCTCTCCCCACTTCGTGCGGTATCGCGCCCGGAGCACAAGCCGTCCGGCGTCGCCAAAGAGGTCGGCCGAGCGATAGCGGGCAACGATGGGGCCAGACTGGATCCTCGACGGTGCGAAGCGCAGTTCGCCCGTCTCGGTGCTCCCACTTGCCGCGTTCACATCCCAAACCACTCCGAAGCCGACTGCCACAATGGTCACCGCGGCAGCCGCCACCCAGCGTCGGCGCGGACTAATCGGTCGCGATGCCTCGACAGGCAATATCACAGCCGCTCCCTCGGCGAGACGCTCGCGAATGCGGTCGACCAAGTTCTCCCGCAGCGTGGGACCGGGAAGCGCGGGCGCCTCAATGGCGAGTTGGCGCATGAACGCCACCGTGCCACGACACCGCTGACAGTGTGCGAGGTGAGTCTTCAGGCGATGTGAGACTGCGCCCGACCCGGTAGACAAGGCGAACGTGAGCAGCGCACGGTCAGTTGGATGGAAGAACCAGACGTTCACGATCTGTCCTCCAGAAGGCTGCGAAGGCGGCGGATGGCGCGGTGCAGGCGCACCTCGGACGTACCGCGGCGAATGCCGAGCATGGCGGCGATTTCGGCGTGCGAGAACTGCTCGACCTGCGAGAGTACGAACACGGAGCGAAGCGCGTCGGGGAGCGATGCGATGGCCGCCTGCAGGTCGATCCGCTCGAGCACCAGGTCCTGCGCGGACGGATGTTGCCGCGCCTCAGTGGAATCCAGAGTTTCTGTGGGGCGTCGCGCGCGGCGGCGGAGTTGCATGAGCGCGGTTCGCGCCGTGAGGCGCCTCAACCAGCTGCGGAATGCACCGCGCTCCTCGTAGCGGCGCATCGCGAGCGGTAGTCCGACGAACACCTCCTGCACCACATCCTCGGCCTCATCAACCGATCCGAGCAGATGGAACGCCAGACGCAGCAGGTCTTGGCCACAGTGCGCATACAGCGCCTCCAGCGCACCATACGTCCCGTCGCCGATGCCGCGGGCAAGCTCAGCGTCGCTTACCGCGTTCACGACGCGCGGATCCTCGTTTTTGCGGGGCACATGCAATTGGTGCACACCAGCTAAATGCCAGCCGCGGTCGGATTCTTACAACAAGGCGCAATCAACGGCTAAGATAACTGTCTACTCGGCGACTCGGGACCCGCGCCGATGGTCCGGCGCCAATCCCCCCAAAGCGCCGACAACAATCGGCGCTTGGCCAGCAAAGTAGCGAAGGCGTGGTAGGCCAACCGTCAAGAAAGAACTGCCGGCGTGCCCTTCTGCAGGCACCGCCGGCAGTCCCCCCGGTTGCATGCAACGATTCCTACTGCGTCGTAGCCTTCACGACCGGCTTGAACAGCAGCCCATTCTGCAGGATCGTGTTGCCGCGCAGGACGAAGCTGTTCGCCACGTCAAAATCCACGAGCATCGTCGTGGTATCGGACGCCAGGACTTCCACCGCCTTCGTCAGCACAATCTTGATTCCCGTGCGCGAGCCGCTGGGGAAAGTGATGTTCGGGGCGCTTGTGCCGCTCAGGACCATACCATTCTTGAGCGTGACGCTGGACTTCGACGGATCGATGATCAGCCGGAATCCGTGATAGCTCCCTTCCGTCAGCGTCGCCGTGCCGAGCGGCAACGACGCACCGTTCTGGTACGCCAGCAGGTTCACGCTGATGTTCGGCGTCGCAAGCGTGGTCCAGCCGTTCGTGCCGGCACTGTCCTGCTCCGCAGCGGCTGAGTCGGTATCCGCAAGGCGGCCATCGACGCGCACGACGAAAATGTCGACGCTCGACACCGAATCCGTCGGGAAAGGTGCATCTGTCAACCGCACTGCCAGTGTTCCGCGACCCGCCGCTGTCGGGGAGTCTCCGCAGGCCGCCACATAAGCAACGCTAGCGGCGAGGGCGATCACGGTCATGATTCGCACGCGAACGAGAGTGTTCATTCCTGTTTCTCCGGTTGGGGCTTCTCCTAGCCTACCCCGGAGTTGCACGGGAAATTGTAGTCAATTGTCCTATGTGACCGAGATCACAGAGCGACAGACGCGTGATGCCGGCGCGCGCAGCCCTGCGTCGCTACGGCGTGAAGATGCTCTCGATGCTGCGCTTGAATAGCGCCGCGATGGCGAACGCGAGCGGGAGCGAGGGATCGTACTTCCCGGTCTCGATGGCATTCACCGTTTGCCGCGAAACGTCCAGCCGTTCGGCCAGTTCGCCCTGCGACCATCCCCGCTCGGCGCGCAGCTCCCTCAGCCGGTTCTTCATGTGTAGCGTCGCCGTGCGATGACGAGGCCCAACAGGTAGAACAGCGGCACGTAGATCCAGACGTGCATGTACGACCAGTCCTGGAACTTGAGGCCGACGGCGCGCTCCATCAGCGCGAGCGTCATCAGCATGACGGCCACCAGCGGATAGGCAATGGCGAGCGCTTCGCCCTGGATGCGCCGCTCGAGTTCGTCAGCCGCCCGAAGCTCGCGAATGATCAGCACGAGGAAGGCGGCGAAGAACGGCAACGGGGCGAGCGCCGCCGAAATACGGACGACGGGCGAGATGCCGGTTGCCTCCAGCGCGACGCGCGCGCCGAAGTAGGCGACAAGCCACAGCGTGAAGACGATCAGGGTGCGACTGGAACGTTTGAACGGCACGGGGACCTCGCGTGTAGTGACAAGGAAACTTTACACTCGACTCTTTTGCTTGTCAAGGATCCTTTACATTCGTGATGGGAACCTCGCCGTCCCTGACATCGCCGACGGCGCGACGGTAGCTTGGAAGAGGAGAGTCACAGCGTCCCCCCAGCGTTCGTCAGGCGGCTTCCGCATGCGGAGGTGCCTGAACGAACGGCAGCACTCGGCCAATCCCATCATGGACGCCGACGACCTTGGGGGACCACGTCATGGCAACCACAGCCCAACTGTTCAAGGACGAGTGGCTCGTGCGACTCGTCGAAGGCATGGCGGGTATTCCCGCCGAGCGTATCGAGCACTGGCGGGCTGAACAGGCGCCGTACCTTTCGCAGGCGCTCCTCGACGCCGACGCGCTGACGTTTTCGCAGCTGGCGACGGTCATCAGGCATGCCTTCAGCATCGGCGCGACTGAGCTGATCGGCGGCGCGCCAAAGGACCTGGCGCAATTGTTGCCAGAGAAGGTCATCCGCAAGTATTCCGTCATCCCGGTAGCGGCGGACCAGCGGCATGTCACGCTTGCCATGGCGAACCCGCTGGACGAATACGCCTTGCACGACGTGGAGTCGGTCACCGGACGGTCGGTGAATCCCCTCTTCTGCCCTCCGGCGACGATGGAGCGCGCCACGCTTGAAGAGCTGGCCCCTGACGCGATCGTCTTCAACCTGCTGCGGAAATTCGAGAGCAACACCTCGGTGGAGATCGTCGAGCGCGAGTCGGACGAGCCGCTGCTCGAGGACAAGAATGCGCCCCGAGCGCCGGTCGTCCAGCTGGCCGACAACATCATCGGCAACGCCGTGCTCAAGAACGCGTCGGACATCCACATCGAGCACGATGAGACCTCCACGCTCGTCCGCTATCGCGTGGATGGGCTGCTGAAGAACATCATGGTCCTGCCGCGCTACGTGGGCGCCGGGCCGCTGGTCTCGCGCATCAAGATCATGGCCGGCCTCGATGTGAGCGACCGGATGCGACCGCAGGACGGACGCGCCAAGCTGCGCGTCGGATCGGCCGTCATCGGCCTGCGCGTCTCCACGCTGCCGGCGCGCAACGGCGAAAAGGTGGTGCTGCGCATCCTCAACGAGCGTTCCATCCAGGCCAAGCTCCCCCAGCTTGGGTTCCACCCCGATGTTCTGGCGCGCTTCAGCGCCATGCTAGCACTCGAGCAGGGCATGGTGCTCGTGACTGGCCCGACGGGCTCAGGCAAGACCACGACGCTCTACGCGGCGCTGAACCACGTGCACGGCGAGACGGTCAACGTCGTCACGGTAGAGGACCCGATCGAGTACCGGCTCGGCGGTATCACGCAGGTGCAGGTGAATGAGAAGCAGGGGCTCACCTTCGGCGCCGTGTTGCGGTCGGTGCTCCGGCAGGATCCGGACGTGGTGATGGTTGGTGAGATTCGCGATCAGGAGACCGCCCAGATTGCCGTGCAGGCGGCTCTCACTGGCCACCTCGTCCTGTCCACGCTGCACACAAATGACACGGTCGGCGCGGTTACACGTCTCGCCGACATTGGCGTCGAGGGCTTTAAGCTCGCGAGCGGACTGGCCGGCGTGACTGCCCAGCGTCTCGTGCGCCGCGCCTGCCCGGCGTGCACGCAGCCGGCTGATCCGTCCGTACTCCCTGAGCACGCACGCGTATTAATGGAGCAACTCTACGGCCGCATCGCACATGTGACGGTGCCCGGCTGCGCGCAGTGCGGTTTCACCGGGTTCAAGGGTCGTCTTCCGCTCATTGAACTGCTCGATATCGGCGGTGACATGAAGGAGGCGATCAGTCGCGGCGATGGCGATGAGCAGCTCCGCCGTCGCGCGCTGGCCGCCGGCGCACTGCACACGATCGAGGCGGATGCGCTCTGGCACGTACTCGAGGGCCGGACGACGTTTGAGCAGGTGCAGGGGTTCATTTCGGGCGACACGCCCAGGGGTGAGGACGCAGATGCTGCGGCGGCCGCCACAGCACCGCCGACCGCGGTCGCATCGCCGGTAACCGCCGTCGCTCCGGCTGCATCGTCCGTGGCGGTCGGAGCGCCCGCGGCATCTGCGCTACCAGCCGCGCCACGACCGGTACCGGTCGGCGAAGCACCCGCCTCCCTTGCTGCCCACGGATCGAAGCGCCCACAGGTGCTGGTCGCCGTCTCCGACCCGATGTGGCAGGCTATTCTGCAGGGCGCGCTTACGGGATGTCCTGCCGACGTCACGTACCTCCACAATGGCCTCGACGTGCTGGCGAAGGTGGCAGCGCAGGCTCCCGAGGTCCTGCTCGCCACCGCCGATCTCGCCGGACTGGGAGCGGAGCAGGTGATTCGCGGCATCCGCACCGTCATCCAGGCAAGTAACGTCGGCATCCTTGCGGTGCTGCCGACCGCGGATGCCACGGCGGCGGCGGCCCTGATGGCCGCCGGTGCCGATGGCGTGCTGGTGCCCCCGGTCGATGGCGTGCAACTGCGGGCACGCGTCGAGGCAATGTTCATGCGCGACCATCTGTGGTCGAAGACGGCTGACGTCATGAAACCGCCGATGCCGGTGCGGGAGCATGAGCGGATGGCGGCGCTGCATGCTACCGGTCTGCTCGATACGCCGACGGAGGAACGGTTCGATCGGATCACGCGGGAAGTGACGGAGACGTTCAGCGTTCCGATGTCCGTGATTTCCCTCGTGGATGATGATCGGCAGTGGTTCAAGTCGAAGCAGGGCATCGCCGCCGAACAGACGCATCGCGACATCTCATTCTGCGGGCATGCCATCAACCACGACGGCGTGTTCGTCGTGGAAGATGCATTCCTCGACGCGCGCTTCTCGGAGAACCCGCTCGTGACGAGCGACCCGAGCGTGCGCTTCTACGCCGGCGCGCCGATCACGGCGGACGACCAGAAGATCGGCATGCTGTGCGTGCTGGACCACCAGCCGCGCCGGTTTACCGATGCGGAGCGGGTGAAGCTCACCAGCCTGGCGCGCGAGGTGGAGGCGGAGATTCGGCGCTAGCGAGCGGGCACGTGCGGTGGACGCGAGTTATCGCGCGTCCACCGCGCGGAAAAGCGGCGTAACCCCCTGCCCCCTGGCCTTCATCGCATCCGCTTCGGCTGCACTGAGCGGCGTGAACTGCGGCGCCAGCTTCATGCCGAGCCGCAGGCACGGCTCCGAGCCCGGCATGATCGCGGTCGTAACGGGATGTGAGAGCGTGAAGCGCAGCCCCATCGCGGCCTCGGCATCGTCAGTCATCGGCAGATACCAACAGTTGGGATGCTTCGACCGGTCATCGCCATCGGCCCAGGGACGCTTGGCCAGCGACTTGATGGCGATGATCCCCATTCCCTTCTCTCGCGCCTTCGCCAGTACCTGCGGTCCGAAGTTCCCGGCGTGCCACGTGGCGTAGTTCACCGGGAACATGATCGAGTCGAACTCGTAACGGCTCATCAGGGCCATCGCTGCCTCTTCACTGTGGGCGGAGAAGCCAAGAAAGCGCACTTTCCCTGCCCGCTTGGCGTCTTCGAGAGCACGGATGGCGCCGTCGTCCGCGAAGACGGTATCGACGTCGTCCAGCTTCGACATCGAGTGCAGTTGATAAAGGTCGACGTGATCGGTGCGCAGGCGCTGCAACGACCGGTTGAGGTCTGCGGTCGCTGCGTCACGCTTGCGCTGCAGCGTCTTGCACGACAGAAATACCTGATTGCGATACGGCAGCAGCGCTGGACCCAGCATCTCCTCGGCCGTGCCGTACTGCGGCGCGACGTCGAAGTGCGTGACGCCTGCCTCGAACGCGTCGCGCACCAGCCGCACGGCATAATCCGGCGTGCCCTGGTTCAGCACGATGCCGCCGAAGGCGACGACCGAGAGCTTCTCACCCGTTCGCCCGAGGGCGCGGCGTTCGATGCCGCCCGGCACCATCACGCGCTCAATGGCGGCGAGGGAGGCGGGGAAACCACCGACCGCGGCGGCAGCGGTTGCCGTCTGTTCGATAAAATCACGCCGGTGCATCGCGGCCTCCCGAGTCAATCGTGCGCCTCCAGAATAGCGCCGCCGGGCAGCACGGGGCCACCGCCGCTCGCTACTTCTTGGTCGCCGGTTTCTTCGCTGCCGTGCGCACCGCAGGCTTCCTCGGCACCGCTTTCTTCGGCACCGCCTTCTTCGGTGCGGCCTTCTTCACCGGACGCTCGGTCATCGGCCTCGCGCCACCCTTCGACTCCGCCGCGGCCTGTCGCTCCGGCTTCTTCCTCGGCGCCGGCAGCGCCGCGTCCGTCGCCTCGATCAGCCGCACGAGCCACTCGGGGTCGTCGAGCAGGTCCGAGACATTGAAGAACGGCTTGGCCCCAGGATACGGCGGCCCGTACGTGGGAGTGCCAAGCACGGCTTCGCCCGCCGGCGTCGGTTTCACAAAGAGCTGATTGTCGCAGATGAGCGCCACGATCTTGCCGTAGCGATACAGCCCGTACTCGCCGAACATCTTGCGCGCACTGATCCCGCCCGCGGCCTGTAGCTGGTCGCAGACATACTTGGCATATCCGGCATCAGTGGCCATGGGCGCCTCCTCCTATCCCTCGCTCGTCATGATGAACAGCGGCGCGAGGTCGAAGCTGTGGAAGTGCGGGCGGTACCGCAGCGTGTTGTAGAACCGATCCACATCCACGACCTTCTTGGTGCTCGTCACGATGTCGAGCGGGATGTTGCCGTAGCAGCCGTTCTTC
>Ga0172379_10006428_pt1 | contig 15746 bp, 9 predicted proteins | sample GrowelOW334metaG_FD_119756 | JGI IMG/M metagenome (GOLD analysis project Ga0172379, IMG submission 119756) | Groundwater microbial communities from an aquifer near a municipal landfill in Southern Ontario, Canada - Groundwater well OW334 metaG | ecosystem: Environmental > Aquatic > Deep... | reverse complement strand
GTTTCAGGTCCGACAATTCCAGGAAGTTGCAAGAAAACTTCAGCGAGATTCTTTTGCAAAAGCTCGGGGAGGACGTTTTTGATCTTCTTGTTCTTGTTTTGTTCAAAGAGTCTCCATACGCGGCGATCCAATTCGTTCTCCTCGGTGTCGGGGAACATATCGACAGATGCCGTTACTTCTCCCGTCGCAAGAAGTTTTTTTACTTCATATGAGGCATTGAGAATAAGAGGTCCTGAAAGACCAAAGTGGGTGAAAAGAATTTTTCCCGTCTTTTTGAGTTTTGTTTTTCCACCCTGTTTGAAACGGATCGTCATAAATGTGAGGGCTGTTCCCGAAAGCGCGTGCACCCATTTTTCTTTTACGGTAAGCGGAACAACATTTGGATTTGCGGATTTCACCGTGTGTCCGAGTTTTTCAAGAAATTTAAAACCATCGCCTGTCGATCCCGTGCTTGGCGCTGAGGCACCGCCGGTTGCGAGCGCGATGTTGCTGGCAAAATATTCTTTACCGTCTTTTGTCTGTACCGAAACAACATGTCCTTTTTTCTCGGTGATCCCGCTCACACGCGCATCTCGGATGATCGTGACATTATATTTGTGCATGTATTTTTCAAGCGTCATGAAAACATCTTCAGCTTTTTGAGAAAGCGGGAATACGCGATTGCGTGCCTCGGTCACCAAAGGAAGATTGTGTGATTCAAAAAAATCAAACGTATCTTTGACGGAGAACTTTGAAAAAGGGGAGAAGAGAAAGTCTTTTGATTGAGGAAAATTTGCAAGAAATGCGCGATTGTCAAAGATCGCATTGGTGATGTTACATCGACCGCCGCCCGTCATTTTGAGTTTTTCACCAAGATTCTTATTTTTCTCCAAAAGCAAAACACGCGCACCGAGTTCGGCTGCACGTCCGGCGCACATCATTCCCGATGGCCCGCCTCCAATAACAATAAGATCAAAGTGTGAATTGTCTTTCATGGGACACACCATACACAAATTTGAACACAAAGTCAACGATTTGTGAAGAGGGGTAAAAATAATTTTCAATGATCAGGTATCAATTTACAATGAATTTTCAATGACTTAATTTTCAAATAAGACGTTCGTTTTTGTACCACAAGGGTATTTCCATTTTTATAGTCGCTTCTCTCCTTAAAAATTAGGTCAAAATTGAGCATTGAACCTTGAAAATTTATTGAAAATTGGAATTTGTAAATTGAAAATTTGTATAGTATTGAAATAGTCTTTGCTAAAAAAGTCGTATAGTATTTGTAGAGCCTGGGTTGTTTGGTATATACTGGACAGATGGAGATAATACCAGTGACCACTATAATAATATACAAGCCGTTGATAAGTATTATTGTGTTTTATTCTTTGGTCTTGTGGATCGGTTTTGTTTTTGCGAAACTTGAGATCATGATCGAAGGTGAACATGGCTGGGCTGAAAAGTTGCCCGCATGGCGTTTACCGAAGAATCATATTTTAAGCAAACTGTTTTCGGGAGGCAGGGAACTGACGGGGTATCATGTGTGGGTGCATGTTTTTGTTTTTTCAATGTTGCATCTGGTGTATATTTTTGAGCTGCCAACACTTTCCACCGAGATGACATTGTGGGCATTTTTGTTCTACATTTGGGTTGTAGAGGATTTTTTGTGGTTTGTTTTGAATCCCGCTTTCGGTGTGAGAAAATTTAAGAAAAAACATATTGCATGGCATCCGAACTGGTGGCTTTTCGCACCGATCGATTATTTTGTCTTTTTGCCGCTCGCGACGTTATTATATTGGCTTGCGCACGTTTTGGCTTAAATGGGTAAAAGTTTTTTTGGAAAAAGGAGTTGGTTTAATCAACTTCTTTTTTGTATAATAAAGGGATTATTATTAATCTTATTTTTATGGAACCAAATCAAGAACTTCTCTCGTATATTAAAAGCAAACAAACAGATGGGTATGGTCACGAAGAAATAAAAGCGGCTCTTCTAAAAGCGGGGTGGGAAGATTCGATCATCGAACGAGCTTTTGTTTTGGTGAATGATCCTCAGGTGAGCAGTGCTCAAGCTGCCCCTCCTCTGCCAGTTCAAATTGTTTCGCTTGATACGGTCGGCGGTTTGTTGGACAAGTCATTTAAAATATTTCGAGAACGTTTTGTAACACTTGTTGGGATTTCTTTTGTTCCGGGAATTATTACTACAATAATAGCTCTTGTAATATTATTAACATCAGGTTTTCAATCGGATCTCCCAAGTCTTCTAAAATCTTATTTTTTACAAGGAAACCGGAGTCTGACTGGATTGTTTTTTGTTATTTACCTTATTGTTTTGGTTGCCTCTTTTTGGTCGCAAGTAGCATTATTGTTTTCCGTTCACAACAAAACAAATATCGTTGAATCATATAAAAAAAGTTATTCCAAAATTCTTTCATACGGTTGGATCGGTTTTTTGTCGGGGTTGGTTGTTTTTGCTGGAATTTTGTTGTTTATTGTTCCGGGTATTATATTTGCAGTGTGGATTAGTTTGTCGGCGTTTGTGTTTATTGTCGAAGGTGAAAAGGGAACCCGAGCCTTAGCTAAAAGTCGTGAATATGTTCGCGGATATTGGTGGAATGTTTTTGTTAAACTGGTAGCTCTGTTTGGCGTTGCGATCATTGCTTTGATCGGTATCGGGATCGTTGTTGGTATTATTGGATCAATCGCGCGATTGATACCGGGAGGAACATTTGTTAGCGATATTTTGAGTACGGTTTTTCAAGCTGCTATTTCTTCTTTTTATATGGTATACATCTATGAGATGTATAAGAATTTGAAAGAGGTTAAAGAAGCGGGAGGTCTTGCTGTCGCACAAGGAAAGAAAGGTTTGTTCATCGGGCTCGCGATTCTCGGGGTTTTGTTTATAATCGTCGTATTGCCGATCGCGATCTTTTTGGCGAGTTATGGTTCGGCTAAACCAAAAGCTGCGGATGTTGGTATTAAATCTTCTCTTTCTGGTGTAAGAGTATCGGCGGAAATGTATTACGGTGGACAAATGAGTTATGAAGGTTTATGTGGACAAGCGTCCATTAAACAATATTTAGACGGTGTAAAAAAAGATGGTAGTAACGATATTTTTTGTGGAGCTACACAAAATGAATATGCCATTTCAGCTTCGCTTGTTTCAGAAAAAGGAAAATATTTTTGTGTAGATTCAACGGGGTATTCGGGAATGATAAATGCACAGCTCGGGAGCGGGGTGACGGCGTGTCCAAAGGAGGGGGTGGTTTATTGATGATTTGATTTTATGGGACACGAGAAAATCGTTGCATATCTGATTAAAGAAAAACTTGATGAAGGAAAAAGCCCTGAGGAAATTCGTTCTGCATTACTTGAAGATGGTTTGAGTGAAGTAAATATTAATACGGGGTTTGTGGAGGTGGAAAAGAATAAGGCGAGGAAAAGTGTGGGGGTTCAAAAAAAGAATGTAGCAGTATTAAATAATAAGTGGCAAATGGGTGGAATAATGATTTTTACTTTAATTGTTGTTGTCTGGTCTCTTTATTATTTTGGTTTTATTAAAGATTTTTTTGCTTATCGTGATGAACTTTGTAAGTGGCAAAACATAACGTCTTTTCAACAAAGGAGTTGTTTTGCTAGAATAGATTTTCTTGTTATTCCTTTTTTTGTAATTTATTATTTTATTGTATATTTGTTGATATCTTCTAGTATTCTTATTTTTGCTAATTTTGATTATAAAAAAGGGAGTAAAAAGTTAAATGAGAAAGTTACAACGGAGGATGTTAAGGGTTCTTAAGGTTTTGTAAGTTTTTCAATACGGGGGAATCGGTCAGGAGTCCGTGAAAATTATAGTCGCTTCTCTCCTTAATTTTCTAAGGCTCATGACCTTGCCTCGCCCGCCCAAAGGGTCCCCGGGCTCCGGCTTTCGATTCCCCCCATCTCGCACAATACAAACAAAACCCAAGCTATCGCTTGGGTTTTGTGTATTGTGGAGATGGGGGGAATCGAACCCCCGTGCAATCAAAGTTTTGTTACGAGTCTACAAGATGTAGTTTGTTTCATTTTTGTTTAAGTGCTGTGTGTAATAAACAGACAAAACCACACAGAACCGATTTGTTTAATTTAAGATGTGTACCACAACGTTACACGTCCGTACCTGAAAATATAACACTCAATCTACCGTTATCAGACGTCAGATAGGTGAGCGAGGTCACAGACTAAGCTGTAGCCATTGCGAGATCTCCAACCTGGAAAGGTGAGAGAACCGCTGCAAGTGTTTTTTTAGCACTTAGCTTTTGTTGAACCTATTTACGAGTTATACAACAATTGCTCGATCTTGCACATAACAAAATACTTCAAATGTCTAGGCCAATCATCCCCCTGAAACGAACGTCTTATTTTGACGCGCGCTTTAGGGGAAGGGTTGGTTTTGGTCTTTCAATGAGCGGGGGAATACATTTAGCGTGATCGGAATTCTCGGGCAATATCTCGGTCGGTGTCTCGTTTTTTGATGGTTTCGCGCTTGTCGTAATTCTTTTTTCCTTTCGCGATCGCAATGTCTGCCTTGATAAATCTGCCAGAACTATACAATGAAAGTGGTATGATTGTCAAGCCTTTGGTCGTCTGGATATCGAGGAGTTGATTGAGCTCTTTTTTGGTAAGAAGGAGCTTTCTTGCGCGGCGCGAATCGTAACCGCCTGGCGTATTTCCTTGTTGGAATGGAGGAATGTGTGCGCCGATCAAAAACGCTTCGCCGCCCATGATACTGACGTGCGAACCGTCGAGTGACCCGCCCTTTCCGGTGCGGAGCGCTTTCACTTCGAAACCATCTAACTTGATCCCCGCATGGAATTTTTCCAGCAGTTCATAATTGAACGTTCCTTTTTTGTTGTAGAGCAGTTGGGCCATTTCCTTATTATATACTAGTGAGTTATTTTTGTCGTGAAGAAAGAATTTTCAATTTACAAATTCCAATTTTCAATAAATTTACAATAATTCAATTTTCAAACCCGACGTCTGTGTTTGAAAATTAGGTTATTGAACCTTGAAAATTCACTGTAAATTGAAAATTGATCATTGAAAATTATCTTTAGACATCGGATGTCCGAAAATCTTTCAATTTCCAGCAAATCCTGTATAATTCGGACATTATGCAATTTAATGAAAAAGATCCAAATATGGAAAAACAAAAAGATCCGAAGATGGAACCGGCTGAGCCGAAGTCTTTTTTGAATAATATTATCAGTGTCATTTTGATATTCTTGGTCATTGCGACCTTGTATTCTTTCTTTGTGGAGAATAAGAAGAATATTGAGACCATTTCGATCTCTCAGATCGCAAGCGATATTTCTGCGGGGAAGGTTTCAAAGATCGAGGTTCAAGGAGAACTTTTGAACGTTGTGTACTTGCCTGAAAAGGGAGCTACTTCAACAATTAGTGTTACTAAGACTTCAAAGAAAGAACTCGAAGCGTCTCTGACGGAATCTTTGGTGAACTATGGTGTGACTCCCGAGAAATTGGCGACGGTGAATATTGATATTCAGAATGAAACGGGATTTGGTTATTGGATGATGAATCTCGCGCCGTTCCTTTTGCCGTTGGTTTTCTTGATCCTTTTCTTCTGGTTCATTTCACGACAAGTCAAAGGTTCTGGCGGAATGCAGGCATTTACCTTTGGACAATCGAAAGCACGCATCATCGATCCGAATGATTCGAATCAACGGGTGACATTTAAAGATGTCGCGGGAAACAAAGAAGCAAAAGAAGAATTGTTGGAGGTTGTTGATTTCTTGAAGAATCCGAAAAAATTCTTGGATATCGGAGCACGCATTCCAAAAGGTATCATGCTCGTTGGTGCTCCGGGAACGGGAAAGACCTTAATGGCGAGAGCTGTTGCGGGGGAGGCGGGTGTGCCGTTCTTTATTATCTCTGGTTCTGAATTTGTGGAAATGTTCGTCGGAGTTGGTGCGTCTCGCGTTCGCGATCTTTTCAAGATGGCGAAGAAAGCTGCACCTGCAATTATCTTTGTTGATGAAATTGATGCTGTTGGGCGCGTTCGCGGAACGGGTGTCGGTGGTGGAAATGATGAACGCGAACAAACGTTGAATCAAATTCTCGTTGAGATGGACGGTTTCGAACCGAATGAAAAAGTCATCGTGATGGCGGCAACAAACCGACCTGATGTTCTCGATCCCGCACTTTTGCGACCGGGACGTTTTGATCGTCGTGTTGTTCTTGAATTGCCTGATATTGCAGATCGCGAAGCTATTCTCAACAGTCACGTTCAAAAGAAGCCGCTTGCTGAAGATGTTGCATTGCACGTTATTGCGGAACGTACCCCGGGATTCTCGGGCGCCGATCTCGCATCGCTTATGAACGAAGCCGCTATCCTTGCCGCGCGCGAAGGTCGCAAAACGGTTGGTCAATTCGACTTTATTCGTTCGATCGAGAAAGTCATGCTCGGACCTGAAAGAAAAAGTCACTTGCTTTCAAAGAAAGAAAAAGAGATCACGGCATATCATGAAGCGGGTCATGCTCTCGTCGCTTCCATTTTGCCCGATGCCGATCCTGTTCATAAAGTAACGATCATTGCGCGCGGAAATGCAGGTGGATATACATTGAAACTTCCGTTGTACGAAAAGAAATTGCAATCAAAGAAAGAATTCCTTGATGACCTCGCAATGTCACTCGGAGGATATGTGACGGAAAAATTGGTGTTTGGAGATCTCACGACAGGTCCGTCAAATGATCTTATGGTCGCTTCATCTCTTGCACGACAGATGGTCACACGATTCGGTATGTCTGATAAGATCGGACCGATCGCGCTCGAAAGTCCGTCGGGACAAGTGTTGTTTGGACGAGGAATGGGAGCGGAAGGATACTCTGAGAAAATGTCATCGGAAATAGATGCCGAAGTTTCAGCTCTGATGCGCGAAGCGGAAGATCGCGCAACGGTGGCTATCACCGAACATCGAGACACCCTTGATGCGATCGCGAAAAAACTCATCGAAGTTGAAACCCTCGAACGTGAAGACTTTGAAAAACTTCTCGTCTTGCACGGCATCGAACCAAAAAAACTTCCCGAGGAAGAGATCTTGAAAGAAGTGGTTAAGGAGGTGGTGGGGAAGGATAAGAAGAAATAATAAATTAAAAAAACAAAAACCGCTTTCCCAACGAAGGCGGTTTTTTTGTTTTTTTATTTTGGAAATTATTCAAGAAGATACTAAAAAACAAAAGAAAGAGAATTTTTAATTTAGCATTTTCTCGCATATGCGAGAAAATGCTAAATTAGCCAGGTACTTTTTTACAAGATATTTGAGTTATTTTGAGTTTGGCGAAGTGTTTTTATAGATCGAAGTGTTTTTTAAGATCGATGTCGTTCGTAAGATGGTCCGCTTCTAAAACTTCCAAGAACATTCCGACGTTGTAAAAATCGGCAACGTATAATATCTCTTTTTCGCAGGGGTAAGGGTATGTCCACACACTTTTTTGAAATTGATAGAAACCGAGCGATTTAAGGCGCCATCGCAGGGCATCTCTGGCTTTTTCATGGGAGATGGGGATATCAAAAAGAACAAACCTCCATTTTCCGTCCCATTTTTGTTGCGTGGGCAGTCTTACATCCTCGAACAAAATTTTATTGAAATAAGCTTTTCCTTTAGGCGTAAGATCACAAGCTCTTTTTCCGTTCACTAGGTGAGTGTTTATATACCCGCTTCTTGAAAGGTTTTGAATAGCACCGGTTATTTGTTTTTCGGAATATTTTTTTGATCTTTTAAAACGGCGTGAAATTTGTACAATATTCGGTGCAACAACAGCAACTGTTGCAACTCCTGCAAGAATTGCCAAAACCAAAGCAACTTTGGTTGCATTTGCGGAGAGGGTATTGGAATCTAAAAAATCTTCCGCGCGCTCTTTGTATTTTGTTAAGTTGAGGGAAAGTTTTTCTTTCTTTGAAATATTTTTATGAGAGATTTTTTTATTAATCATTTGTTCCAGTATATCACTTTCGTAAAACTTAGCATTTTCTCGCATATGCGAGAAAATGCTAAGTTTTTCAAACAAAGACATTTTTTGATAGGATCACAAAAAGGTGATAAATAAAAGGTCGACAAAGTTTAAAAAATTTGAGCGTTGTTTAGCGCGGGTGAGGTGATCGGTCGTTTCTCTGGCAAAAAGTGTCATAGGTGTGTACACATTATTCGTGTCCCTGTACTTTTTGTGAAAGTGTGGTATATATGAGGGTCATGGAAAGAACAAAATTCGAACGAAATAAAGAAAACTTTGTCTGCGAACATTGCGGTTTGAAGGTTGTTGGCAATGGATACACGAATCACTGCCCAAAATGTCTGTGGAGCAAACATGTCGATATTCACCCGGGAGATCGAATGGCTGATTGCGGCGGTATGATGGAACCGAGAGAGATCGAATCAAAAGCGGGGAAATATGTCATTGTTCATGTTTGTTTAAAGTGTAAACATCAAAAGAGAAATAAAGTGCAAGAGGAGGATGATTTCAGCGAGGTGATACGTATCTCCAAAGAACGGGAAGACTAAAACCTCCCGTTGCTGTTTCTCGGAATTTTTAGTAATATGTGACGTATCCGACCTTGTTCAAAGGAAGGGTTTTTGCATCCGCCCATAGCTCAGGCTTGCCCCCCACGCCAACTTCAGTAGTATCTTATGTATTAAGTTGGGAATATTGGTCAGGTAAGAATTTATATCTTTTTTTGTTTTAAACATTAAAAGTTGGCGTGGGGGTGAAGTTAGAGCACAGAGCTTCAAATTTCGAGTGAGTAGTAAGTTAAAAAATACATCCGCCCATAGCTCAGTTGGTTAGAGCACGGAGCTTATATCTCCGGGGTCCCAGGTTCAAGTCCTGGTGGGCGGACTAAGATAGTTTAAATAAAAAAGCGAAAAAATTATTTTTCCGCTTTTTTTGTATGAGCAAGTATTATATACTGTATGTATCGAAAGTATTTGTAATTAAAAATATTTAAAGAAAAAGAAAATTTATGCAACATAATAATCATTCGCGTTCCTTGTGGAAAACAGTGAAACTACTCGTAGAATTCGTGGTTGTTTTCGTTGTTCTTTTTACGATCTTTTCGTTTCGTGAATTTCTCTCGGGTCAAGAATTTATTGCGCAAGTTTTGCTGATCGTATTTAATGTGGTAGTCATATATCTCGTACTTGATATTATTTCAACCGTTTCTGCCACGATAATAAATTATGGATACCGAAAGAAGAATCAAATATCCTCGGATCATATAGATAATTTTACTGTTGGCATAAACAACCTTGCTCGCTTGGCTCATTTCTTGGTATTTTTCATTCTTATGATGGGGGTTTATGGGGATATGACAAGGATGTTGGCTTCCACCGCTATCATCTTGGGTATCGTCGGACTCGCGTTTCGTGATTATGTTTTGAATTTTGTGAGCGGACTCAATATCATGTTCACGGGAAGATTCAAGCTCGGCGAATATATTAAAGTGGGCGAGAACAAAGGAAAGATCACGGGACTGACATTTTCACACGTGCAACTTTTGACCGACACGAAGGATGTTGTCTTTGTTCCGAACAATATCATCACCTCGGCTCAGGTTGTGAATTATAGCAAAGGTAATATCAAAAAAGTCTTTGCCGATTTTTCTTTCTCGATCGACCGTTATCCCGAATATAAGAATGTTACACAAAAACTTATCGCGCGCGTTTCGGACAAATTCAGAGATGTCCTTTCGAGTCGAGACGGCGTGAAAGTGCATATCGAATCTGTTGAGAACAGCAGTATGAAAGGATTGATCGAATTCGATGTTTCTCAATATAGTTTTGAATTGGAAAGAAAACTCAAGAACTACACGGCGGAAGCGCTCGTGGAACTTTTGAATGAAAAGCCGGAAGTGGTCAAAAAAACGGTAAAAGGTAAGGTTACAGTGAATAAAAAAGTGTAAGAAAAGAGGTGTTTTGTGATATAATTAAAAGCATCAATTATTAAAAAAATTAAAAAATAATTTATAAAATATATGTCAGATGTTAATTATGGTGGTGAACCAACGATAAAAAGAAACGACCTTCAACCAAAAGAGGATTTTATGATCCGCATGGTGATGAAACTTCCTTTTATCAAGGAGAAAAAACATGCCAACATGCTTTTGTTGGGAATTTCAGCCTGTTTCTTCGCAGCCGCAGCATACTTCGCCTTTTTTAAGAACTAATTCAAAAAGTTAAAAAACAGCGGTCGGCAGAAATGCCGTCCGCTGTTTTTTATCCCTCGAAACAGCCTACACCACAAAGAGTGCATCCAATTTTATACTCCTTTTAGTCGTTAAAATTTAGGTCGCCCGCCCCTTTTGAGGTGACTCTTAAATGAGTTTGCCAAAAAGCTTTACATATCCCCCCGCTTCTGTTAGTTTTACGGTTATATTATAAGTAATTATCTCTCTTTATGAAAAAACTTCTCGGGGTCAAGGTTGTATTGTTGGTTATCGGCGCGGTTTGGTTTATTGGTGTCGGCGCTTCCGTCGCATATGCTGCGAATATTACAGACGATGTCACTGGAGGTGATTGTGCGCGCGCAACGAATCCGATAGGAACATGGGATGTCCCAACTAAGACTTGTGTTTTAACAGCAGATCTAAATGAGGGTATCCAAATAGACAGTGATAATGTTGTTCTTGATGGTAATAGACATACAATAACGGGGATTGGTTATATACTCGATACAGGAACGGGTGTTTCTCTCTCTGGACGAACAGGGGTTACTATTAAAAATTTGAATATTAAGAATTTTACTTGGGGTGTACATCTTGAGTCTTCAAACAATAATGTTCTTAAAAATATTACCGTCTTAGATCATGGTTATGCTGGAATTCAACTTTATTATTCAGACAACAATGCTCTTGCGGGCAATGTTACCAATTCACCATATTATTATACGGGAATCGAAGTTTATATTTCCAACAACAATACCCTCGCGGATAATTCCGTATCGAATGTTAATCGCGGAATTTCTCTTGGGCATTCCAACAATAATACGTTGGTAGGTAATACAATGTTAAATAACCACATGGGTATTTCTGCAGACACATCCAACGATAATAAAATTTATAGAAATAATTTTATTAACAATATCTATCAAGCCTATATTTTTTCAAGTGCTGGAAACATATTGAACCTTCCTGCTCCAATTGGTGGAAACTATTGGGATAGTTACGATGGGTCGTCAGAGGGTTGCAATAATGTAAATGGTGATAGTTTTTGTGATGTTTCTTATGTTTTACCATATGTTCTTGATAGTGGACAAGACAATCTTCCTTGGGTAAAAAAAGACGGGTGGCTTGATTCAATACCTGTATTACCACCACAACCCCCGACCCCACCATCTAAGCCATTATTAACTACAACTATAACTTCTATTACCCCCTATTCTCCCATAGCTCCTTCTCAAAACCTGATATCATCTATTCATATAGAATGGGAAACTACAGCAAGCAATCTCGATATTAAAACAATATGGAGGAAGGTTTATGGAGAGGAAGGAGATTGGGTTCTTGTGGGGCAAGGCCAACCAAATTCTTTTAATGATCTTAATATAGGAAGTGGAACGTATTCTTATAAGGTGAATGCTTGTTCCGATGTTCAGTATCTTAACGTGTGTTCATTGGTATCCTGCGGTCATAATGATGGAAACGTTGTGGTCGTACCTTCTTCTTGTGGTCCTGATTCGAATATAATGACGACAACATTAAAAATGGGGGGTGGTTCTGATACTGTTCCTCCTTCAATACCAGTTAATCTTAATGTTTGGCACGAGAATTTCTACCGCGATTTTCTCTCGTGGACACCGTCAACAGATAATATTGGTGTTATTGGGTATCATATATATAAAAATGGTCAGTATTCGCATTCGGTGAGTGGTTCTCTTGCTGATGGGAATCCGAATTTGTTGACACTGAATTCATTGACAACACCACTCATCTATACTGTCGCAGCCTATGACAAAGCGGGGAATATATCAGGGCTATCACAGCCCTTTACTCACAATAATAATTTGTTGTCAATTAACCACCCGCCAGTTGCAAGCAACACCTCTGTTACCACAGAAAAAAATGTTGTACTTCCGATCGTGCTTTCGGCGACTGATTCTGATGTTCCGGTGCAAACACTTACTTATTCGATCGTGTCAGGTCCGGCACACGGAACGCTCGGGACGATCTCTGGAAATCAAGTAACGTACACGCCCGCAACAGATTACGTCGGAAACGATTCTTTCACATTCAAAGCGAACGACGGAATAGTGGATAGTAATGTGGGGGTGGTTATGATTGTTGTGAACAACATTATTCCAGTACCAAGTAATGCGTTACCGCTTTCTTTTTTTGATTCGGGACAATTTAAAGATGGTGTTGATCCAAATTATGGTATTAAGGATAATACGCCAATTACCTTTAAAGTTATATATACTGATCAGAATGGAGGGGCTCCACAAAATGTGACACTGCACGTAAAAGGCACTTGGGCATGGGCAGATGGATTGGTTTTAACGATGAATCATGACCAAGGAGGACAAGGGGGTTCATTGTATGATGGATATTATGAAAATGGTGAAGTCTACTCTTATACAATGACTCTTCCGAATGACCTTTACACTTATTATTTTACAGCAAATAATGTTTTAGGTGTTGAAGTGCAAAAACTTGAATCCCCAGCTAATAATTTTTTGGTAGTAGGAACAGACGGTTCTGGTTATTTACCAAATCCAAATGGATATAAATTTAGTAATAAACCCATTCTTGACCCACCGCTGGTTGTAAAAGAAGCTCTTTTTTCGGATGTTTTTGATAAAACAAATTTAGGACAAAAAGCTGTTGAGGCGTGGTTGAAAGATGACACCAATGGTGCTTTTTTTGGAACAACAGGAACCTGCTTTGGTTTGACCCTGTCTTCAGCAAAAGAATTCAATGGTATAACACAGTATTTGCAAAATGGACAAACTTTATATTCGGATATAGATGAACCAAATATTCCAATGTTTCACCTTATTCGATGGGATGGTGATGTAGCGTATTCAAATCCGGTTCTTCGGCATATTGTTGAAGATCAACTTTCACAAGCTGCGGAAGATGTTCCGTGGTTGTGGGCTGAAGCATTGTTTATTGAAAACATGAATCCTACTGATTTTGTTTTAGGGATTTCAAATGGAGAAGGTGACAAGAGAGAAGGACATGCTGTTTTACCATATCGTGTTGAAACAATTGTTCCGAAATATTCATATAAGGTATATGTATATGACCCATTTTACCCAGGGGTAGATGATTTAACGGTTGATTTTGATAAAGTCGACGGTGGTTGGAAAAGAACTTATGGTCCCTTGGGTTGGACCTCTTCATCTACTAAAGACACATTGCTTGCGCCTGTTGCAAGCTTAAACTATTCGGTTCATAAACTTTCAATAGCAAAAAGCGTTAAAATATCAGGGGCTGCATCTGCGATCCTTCAAGATTATTTGGGTAGACAATCGGGATATGTAAACGGAATAGAATATAATGAAATTCCCGGAATCACTATATTTACTCCTTTTGAAAAAACTTTAGAGGGAAATGGACTTCCACAAATAGAATTTCGAGGAAATATTGACCAGGATCTTCATCTTCAGATCGTTCCATCGTCAGAGAGTGGTGGGAAAGTTGATGTTCTTAAATGGGGATCAGATGGTTATGTTGATTTTGATTTAAAGAACAATATTTCCGGAGCAAATTTATATATGAGTCAGGGTAATAATGTTATTACGGTTGATTCATCTGTTGGACAGTATAATCTTGAAGTTGACAATGTAGAGAATGGCCAAGATAATGTTATCTCTGTGTCGGCAACAACCACAAACGATGTGAGTGTTCAAACGTATTCTATTGATTGGAACTCTTCTTCGGGTGGAAATACTTTGTTTAGGTTTGATAATGATATTGACGGAGACGGAGTTGTTGATTTTTCGAAAGAAGTCACAAATTCAACCTTCTCTGATATAACAGCTCCGACAACAGTTTCTTCAATTTCAGGAACCCTTGGCACAAACGATTGGTATACAAGCTCGACAACAGTCGCCCTCAATACAGTCGATAACGACGGCGGGGTTGGGGTGAGGGAAACTAAATACTCGATCGATAATGGGGAATGGATGACATATGCGACGACGAGTCCGATTACTATTACGACAGACGGAATTCACACGATACAATATTACTCAACGGATTGGTTTGGGAATCAAGAAGCTACGAGTACGATCGCGGTGAAAGTTGATACGACGAAACCAGAGGTGAATGTTACTTTGCCAACGAATGGGGGAGAATATTTACTTCGACAGGGTGCTGTAGGCAGTTGGGTGGCGAGCGATTCACTTTCAGGACTTTTGTCAGCAACGGGAACGACGGCTAACGGGGTTGCAATAGATACGAGTTCTGTTGGAACAAAAACATACAGTGTTACAGCGATCGACTATGCGGGAAATTCGACAACAAAAACGATCACGTATTATGTTCGTTACAATTATGGCGGGATATTGCAACCGGTGGATATTGATGGAGCAAGTATCTTTAAGTTCGGATCAACCGTTCCTTTGAAATTCCAATTGAAAGATTCAAATGGAACGATCATTACTTCGGCCGTTGCAACACTCAGTCTTGTTAAAAAGACCGACAGTGTTTTGGGGACGGATGCGGAAGCGGTTGTCACGAGCAATGCGAACACAGGAAATCTGTTCAGATACAGCACCGACGGAAGTCAGTATATCTACAACTTGAGCACGAAGACGCTTTCTACGGGGACGTGGAAGGCGCGCATCACGTTGGATGACGGAACAACAAAAGAGGTTGAGTTCTCGTTGAAATAGTTTTTTATAAAAAGATCGCCGGCGTGAAGTCGGCGATTTTTTTGTGTTTGTTACTGAGCGTATTTTTCGTTGAGGAGTTTTCTTGTGGTCGTTCCGACGGCAGTGTCTTCGTTGATGATCTGGTATTTTGATTGGAAGAGATCAACGGCTTCCATAGTGCAGGGACCAAAAATGCCGGTGATCGGGCATTCGTTCTTTGTTTTTTGATCGGGTGGATAAAAACCCTCGAGCATTAGAGCTGTTTGCAAGGCGAGTACGTCGCCGTTATTTTTTTTGCTTTTTATTAAATTCTTATTCCATTGGTGGGGAAGGAGGGTTGTTCGCAAATCACGTGTTGGTGGGGTCTTTTCAAAAAAATCGCGAACGCCGAGGAAAATTTGGAAGGCGGTGTTTTTGAGTACTTTATTTTGAACGTTCGGATCAATGAATTGAGATTCATAAATATAGCCATATTCGATAAGCATGCTTGGGGCGTCGGACGTGTTATATCTTCCCATAGCAATAAGTTCTTGATCTTCCACGACCCCTTTGTTCTCTTTTTCAAAGTCGCTTACCGCACTGAACTTTGAAAGTCTTTGAAAGATATTTTGCGCGATCGCTCGCGTGGTGGTGCTGTTTGAATATTGTGATTCCGGAACATAAATGGCAAAACCTGAATAGTCGCCCGGGATCGAAGTGTTTCTTCGTGGATAGTCATTGAGGTGGAGATGCAAAACAATGTCGATATTATTTTCATTTGCCCATTTGTTTATTCCATAGAGGCGCAGCGCCACATCTGTCGGTGCTTCTTTGTGTGGAGCTCCGTCGACAATTTCTTTTATTAAACCGGCTTGTATGAGTTGGGACATTTCATTCTTTTTTGTTTCAAGAAATGAAAGTGT
>Ga0172379_10006427_pt1 | contig 15749 bp, 14 predicted proteins | sample GrowelOW334metaG_FD_119756 | JGI IMG/M metagenome (GOLD analysis project Ga0172379, IMG submission 119756) | Groundwater microbial communities from an aquifer near a municipal landfill in Southern Ontario, Canada - Groundwater well OW334 metaG | ecosystem: Environmental > Aquatic > Deep... | reverse complement strand
GCCCCGCGGGAAAGATTGAGCGTTGCGACCATCGGAAGCGTTTCCGGCGTGATCTGTACGGCAATGGCGACCGCGAAGAGCAGCGATTCCGTCAAACCGCGATGCTGCCACGTGTAAATTCCCAGAATAACCGACACGATGAGAGCGATGATGCGGATCATTACCAGCGTAAAGTCCCTCGTCTGAGTTTCAAATAACGTTTTATTGTTATCCTCGGCGAGTTTTTTTGAAATTTCTCCGAAAGCCGTGTAGCCTCCCGTCCGAACCACGATTCCCCTTCCAATACCCGACACGACGGAAGCGCCCATGAATGCCATGTTGCATTCCCGAGAAAGATCAGTGCATTTGTTCCCCGTACTTTCCGGAAATTTTTCTACCGGCAGCGACTCTCCGGTTAGAGATGATTGATTTACAAAAAGATCGTTGCTGGAAATAATGCGAAGGTCGCCGGGAATAATATCCCCCGCGCGCAACGACACGATATCGCCGGGAACGATCATGGCAAGAGACTTGACCAGTGTGATATTTTCGCGGATGACGGAGCAGTTCGTTTGCACAATCTCCTGCAATTTTTTCGCCGCGCTTTCCGCTTTTCTCTCTTGGAAAAATGACAGCGCGATGTTGGTTACCACCATGAACACGATAACGATCACACCGAGCTTGTTCCCGAAAAAATAGGAAAGGACCGCCATCGTAAGAAGAAGCAGAACAAACGGATTTACCAAACGGCGCAGAATATCCTCAAAAATGGATCGTTCGTGGCTATGATACACATCATTCGGCCCATATATGGCATATCTTCGGAGCGCCTCGCGAGCGGTCAATCCTTCTGGGGAAGACTCCATTTTTTTATACAATTCCGGAAGTGGCAAAACGGAGGGATCAAAATCCAAATTCTGCGCCCGATGTTCGTGAAGTCTTTTCATAATATGTCCATTATATATCAGTCTGCGACTATTTTCATGGAATAACTGAGCGGAATAAAAATAGCAACATGAAAAAAGCAATAGTTGGTTTATTGTAACGGTGTCATCGGTTTTTCAAAACAAGCATCCAGCTCGCAATAGTAGTGAATAACTTGAACGTATGGCAGTAATTTCATATTCGTCGTTCCTCTCCCCCTTTTTAGAGGGGGAGATTGAGAGGGGGTGTGATTTCGAGATGAGTGCCAAAAACGCACCCCACCTCAGTCCTCCCCTCTGAAGAGAGGGAGGAGGCACGACAGTAAAACGTACACTCCGACTAAAGCCGGGGGTTTTTAGAACTAAAAAAAGAGGGGGCAGAATGTCCCCTCGTTTTACTTTTTCCTTTTTGCTTTACTTCATGAACCCGAATTGGCGCATGAGCGCGTCTTCGTTCGGTTTGCGTCCGCGGAAAGCAACATAGCTATCCATGAACGGACGAGAACCGCCTCGTGAGAGAAGTTGCTTCAGGAATTTCTTGCCCATCTTCCAATCGATCGTTCCATCTTTTTTCACAAAAGCGGAAAACGCACCCGCCGCAAGTATCAGCGCCCACATGTAGCTGTAATAGCCGGCTGCATATCCGCCGCCGAAAATGTGGCCGAAATTGCATGGCATGCGCGAGTATTCAGGCAAGGTAATCATCGGGAAAATATCCTCCTGTACCTCGCGGAACAATTCGTTCACGCGACCGCCAACTTTCGGATCGTACCCGGAGTACAAACGGAAGTCAGAGAGAGCGAACGAAAGCTGCCGCGCAACCCAGTATCCTTGTCCGAAATTCCGCGCCCGAAGCATCTTTTGAAAGAGTTCATCGGGAAGTTTTTCGCCGGTTTCGTAATGTCCGGAAAGCATGTCAACGCCTTCGCGCGTCCAGAGAAAGTTCTCCATGAACTGGCTCGCAAGCTCAACGCCGTCCCACGGCACGCCATTTATTCCAGAAACGGAAGCAACGGTGCACTTGGTAAGCAAATGCTGCAGGTCGTGTCCGAATTCATGCAAATTCGTTTCCACTTGCTCTGAAGTGAGCAAAGATGGCTTATCGCCTTCCGGCTCGCTGAAGTTGCAAGTAAGATATCCGACGGGAAGCTGGATGTTTCCGTTAGGAAGCTTCCGGCGAATGATCGCATCGTCCATCCACGCGCCCGGACGTTTTCCTTCCGTGCGTTCGTAGAAATCCATGTAGATGCCGCCGGTAACTTTTCCTTTCGCATCATACATATCAAAGTATTTCGCATCGGCATGCCACAGCGGAACGCCTTTGCGCTCTTTGAAAGAAACGCCGTACAGTTTGTTTACGATGGCAAACATACCGTCAAGAACTTTCGGAAGCGGAAAATATTTCCGCACTTCTTCTTCCGAGAAAGAATACTTTTCTTCTTTCACGCGTTCAAAGTAATAGGAAATATCCCACGGTTCCAGTTTTTTTATGCCGTCATGCTCCCGCGCATACTCTGTAATTTCAGCGATTTCGCGCACGAGAGGTTCCCGCGCTTTTTCAAGAATTCCGTAAAGGAAATCCATGACTTCTTTTTCGCTGGTTGCCATTTTGGTTGCAAGATTGCAAGCGGCGTAGTTTTTGAAATCAAGCAGTTGTGCTTTTTCATGGCACAACGCAAGAATTTTTTCTATCAGCGGAGAGTTATCCCATTTACCGGCATTCGGTCCTTTGTCGGACGCGCGTGTTGCCCACACTTCATGGAATTCCCTGCGAAGATCGCGGTTGTGCGCGCCTTGCATTATCGTCATCCATGTTGCTTGTCCGAGGAAAAACAAGAATCCTTCTTTTCCTTTTGCGGCGGCGGTTTTACGCGCGTTCTCTTTCATCCAATCGGGCAAACCGTCAAGGATCTTTTCGTCCGTTACCAGTTTGCTCCAAGCATCGGGGCTCGCGGAGTCTGTGATATTTTCGCTGAATTTTTGCGTGAGTGCCGTGAGGCTAAGCGCGATCTTTTTGTATTCCGCTTTCTTGTCCGCCGGCAGGTCAATGCCGCTCAAACGGAAATCCCGCATGGAATTATCTTCCGCCATTTTTTCTTCAGCGGAAAGTTTTTCATACTCGGCGCTTTCGTGAAAGGCTTTGCAAACGCGATACCATTCTTCGTTTTGAGATATTTCCGTAATGAATGCAGACCGTTTTTCCATGCAGCGCGCAAAAACTTCTTTGTTAATGCGAGGCTCAACGACCCCTTTCAGAGGGACAATCGGAGACCAAAGTTTCTGCATCTTGTCTGAAAGTTCATTGAGCAAAGTGAAATCTTTATCTATGCACGGTTCGGTTTTAGCAATAAGCCGCGCTATTTCAGCGCGATAAAGAACGATGAGCGCATCGTATTCTTTTTCCATCTGTTCAACGGAAACATTTTTCCAGTCATAAATAATCGGTGTTTGTTTTTTCATCGGTTTTCTCCCTTTTGTTGTTGTGTTAAAAAACTTCATATCTACGGCTCAGTTAATCATTCTTTGCATATTTTGTCAAAATTATATAGTATTCCTCTTAGATAGATCTTTCTTTGAATTTGAATTCATGGAGGTTTTATGAAGAGACTGTTTCGCACGAAACCGCTGGTATCGGGCGATCCGGGACACGGGGAATTGAAACGCTGTTTGACGGCTTTTGATCTTACCCTGCTCGGTATCGGCTGTATCATCGGCACGGGAATTTTCGTTTTGACCGGCATTGTTGCCGCTACGCAAACGGGTCCGGCTATTGTTCTATCTTTCACTATAGCAGGCGTTGTGTGCGCGTTCGCGGCATTATCGTATGCCGAACTCGCCGGAAGCATCGGGGGATGCGGAAGCGCGTATGGATATTGTTATACGGCATTCGGAGAACTCATTGCGTGGATTATCGGCTGGGCTCTTGTTCTTGAGTATGGCGTTGCCGTCGCGGCGGTGGCGAACGGCTGGTCGGGATATTTTCAAAATATTCTCGCCGCCTTTGATATCGTCATTCCAAAAGCACTTGCTTTCGGACCGCATGCGGGAGGAATGATAAATCTTCCGGCATTCGGGATAGTTGTCGTTATTATGCTTCTTCTTATTGCCGGTGTTAAACACAGCGTCAGGATGAATAATGCCATGGTGTTTATCAAGCTTTTAACGATCGCCGTTTTCATCGCTATCGCTTCACAGCACGTGCACAAAGAATATTGGACACCGTTCATGCCGTTCGGTTGGTATGGACTTGATGCGCTCGGAAAACCGATTGGCGTTTTGGGCGGTTCAGCCATGGTTTTCTTCGCGTACATCGGTTTTGATGCCGTTTCAACGGCGGCGGAAGAAACAAAAAATCCGCAAAGAGATCTGCCTATCGGGATCATTAGTTCGCTTCTTATTACGACTGTTCTCTATATTGTTGTCGCGGGACTTCTGACGGGGATCGCGCCGTACTCGGTTCTCAATGTTGATTCGCCGATCTCGCACGCGCTCTCACTCATCGGTTTTGAATGGGCTTCCGCATTAGTAGCGGCAGGTGCCATTGCCGGGATCACAACGGTCATGCTTGTTTGTTTTTACGGACTCACGCGGATCATTTTCGCGATGGGTCGCGACGGTTTGTTTCCTCGCTTTTTGTCAAAAGTGAACAACAAGACGCAAACGCCGATCTTTACCATTGTGATCGCGGGAAGCATTATCGCGCTCGTTGCAGGACTCTTCCCTTTGAACGAACTCGCTGAGCTGGTAAACATCGGAACGCTCCTCGCTTTCTTCGTCGTCTGCATCGGTGTCATCGTACTGCGCATCCGCCGTCCCGAAATGCCTCGTCCGTTTAAAGTGCCTCTCGGTTGGACCATTCCGATCTTGGGTGCGCTTTCAGTAGCAGGCTTAGGATATTTCCTCTCCGACGCAACATGGACAAGGTTCTTCATGTGGCAGGGTATCGGATTGCTGATATATTTCGGTTACGGAGTATGGCATAGCAGATTAAGAAATATGCAAAAAGCAATAAGCAATAAGCAAAAAGGAACGACGAAGACACAAAAATCTGTTCATGAAAAACGCACCATCCACGGACGTAAAAAAACGAAGAAAACCGTCCCATGGAAGAAAAAATAAACACCCCGCTCCGACACACAGTCGGAGCGGTTTTTTGATCCCGCCTCAGAATTTCCACAGCTCTTGGCACTAGAAAATTTCGAGTGGCCACTTTATAATAAATATGCGGATATGTCGCCCGCAAATAATATTATTTATTGTTATTTTTTATGGAACACGAAAAAAACAAGCGTCAAATGGCGCACTATGAGCCGACTCGCTTCATTTCCCCCGTTCACGAAATGATGGACCGGTTCTTTAATAACGATCATCTCGCTCCCCTCTTTGAACTTCCGAGAGAAATGATCCGGGGGGTTTCATTTCCAAAAGTCGATATTTCAGAAAATGAAAAAGAAATCATCGTTACCGCCAATGTTCCGGGAATAAAGCCGGAAGATGTTCATATCGATGTTGACGATGATTCAATCTCCATTTCCGGTTCGATTGAGAAAGAAAAAAAAGAAGGCGGAGAAAATGAAACCTTTTATCGATACGAACGTGAGTACGGCGAGTTTCATCGAGAGTTCGCTCTTCCCACAAACGTCAATAAAGATGCCGTGCAAGCCGTTACCAAAAACGGAGTCCTTACCGTGACCCTTCCAAAAACCGAGGAAAGCGCAAAAAAGCGAGTTTCGGTGCAAGGAGAATAGATGATAAAAAAAAATAGCCGGCAAATGTCGGCTATTTTTTATTGCGAAGTTGGTGAACAAATAAAAAGAGGTACCCTAGTGGATACCCCTTCAGCTATCTCGTCTTAATAGTTCAACGAGGCTTTCAGTTTTTTGTTTCGTGTTTTTTTTGGAACTCAAGAAGCCTTATTGGTGCAATATTCCAGATAAGACGATGAGCTTCCTCTGGATACTCAGAACGTATTTCTTCCGATTCCAGAAACATCTTTTCTTCACATTCATAAACACCATTTCGCTTTCCGAGCAAATACGCAAAAACCAAGGCAACTAAAGTAAGAAACACAAACAGTATAGTCATATTATATTCTCCTGAAATAAACCTATTTGTAGTATACTTATTATCTCAAATTTGTCAACTTTTTCTCCGTGAATCCGAAAACCCTATTTCTTGGACAAAAACATAGCTTAATCGTCATTTTTTTATTGCACGCCCGTCGTTAACGCTGTTGGAACCGGAATACGGGAAGGTTTGGAAAAAGATGAACTTGTTTTTATTGCAAATTTACAAAAGTAAACGACCACCGGACTTAGGTCCAGTGGCTTTGTATTCGCCCGCTTAATCGCGGGCTGATTCACTTTTGTAAAAATAGTTTGTTTATTGTAACGGCATCGTCGGTTTTTCAAAACAAGCATTCCGCTCGCAAGAGTGAGTAGCTTGAATACATTGCGGTAAGTTCATATTCGTCGTCCCTCTCCCCCTTTTTAGAGGGGGAGATTGAGAGGGGGTGTGATTTCAAGATGAATGCCAAAAACGCACCCCACCTCAGTCCTCCATTACACGGACTGTACACTTTTTTGCGCGAGCGATGGGGCTTGGTCAGGAATAAATTTTTGGACCGCCAAAAATTTTTCCCGACCCGACCTCGCCTCCCCGTGCGCGGGGATGGCTCCGGTTTTCAAGCCCCAACGTAAAATGAAGCAGTTCATTTTACTTCGCTCGCGCAAAAATAAAAAGCCCTTGTGGGGCTTTCTATTTTTGCGCGAGCGATGGGGCTTGAACCCACGACCTCTGCCGTGACAGGGCAGCGCTCTAAACCAGCTGAGCTACGCCCGCAAATACCTAAAAAGTAATTGCGTTATTTTTGCGATCCGTATAGTGTTTCAACCGCTTTTTTAAAAAGTTTGTACTTTCTCGTCAGGCGGAGTCCACATGAGCTATTATTATATAAAAATGAAAATAATGCAAGACTGTCTTTATGGCTAAATACAAGTTCGTAGGCGCGTACCTCCTCCGCTTTCTTTTTTGCAACAATAAAACCTTTTTGGGTAACGCCACGCAAAGCACGATGGATATCCGACAAAAAGAGCCTGCTTCCGGAAGTAAACCGGCTTGAAAATATCCATTTCGGATTTTTACGATCTTTAACTTTATGTTTTTTGAAATAGACGCAACCATCGCCGTCAAAATATCCTCTCACGAAATCCGCAAGAAATTTATTTGGAATTTCGGGCAATCGCATCTTTTTACTCTTTGCTTGCGTGAAGCCGAGATTTTCCAGATTAAAAAACATTTCTTTACTGCCGATCTGCAAACGATATAACGTTTTCCATTTTTCGTTCAAATTTCGTTTTGATATTGTATGATTTGAACCAAGCGCTTTTTGTATTATTTCTATCACCTCAAAATCGGTAATATGAAATTCAATAAAATGCGCACCGCGATTATTCGTAATCATGGAACCGTCAGCCGCAAAAAAACCGAGAACATACGCCATTTCCGGCGACCATTTTTTGAAAAAATCTTTGTTGACGGTTTTGTGTATCGGCATAAAAAATAATATAAGAATAGAAAAATAAAAAAATAGAAAGATTACGAACGCCGTTTATGATTTTTCTACTGTATTCATAGTACCACGTGACAGGATATATACCTAACCATTCTGTGAAAAAAGAAAAACAACGATACGTTCGTTGTTATCTTTGCTTTGTGTCGGGGGAGAGAATTGAACTCTCAACCTCAGCTCTATGAGTGCTGTGCTCTAACCAATTGAGCTACCCCGACATTTGACACTTTCTAAAAATAGCATTTTTTACTATGAAAATCAAGACTTGGAATTTGACTATAAATAAGAAGTCGGCTACCATAGCCTTGGATACGTCACGTTCCGAGGAGATCAGAAATGAAATATTTTAAGTTTGCCTATGTCTTTTTCCTTACCGTTCCGGTTGTTTACTTTGCTTTGCTTTATTTAGGCGTTTATACGGAACTTACTTTTTTTCCTGAGTACGCCGCGAAGGGTCCCGGGTTTACGGCAACGATCTATGCGTTTTATACCTATATCCCAATTATTCTTTCTCTTATCGGCAGTTTCTTTACCGCTCGATGGATAATGAAAAAATAGTTTTTGTGAAGCCGGCACTATGTGCCGGCTTTTTTGTGTGGCGGAAAGACGGACGACGACTACGACAGTAAATGGAAACAAAAAAGCGCTTGTGGCGATTTTTTGTTGCATTTTGTGGTCCCGAATTGTCAGGAATAAATTTTTGACCCTCCAAAAATTTTTCCCGACCCAGTCTCGCCTGTCCTGCGGGACATGGCTCCGACTTTCAAATCGGAACGTAAAGTGAAGCTCCGCCAGCTGGCGGATCACTTTACTCCCCCGCAACATATAACAAAAAAGACGCCGAAAGCGTCTTTTTTGTTATATGTTGCGGGGGTCCGATTTGAACGGACGACCTTCGGGTTATGCTTGCTACTATGATTTTCATCACTCCGACAAAAAATTTTTTTGCGGATTTGTAGTCTGGACTTTCCCTTCATCTTTGGCTTTCCCATTAAGATGCCTGCCATCAAGTCTCTACACCTTACTTTTGATAAATCAAAAGTCTTGGCTCGGGATTACCGCACTACCGGCTTCCCCGAATTTGACAGGTTGTCACGCGCGAATTTCTTTGCGCGCAGCCCAATCTAAAATTAACTCCCATATGCCAACAAAATGTGTTTTTATTGATGCTTTTCATTGTTAATCTTGCGAAATCGAGCCCGACGAGCTACCAGGCTGCTCCACCCCGCGATATTGCTATTTGCAATGAACACTTTTGCGCTCCTTTTTGAACGTCCTGCTATCATATCACATACCACAAAAAAATCAAGGGGTTTTATGCACAGAGATCGTATCGCCAAAAGAAACTTCGTATTTTTTAGCGAAACCGGAAGGAACTTCCAAAACATAGCGGTCAAAAGAAGACGGAGTAAATGAGTTCGGATATGACTCCGGCATGGCGTTTTCTTTTATAGAAACTACTTTGAGATCTTTATCAAACCACAGTATATCGATGGGAAAATTCATGTCTTTCATCCAGAACGAATGATGATCGTCGGATGGAAAAACAAACCACATTCCTTCTCCTTCCTCAAGTTGATCTCGACCGGAAAGACCGAGGGTTCGCGTATCTTCCCTGTCGGCGACTTCTGCCTCTACGGAAACTTGTTTGAAAGAGACGGTCACGCGATTTTTTTCTTGTGCTGCTGTGTTTTCGTTAGAATTTCTAAGCGAAACAGATGAGAAAACGCCAAAAATTATTCCAAAAAGAAGCGCGAAAAAAAAGATGCGCTTTGAAAAATAACGCATTTAGGCAGAAGGTTTGTCTTTGTAAAGATGTTCCAAAATCTTCGCGGCAACCTCTTTACCGCCAAGACCGAAAGCCAAACCGAAAGCGAGAGAAAAGCCGGCGACTGTACCGATAAAGAGAACTTTTATAAAATCAGGATTCAGTCCGAGTTCCGAGAGAACAAGAATCATTACGGTGATCCAAACGGCGTAACTGCCAAAATTTCCCAAAAAGCGAGCGGTGTCCAAACCAAGAATCCTCGTGGAACCGATAATCGCCTTTTTTAAAATCCGCGCCCCGATCACACCAAAGAATAACATGGTTATCGCAACGATCACCTCTGGAATGTATACGGAAATCGACTGGGTTAAGAATGCGCCGACCTGCGTCAAACCGGAAGCCTGAAGGGCTGCCAAAAGAAAGGCGACAAAAATAAACCATTTTATTATTATCCCCAGAAATCGCCCGACACTGAGACGAACGTGCCAATATGCCAAAAATGAATGCACTTCCGGATGATCAAGGAATGAATCCACTTTGGACCTCTTTCCGGCATACACCAAAATCTGCTCGAAAGATATTCCGACCAGCCATCCAAGTCCGATAAATGCCAAACCAATGATAAGGTTCGGGATAAAAACGATAACTTGACTCGATAATTCCGCGAAAGAATTTTGAAGGATTTGAATAGACGGATTCATGCAATTATAAAATTATTTATTAATGCGTTATTTTTCTATTAAATAGGACCTACGCAATCGGATGAGATTCGCGTCAAAATAGAGAAACGGAGCGAACGGTATTGCAATACCGAAAAGCGAGTATCGCAGATTTTGGCGCGAAGATCGCCGACTGCGTAGGTCCTATTAAAGATTATTGGAGCGTTCCGATCTTATCCAGTATCTTTTCATGGGGAAAATCGAGAATATCCCGCACAAACTTATCATAAACGCTTAAACGGTAAATAAAATCTTGCGTATCGAAAAGCGCATAGGAAAGTTCTTTTCCAACTTCCGCTTCTATGGACCGCAAACTGTTCTCAACGGCTTTTCTTTTTAGGTCATCTCCAACGATAAGAATATCAACGCGGCTATCGTCCTTTTGAATAAAAACTCCTGAGAGAACGAGCAACTTCACCTTACCGGTATTTTTAAACCGGTGGATAATTTCTTCTTTCTTTACCGGCTCCGAGGAGATCAAAAGATTACGGACGGGAAGTAAAAGAGGAAAATCAATCGCGAGCTGCCATCCGGAAACTTTCTTTTTGATAATCTTCACGCTATTCCCTCTTTTCTTTTCAACTTCTTTGGTAAATATCTTCGGCTTCACGAATCCTACCTTGAGTAAAAGAGTAATCTCACGACGAAGAGCGCTCCGGCTCACCTTGCTGCGTTCCATAATATCACCGGCGTCAAAGCACATTTCAGCGTTCAAAAGGAACAGCCTCATGATCTTCACGCGTTCTTCCGTGCCAAGCAATTTTCCAAGTATTTCCATACATGATATCATACCAATGAATACCAACGAAATCAATTATTGACGAAATGACAGATAGTGGTGAATTAAATGCAAAAAAATACTCCTCATTATTTTTGAAGAGTATTTTTTAAAAATATTTATGTTTTTCAAAATTATTGAGTACAAATGACATTGGCACAGCTACGATCTGTGAATACGGGGCTTTTCAGCCACACTCCCTCCCATTGAGGCGTAGTAACAGCAAGGACACCGCTGCCACTCATACAAAGAACTGCTGTTCCACCACAATAATCAGTTCCGGATCTTAAATATAAACCGGTACCCGTTACTCCAGGGGGTCCCGCGGGACCTTGCGGTCCAGTCGCTCCGGCAGGGCCAGCCGGACCTTGCGCACCCGATGCTCCGGCAGGGCCCGCAGCTCCTGCCGGTCCCGGTGTCAGTGATATTGTGTTTATTCTCATGTCCACATAATCTTTCGTTGTCAAAATATTCCCGCCATCTGTCGCTATAGTAGAAGCGGTCTGCGCTTTGTTAGCGATTAGCCAGTTGTTGAGAAAAAGATTGCCGTCCCTTACTTGAGAGGCTGAGCCGACATTTATCGGCGGAGGGACGTTGTTGGATGGAGGACTTCCTGTTGGGGAAACCCAGTCAGCAAAAGCGTATCCGATCGTAGTTGAAAAGATGAAGGAGAGGATAATAATGCGAAATGTAGGTGACATTTTTGTGTAATTCATGATAATTTATTTCTACTCTTAAAAAAAGACCGTATTTATATTACTTATTTGAATTGATTTTATCTTCCAGTGCCTGATATTTAGCTTTCAATTCATTTATCTCCTTTTGCTGTTGTTTCATTCCTTCAACTAAAAGCGCTGTTATATTTCCATATTCAATTGCTTTATACCCCTGACTATCGGTTAAAACCACTTCCGGAAGAACTTTTTCTACCTCCTGAGCGATCAAACCGATATCTTTTCCTTTTTTAAACTGTTCATTCGGGTAATTTTCATTATTCCAATCAAAGGTCACTCCGTTCAATCCCATAACTTTGTCCAAGGCGTTTTTGATCGGTTCAATATTTTTCTTATATCTTATATCTGACACAAGTCCTCCTCCATCATAAGCAATACTTCCATGAAGCCTCACGGTGAAAGCGGGATCTTCAGTGCCGGCAATCCCCAGAGTATCATCATTGGCATTCCATTGGAAAATCCTGTGCATATCTTTGTCGTACTGCGCCCAAATTCCGTCAGATCCGCCAGTCGCAATAATATCACCGGATTCAGAGATATTGAATGGATTCAATACTCCGGTAGATGGATTCAATTGAGATCCGACACTAAAAAGCCACGTCGGATTACTTGTTCCGATACCGACAACTCCCGAACCTTGATAAATAGCGGAGTTTCCCAATGTTGTCGCACTGGTCCACACAGGAAGATAGCCAGCGATTCCGTTTCCGCCAACTTTCGTATTTACCCTTCCATCCACATAATCTTTCGTTGTCAAAATGTTCCCGCCATCTGTCGCTATGGTAGAAGCAGTCTGCGCTTTGTTAGCGATTAGCCAGTTGTTGAGAAAAAGATTGCCGTCTCTCACCTGAGAAGCAGAACCGACGTTTACCGGCGGAGGGACGTTGTTGGAGGGGGGACTTCCTGTGGGAGGAACCCAGTCTGCAAAAGAGTATCCGATTGTGGTGGAAAAGATGAAGGAGAGGATAATAATGCGAAATGTGGGTGACATTTTTGTATAATTCATGATAATTGTGTTTTTTAACCAACACCCAAAGTGTCAATATCCTCTCAAAGAAGAGGGGAAGCGGATATTAAGGGTAAAGTCCCATTTTTCCAACATATGAACAGGGAAAGGTTGCACTGGCGGGATATTCAACTTCAGAACATGTCGGCTGGTTTTGAATTTGACCTTGACAACCATAATATCCCCAAGCTCCTCCGCCAAGAGAAACAGACCCCGGGCATTGATACATATTGACATACTGAGCAGGAGATGCTCCGGCAGGGCCAGCCGGACCTTGTGCTCCCGATGCTCCGGCAGGGCCCGCAGCTCCTGCCGGTCCCGGTGTCAGTGATATTGTGTTTATTCTCATGTCCACATAATCTTTCGTTGTCAAAATGTTCCCGCCATCTGTCGCTATGGTAGAAGCGGTCTGCGCTTTGTTAGCGACCAGCCAATTGTTAATGAAAAGATTACCGTCTCTCACTTGAGAAGCCGAGCCGACATTCAATGGAGGAGGAACATTGTTGGTTGGGGGAGTTCCCGATGGAGGTGCCCAGTCGGCGAGAGAGTATCCGATCGTAGTTGAAAAGATGAAGGAGAGGATAATAATGCGAAATGTGGGTGACATTTTTGTGTAATTCATAAAATGTATTTTATCTAAGATTAGTTTTCGATAATGTGAATATCCGGGGCTTTCTTTTTCGGTGCGGAACAATTCGAACTCACGCCGCCGCTTATACCACTGCATGTCCACAGCCATGTCTCCCCGCTTTGAGTCACCGCTCCGGCGTTTCCTGAACTGCAAAGTCCGACTGTTGGCGCAGATCGCGATGATACGCCATTCGCTCCGCCGCATGCGCCTGTCGCAGGAACCGCCGCCGCAGAAATCGCAATATTCACTGTTCTTGAAGGAGTATCAACACCGAGATTATCTTTGCATTGAAGCGTATAAGATTGAGGCGAAGTAAGCGGGCCGGTAGGAAGAGATCTCACTGTCGGAGCTACCGGCACTGATCCACTCCATGTCGCAGTAGAGGGGGTGCTTACAGCACTGCAACTCACAATATTTGAACTTGTAACCCAATGCAGCAGTGTCGATTGACCGCTCACAACCGTTGTTTGGTCTGCCCAGAATGAGAGCAGCGAGGGAATGGTTCCCGAGGAAAGAGATACCATGAGACCGCTCAGGTCTACCCCCCAACCAAATCCCGAATGGCTTCCGGCCGCGCCTCCACTCCACGCAAAGCATGTTGGACATGAAGGTGAACTAGACGGACCTAAAAATTTCATGGTTGGTATATTAAACTGCAAACCATAGGTAGTTCCCGATAAACTGATCCATCCATCCCATGTGCCGGTCTGACTGACCGGACGAACTGTACCAGTGCAACCGGAAACAAAGACGGAACAAACACGCGCCCAGCCGGTAACCTTTCCTGTGCCACCCGTAATGATTCCTGTGGTTGGATCGGCGATAATATTTATGGTTGCTCGCGGGTCAGGACTACCAGAAGGACAGTGATCGCCGGGATTGGTATTGCATTTCTGCATTTCGAAAGAGTTGAAAGTTATCCATCCGAAAGTGGCGCTCCATGCATAACCATCAAGGTCCCCCGTGGTGCTATTAATGAACACACCGTAAGGAATGGCGCTTGAATCGGTCTTATTGCTGAAACTTATCCAACCGAGACCCCCAAAATTCGCACAAGGAGGGGCGGGGGTTGATGGATTGTTATCGCAAAACCCCTGTATGGCATTATCATCTGCTCCCCATCCAAAGCCGGATAGTTCGTACGTGAGTGCCGACGCAGGAATTGCTCCACTGAAGAAAGCGAAAAATATAAAAATTAAGGAGAAAAATGAACGACGCACTGTTGTAGTGTATTGAGTCATAATATTTGTTTAAATACCAAGTATTCTTTTTGCCATGACTTCCTCGTTTCCGGTCAACGGTATAACAGGTCTTTCTGTGGAAATCACAGGCTTCGACAAAACCACATCCGTTTTAGGAAGAGGTACTGGTTGTTTTGAAATGATCTTCTCCGTAACGACTTTCTCCTCGGTGGTAAGCGGAGGAGGAACGCGAACGGCCTGTTTTGTCTCCGGAGGTGTTGAGGGAGCGGTTTTAAAAAACGGAGCGAAGAAATACCAACCGATCAAAAGAAAAACAAGGATGATAAAAAATATTATGGCGAGTTGTTGTTTGTTAGGTTTCATTACTCTAATAATACTTCAGAATTCTTCGAAACAAAACCGACGTTTGTGGATAACTCGCCTCTGTGAATAATGTCGACCGGCAAAAAACACAGCCGCAAAAAAGGAGCTGTCAAACTAAAATTTTTCATTACATAATTAGCCCAATTTCTGTACCTCCGAAAGTGCCACGATATAGAGACTTTCCGCCCAAGCGAGCGGTATGTTTTCGTTTGGTTTATTGCTATTTGAAAAATACAATTCCGGAAGTTTGCTTCCCTCGGTTAAAACTTGTTCGGTTTTTTCAAGATAGAACCGTGCTTTCTCTTTCTCTCCGCGAAAAGCGTAGATAATAGCAAGCCAAGGAAAACCCATGGTCCACTCCGCCTCTTCGCTCCATTCGTCAACCGTATTTTTGTTGTAATATCGATCGGTTTTATAGCGGATAACTCCATGATCCTTCACCAGATGATATTCGATATTTTCCAAAATTTCATCTTCGATCTCGTGGCTGACGATACGATAAGGATACGAAAGAGAGAGAAGGGCGAGATCAGAGAATTTTGTAATCGATTCGCGGGGCAAAAGCCGTTTCAAAGTTTCCTCGCCTTTTTCTATCATGCCTGCGGGAATATTTACAAAAGAAAGCTCGGAAAGTTTTTTGAGCGCCGCGACCACCGCACCGACGGATGAGGCGTGCACTTCTTCGTATTCTTCCCATACCCCATTGTCGGGATCATTCCAATATTCAATGGTGTTTAAGTATTCCACCAGCCGCCCAACGATCCGCTTGTCATCTTCTGTTTCCAGAACATTAATGCCTCGTATTTCCAGATCAGCGAGCTTAAAAAGTATTGCCCCTACCGCATCATTTTGCTTATTCCCCCACTCTTCCCAGTATTCTTCAAATGTCTCCGGATGGTATCGCGCGTGAATATACTGCCATGTCGCATGAGGTTTGTGTTCTATTGCCCAGTTTATTTTTTCCTCGTGCTTGAGAAAAAGATTGAGAATCGCACGCCAAACTTTTTTGATGGTCTCGATGTTTCCCGTCGCTTCAAAACCAAGCGATGTATAGAAATTATCACGAAGCCATGCT
>Ga0172379_10006426_pt1 | contig 15750 bp, 17 predicted proteins | sample GrowelOW334metaG_FD_119756 | JGI IMG/M metagenome (GOLD analysis project Ga0172379, IMG submission 119756) | Groundwater microbial communities from an aquifer near a municipal landfill in Southern Ontario, Canada - Groundwater well OW334 metaG | ecosystem: Environmental > Aquatic > Deep... | reverse complement strand
CGCCTTCTGAGCTCCGCTTGGCTTGAAATCTATATAATTATTACCAGTACTTCCAGTTAAATAAACATTGCCAGTCACATCCAACTTCGCCCCAGGCGCCGTCGTCCCGATGCCGACGTTGCCAGCAGCATTAACTCCACCGCCAGGAGTTGTGAGAGTCATTGTTGGAGTGAATGTTCCTGCGGTAAACCCAAGCTGTATACCTGGAGCATAACTATTTTGTGCAATTGTTAAGTAATCTGCACCGCTACGAGTTCCCTGAATATATCTATACTGACTATCAAACACGAGCTTATTTTGAGCAGTCGTAATCTGAATATCACCTCCTGTCACATCTAGCTTTGCAGCTGGCCCCGTCGTCCCGATGCCGACTTGGCCCACCGAAGTGACCACGAAGGCGGTCGTTGCCGTATCATTAACTTGAAATTTCTGTGCTGGACCCGTCGTTCCAATTCCAATATTTCCTGTGGCAGAAATCCGCATATACTCCGTAGCATTAGTGCCAAAAATAAGTGGCGATGCGTTGCGTGTGCCCACAATAAAACCATTGCCGGCATCCGTTCCCACTTCCCCATACCCACCCAAAGTCAGTCCAAAGCGAGTCGCCGTTCTTCCTGAATTATGCGTTGCCAAATAGGTATTACCCCAATCTCCCGCCGCAATAAACTGTTCAGTCGCATTCACACCAGAAGAATCGGTCCCTTGCAACATAATATTGTTGGCGGAATTTGCTGTATTATATAGATGAAGTTTATCCATTGGCCCCACCGTCCCGATACCAATATTACTACCTGACTGATAAAGCATCGAGTTGCCCAAAGTTGTTGCCGTCACAAAAACGGGAAGATAATTGGCTGCTCCTGTCCCTCCGACACCTGCTTCTAAGACTGTGCCATTGATCCGATAACTGCCTGAAATATTCACATCTCCCACCACGTCTAATTTATACCCCGGCGTCGTGGTTCCAATTCCGATATTGCCCAATGCATCGACTTTGAGTGCCACCGCGCTTCCCGCGCCAATCGAAGTCATCGCCGTGGCATTGTTCGGCGCGATAGTAAGATTACCGGTATTGCCTATCGCAAAATTAGCATAATTGGAAGCATCATAAGCCAAACTCATTTGAGTGGTCGCGCCTAAAACGGTTAGCATGGAAAATGGACTAGCCGTTCCAATGCCAATGTTGCCATTCGCATCGATTCGCATCGATTCATCTCCCGCGCCAATCGTTGTAGTACCGGAGACAATTGAAGGTGTGATGGTCAGATTACTAAGAGCATCCACCGTAAAACTAGCATAATTGGAAGCATCATAAGCCAAACTCATTTGAGTGGTCGCGCCCATTACCGTCAATTTGGAAAGTGGGCTTGTCGTGCCAATGCTGACATTACCTGTTGCATAATAAATATCCGGACTCGCTGTAGTCCATTGGGAACCAATATAAGGACTGCCATTAACATATAGTCCCGTGGAATTAATGATACCATTAACATCCACCTTAAAGCCCGGGCTCGTCGTCCCAATCCCCACATTCGTTCCATCGTCATAGATAACCGAATCACTAACGGCTGATGTGCCAGTGAATTTAGAAAGATAATTAATTACTCCTGTGCCAGTCACTGGATTAGTAAGCGCTGTTTGAAAGGCCGAAGAATGTAATCCATCAAACAGATCGGCATTTAAATTTGTGACCACCGTCGTGTTAGTGGTAGTTAAAGTATTTGCTCCAAAATCCAAATTACCTGTCAGCGTATCACCGGATTTGAGCACATTTAAAGAAGCCGCGCCAGTCAAAGTTGCTGTGATTGTGCCGGCACTGAAATTGCCCGATCCGTCTCTCGCCACAATAGTGGACACCGTATTGGCCGTAGCGCTATCCAACCCATCCAAGCGATCAGTATTAAAAGCATAACCGGCCGCGCCCACTTTTTTGCGTGGCGTCATTTCCGCGTCCGCTTCCACTTGAATACCAAGGTAATATGAACTATTAAAATCCAAAGTAATCGGATTATCCCCTGTCTCTCCCAGCATAATGGAAAAAATTCCATTCGCTACCGCCACACTACGTGCTGTCGGAGATCCGCAGTCACCTCGCGCGCTCCACAAGCAACTGCCACCACTAGCCGCATCATAGATGCGAATAACCATTGCGTAATCTCCATTCGCCACCGCCACATTGGAAGCATTAGTTAACTTTCCTTGATAGGAAATTTCTTTGGTAATCGTAGCTTGAGCCGAAAAAGATACCGCGAAAAAAGCTGCCACCAATAAGATTGGAAAAGCTAAATATTTTTTTTGTGTTTTATTTTTTCTGAATTTACAATCCACAGAGGTAAATTTGTATTACTCCAATTAGCTTAATTGGCCACGTTAACCAACTCCTCTTCGCCTATTTTTATCCTTCCTCCGCTATAGATATCATATCCACCATTTTCATTGGGAATTTTAATCACTTCTTCTGGAATAAATTCGGGCTGCTCCTGATTGTTTTTAGTTATTGCCACCAATCGTTTTTCCCAGACTACATAACCTGTAAAAAGAATTGCGGAAAAAATCAAAAAACCCAGCCAAAGCCTGATCGCCAAAATTCGTCCAGAAAAAGCTTTTTTCTCTTTAATAAGCTGATTTGGTTTTTTCTCGCTAATGTAGGCATTGAGCCATTCCACTCTCGTGAACCAATTGCGACCAATCTTCTCCGCCTTGAGTTCTCCTCGACGCGCTAAAAGACTTAGATAATCCTGCTCATAGGGAGTTATTTTTGAGGCTTCTTTCATTGAGAGATACTTTTCCTGCATTTTGTTTTATTTAAGATAAATATCGGATAATATCGGTTGCTTTTTCTGCCTGAATCATAGCATAAAAAAAACAACTTTTCAATAAGCTGTCAAGTTATTATAATATTATTTGACAAAAGAGAAAAAGCTTGCTAGTCTAAGCAGTTAAAACTAATACACAACCCTATGACTGCACGAATCAAATTGGCAGTTTTTTTTATGCTTATTCCCCTCTTTTCACCCACCTTCCCCGTTCAGTCAGCCAAAAGTGACTCTTCGGTTAGTCTTGGTGTTGAAGTCAGAGCGGTTGTTAGCGTCAGCTTCAAAAATAATTTCCTAACCATTCAAAGTAATAGCCAGGATACTTTTTTGGTTTTAGTTTATGACGAAATTGCAAAGAATAATGTCTATCTTCCGACTAACAGCAATCCGTTACTAGAAGCAAACAAAACCTACACGGTCATATCCGCGCCCTAGTTTTTCCCTATAATTTTCGCAAAATTAATTTTGCTTTCGCGTTGCTTATCCGCTTTCGCTTCCAATTGACCAAAAAAATCAGGCAAATCAAAATTAACGCCTCAAAAAACATCATCAAATTCAGTTTACTCTCAAACATCAAAAGAATCCTTTCTCGAAAACCAACGCTCCCGACTAACCGACTGCTACTGAAACCGGAGGATCCACCAGACAATTCCAAAATTCCCACTCCATAGCAATATTTTTCTCCCCGCGAAACATTATTATCTTCAAACTGAAAACCATTACCACGATAAATCTCTTCCCCATCAGACAGATCCTTGGGACAGTTGTCCTTCTGGCGCACCAAAACAACGCTCTGCGTTTCACTCAAATATTCATTTTTCTCCCAAATAATTTTAATTTTATCCCAACCGGACACCACCTGAACACTTTCGATCTTTCGACCAACCTCTGAAGCAAAAGCCGAAGAGACCCCGACCAAAAAGAAGGCCAAAAAAAATAAACTGCTTGCGTATGTTTTTTTCTTTTTTTTATTCATTTTATCTTTTTCGCCAAAAACCATCTTTTTTTATTCTTCTGCCGACAAAAAATAACCCAGCCAAAAGTACCGGCCACACAAAAGCATACTTTCCCAATATCCATCTCTTCGAAAAATGGCCAATCCTGTTTCCATCCACAAAATAGGCTTTGGCAAAATAAACCCCCCAAACAGAACCGCCTCGCCAATTATTCTCAAAAGTATATTTTTTACCCGGAAAGACAAAGTGCTTTTCCACTTCAATCTTCTCCACTTTTTGTGAAATCAGATTTTTCACGCTTATTTCTCCGTGCGGAACATAGTGAATGTTCCCGATATTTTCGAATTCCACTTGCAAATCAGTCTGCGCCCTGGCAATCACCGGCGCTTGAAAATTATTTATTTTCCCTCCACCCATCACTGCGCCATCAACATTCAAAAGGATATAAGCTCCGACTTGAGCGCCAACCAAAACACTTTGAAAATTTTCTCCCCAAATTTCCGGCAAAGCACGAAAGAAAATTCCCGTATAGTGGCTCCCTACTGTCGCATCCTTTGGTATGCTGATCTTTAGCGTGATTTTTTTCGTTTCCTTCGGTTCAAAAATCCACCTTTTCTCTCCCGCCGAAACCCAATCTTTCATGCCGAAAAGATTATTATCAGTGACCATGAGGCTCAGTTGATTGTTTTCTTCCAGCGTCAAATCATTAATCTCCAGAGAGACTAACTGTTTCTTGTCTGTCAAATTCCCCACATTAACCTCTAAACTCTTTTCACTGCCGGGATCTCCGGCTAAAGAAAAAACACTCTGATCCAGCGCCAAAGAAATTCGCTGCTCGTCCTCTGCCAAAGTTAAGCAGGGAACAAAAAATAGTAATACCAAAAAAGCCAACCCTATTTTCCCCAACTGACTAACCTTGTTTTTCATCTTCATCATCGTCTTTCTTTTTTTTAATTTCAAAATTTTTATTAAAGAAACGATACATCGACCAGATGATTAGAAGCAGTAAAATAATTGCCACCGTCGTTTTCCAGGGAATAATCCAAAAGGAAGTTTCTCCAGCCAACTTGACACCCAAATCTTCCGACCAAAAATCCACATTTACCCGATAAAATCCATAAGCCCAAGGACCAAATTGCCAACTATTCTCATAGTTTCTGCCCTTGCCAGGATAAGCCATTCGAGGACCAATCTCTTGATAATCAATCTCCCGACCAAATTTAGAAATTTTCAACTTTCCCAACAGCTTATAGTGCAAATTGCCAGCATTGAATATTTCTGTAAAAATCTTAGCCGGACTATCCCAGAAAATTCGTTTTTCCGGGAAAACCCTGTTTAGCTTTCCGGAAAGATTAATTGATTCAACGCCCTTGACAGCCATCACTAAAAGAATGCCCACTCTTTGATTAATAATTACCTTGGAAGTATCCTGACTAACACCATCCTTTGCCAAACGTTTGGACTTGAAAAAAAGTGCTCCATAGTAGCCTCCCGTGGGGGTGCCCTGCGGAACTTTCACCTTAAAAAAAATATCTCGCCCCTCGTTGGGAGCCAATATTAAATCCGACGGCAATTCAATCCAATTGATCACGTCCCACGCATATAGCGGATGCGTGGCATCCGGGACAAAAAAACGCGCCTCTGTCGCGTCATCCGTCACATAGAAATCCTCCACGCTGATTTCTATCGAATAGGAGGCATCGGAAGAATAATTTTTCAAATTCACCACGCCGGTCCGCTCCTCGCCGGAATTGAAATTCCAATCAAAACGTACCGGTGAAACTTGCACGCCACTTTCCGGCACACCCATCTCTGCAGCCCAAACTCGCTGAGAACAAAAAGAAAAAATTCCTAAAAAAAGGAAGGAGAAAAGAAGAAGTATTTTTCCACTGAAAGTTTTTTCCATTTCCATTTTACTGAAAAAATTAGGGCTTGGAAGTAACCTGATAAGTAACTGAGCCGGTGTAACTGCCTGATTTTTGCGTGGCAGGAACATCGACACGATAGCAAATCGAGGTAGTGGTTGAACCGGAAGAATAGGTAGCATGTTCCATGATGTTGGTGTAGGCCGTCGGGAAACCGGCATACAGATTGCTCGCGTCGTGACAAGATGTTCCCGTTCCCCACCAAGTCGTGTTTTTGGTCGCTGTAGAAGCAAAAACAGAAAAAGCCAAGCCGGAACTCGCATAGACCGCCGCATTAGGCGTCGTCCTGTTCCAAGCAGTCTTATCTGTAATGTTGGTCGAGGCATCAGCACTATGATCCATTGTTGTATCGGCATCATCTCTCTTGACCGACACATCATAGCCCCCATTGGCATTAGTGGCTGTAGTACAAACTGATGAAGCGCTAACCGGGGTGCCGGGAGTTAATGTGCCCAAATCGACATCCGCTCCACAATCAAGAGAGATTGTTTCCGCCACCGTCACACTCAGGTTAACTTGATCCGTCGCCGTTGCCCCTTGAGAAAAATCAGCAGTCTGAAAGAGAAAAAAGCCAGCAACTAAAAGTAAGCTACCCAATAAAAAAATAACCCTATTTTTTCTTCTGCTTTTATTTTTGTTTTGCATAATTTAATAATCAAGTTTTAATCATTTTTGTTTCGGTCTTACCCACGAATTATAGCACGGATAATTTATCCTGCAACTAAAGTTTTACCATCGCTGTATAGGTGATGATGCTGGAATATTGTCCAGATTTCTGAGTTGTCGGTACGTCCAATTTATATCTTACCGCAGTCTGATCCACTCCACTGACATAACCGCCTTTGGAATGAAAAACTGTTTGGCTGGCTGGAAAATGGGCATAGTTGTGGTTCGGGCTTGCTCCCCACTTCGCCTCTACGCTTGTACCGGAACTCAACGTAAAGCCCAAGCCGTTCCCCGACCAAGCACAGGGATTGGCAATCGCACAAGCATAATCAGTAATCGTGGTCACTGCGTCACTGTGTGTCATGGCATGATTTTGACTCGCCAAAAGATCATAGCCACCCCACGCATCCGTAGTGACAGAAATAGTCGTTTGGCCAGTAATCGGCGTACCGGGAGTAACTGAGCCAAGATCTAGATTTTGGGAATCAACTGCCAGCGAAATAGAAAAATTAACCGTATGCCAAAAACCATCCTGCACTTTATAGCTGGTACTTGTTCCCAAGCCGATCACTGGTTGTCCCAGGGTATCTGAAATATTATAACCAGCTGAACCGGAAGAGTTGCCACCAATGCCAATCACGTCTGACTCAATGCGATAATTGGCACTGCTCGCGGCAAACGCATTCGCGGGAAAAAGCAAAAAACAAAAAATTAAAATACCTATTCTTTTCATAAACATAGCATAAAATCCAAAAATCAAACCAATCCTTTAATCAAGAAAATCATGGTTCGGATTTTTTAATTCATCACCCGTTCATAATTATCCGCCCAATAAAGCACTTTCTCTCCATAATTTACTCCCTTGGAATCACAATAACTGGCCCAGTTCCCCCCGGCCAAATAGACACAATAAGCTTTGGCCTCGGCGGATTTCTTGTGTTGTTTCACGCCATCCACTTTCGTTAATTTGAGCGCCATTGCCACCACGCCATCAGTCAAATCCCAAGGATCCGGCGGATTATGACCAGTCACGGAAGCAATAGAACTCTTATACCCCGACCAAGTATCGGCCATAAATTGCGCCACTCCCATTGCCCCGCCCGAACCTTTATACCCACTCGGTGGACAAGAAACTTTTCTTTTTTTCCAATCATAATCCAGTTCGTTACAAATAGTTTTGAAAATCCCCAAACGATAACTGCTCATTTTGCTTTTATCCGCGGTACATCCTCCCGTATAACGACCCAAATTAGACTCCACTACAAGCACGCCTAAAAGATAATCTTTTCTGATTCCGGTCACCTTGGCGGCAAAAGTTGCCGCGTCTGTCACATTTTTGAAACTAACCGAACTAGAAAGCAAGTTGGATAATTCGCTTTTTAACTTATCAATTTTAGCGTTCAACTCAGACAAAGTTGCCTGCGCCTGATTAATATCCGTTTTTATCTCTACTTGTTGGCTTTGCTGGATGGTAATTAATTTTTCATGATCTTCTTTTTTGGCGTCAAGCTCTTCCTTAGTTTTCGTCACATCCTCCTTGGCCTCCTTAATTTCCGCCAGAGAAATTATTATTTTTTCTTTGATATTCAAAAATTGGTCAAACTCTCCGGACATACCGCTAAATTTAGCACCGCTCAAAAGCAATCCCGCGAGCGGATCCTGATCGGCATAAAACGCTTCGCGCACATAATTTTCCAACATTTCCTGATTCAATTTTATTCTCCCGTTCAGGTTCTTAACCTCCGTTTCTTTTCGGGTTATTTCACTTTGCGTTCTTTGCAACAATGTCTTAGTCGTTCCCAGTTCAGCATTCTTTTTTTGTAACAATAGCTGAGAAGTGCTCAACTCTTTCTCAACTTTATCTTTTTTATCTTCCACTTTTTCAATATCTTCTTGAATGTCCTCAGCGTCATCCGCCGCGAAAGCCTTTTCCCGAAAGCTTCTTACGTCAAAAACAACCAGCAAAAAGATTGACGCAATCAGAACTATTTTTTTGAAAATTTTTCCGTAAAACATATTCCCTATTATACCAATATTTCCTAAAAAATAAAAGCAAGCACGAAAATACGAATCGTCCTTGCGATACTGCTCAAAAACCCCAGCTCTTTTTTGTCTATTAGAGCTTTTTGCCCACTAACCCGAGCTGACTGCTCACCACGCGAAAACTCTTGGCAATTTCATCCGCCTGAGCAAAAACTGTCGCGTCAAAATCAGTCGGAATCAATCTGATTTTGCTCTGCTCCACTTCGTCCAATTTATCATAACGCGTATAGACAAAAACAAATTGCTCGTTTCGGCCTAGCTCTCGATCATCGCTGTCACAAAAAGGAAACTGTCGCGCACTATTTGCGCAAGTTTTTTTCGCGTTTTCCACGTCCGCTACCGGCACCAGTTTTATGCGAAATATTTCACTATATTTTTCTTTTTTAATTCTTCTTACTTCTTGATCTGTAATCGGTAATCCGAAAAGGATGGCTTGATTTGAGCCTCGAGACGCCAACTCTTTAACGGCATAACGCCTACCATCCTTCGGCAAGATCAATGCAAACCCCAACTCTTCGTCCTCATAGACAATCCCATTTTCCGCCAGCTTATTCTTCGTTCCGTTTTCATCCTCTTCTTCGGAAACAGTACGCGAAGAATTATCAATTGCTTCGTCAACCAGCTGTTCATTCAAGTGCCGAATCCAACTGCCAAAAAAAATGGCAGTGACGACCACTATGGCCAAAATGAACAAAGTTCCAATATTTTTTTCCCCGCTAGGGACAGTTTTATTTTTTTTTAACATTTTTTTTATTTACCCTGTTGAATTCCGCGGACGGACCATTCAACCGGGTGATTTTTTATACCTATATTCTACCACAAATCTAAAACTTAGCAAACCAAAAAAATCACACCCAATCAATAAGCTCCTTCCAAATCAATTTCAATTCATGCACATCTTTTTCCGTCACTTCCAGCTTGGAAAAACTCTTGATTTTATTTTTCAGAAAAATTTTCGTAAGCTTAATCGACGAATCACTGTTTTTGACTTTTTTTCTTTCTATTTTGGCGCAATCCGGACAAAGCGCCCCGCCTCGTTCGGCAGAAAAAAAGTTCTCGTTCCCGGCTGTGATTTTTCGACCGCACCCGACACAATATTCCACCCGAATCTTATACCCCAAACCTTCAGTCAATTTAAATAGAAATCCCAAAGTCACAATATCAAATTTATACTCCGCCTTCTTTTCCCCGCCCAATTTTTCCATCGCCTCCAAATATTCTAATAAAAGCGCAAATATGTACGCATCTTTTTCTTGTTGCGTGATCAGCCGATCGAATTGTGAAAGCGCCCAAAATACCCGGCTAATCGCCAAAAAATTCCCTTTCACGGTCAAGAAATTATTAACGGCGATCGCGCCGGTAATATTACCCATCCCTTTTCTTTTTGAGACATAAACTTCACATTGCGTCAGTGGTTCCAAGTTTCCCGCCAGTTTCGCATTAGGCTTTCTCACTCCACGCCCAATCGCCTGAATTCTGCCTTCTTCCAGGGTGTAAAAATTATATATCCGATCAACCTCGAAGATATCGCGCTTGGATAATATTAAACTGGTGTATTTTAAGTCCATTGAAATTAAGCTATTAACGTCCTTGCGCTACCATAAATTTAGCTACTTTTTAGTTTGTAATAAGTTGCTTTGCCTTTGCCTAGCTTTTCGATAAGACCTAGCTCTATTAATTTTCTAAAATCAAGGCTTCTTGTGGGCTTGGCTCGCTTGGTTAATTTTGCATAATCACGATCACTGATGTATCCGTGTTTTTTAATGTGGCTGATGACTTTTTGATGATACGCTTTCAATTCATTTTGCGGAGAAATATTTTCTCTTTCCAGCTCCTTGCTAACTCTCAACAGTTCGTCGATAATTCCGTCCGTGAAATATTCCAGCCAAGCAGTAAAATCAATTTTATTTTTAATATCATAATAATTTCCAATAAGACCAACTTCTTCGAAATATCTACTGACATTTTTATTATAATAATTTTCAAAACTAAAAAGATTAAACGTGTTTAGCCCCATCTTTGCCAATAACACTTTTGAAGCCAAGCGAGCTGTTCGTCCGTTGCCGTCAATAAAAGGATGAATAATCACAAATTGTTTATGAAAAATTCCAGCCAAAATCAAAGGGTCAATCACGTTTTGTGATTTTCGGATAAATTTCAACAAGTTTTCCATTAGTGCCTCCGCTTCTGCCTGCTCCGGCGGAAGATAGACGGCCTGGCGGGTCTTAGGATTATTCACGAAAACCGGCTCTTGCCGTAGCTGTCCCGAGCGATGTTTTTCAATCAAGCCTTCTGTGATGGTTTTTTGAATTTTCAAGATTAAAGCCAAGTCAAAAGTTAGCTCTTGATTTGCAATCAAACCATTCAATTCAATCAAAGCTTTGTTATAGTTCAAAACTTCTCTTTCGCTATCACGAATATGTTCCGGCCTAGTTTTCATGATTCGCTTAACATCAGTCAGCGGTAACGGGTTGCCTTCAATACTTGTGGAAGAAAAAGCAGATAATTCCCGCGCTCTTTTTTCTAAATCAGCCAAAACTATACCGGAAAAACTGTGACTATTCAGATCGGTAATGATTTCCGCTATTCTTTTTATATTCGCCAGTAGTCGATTGGAAATGGAATATTTTGGCTCAAACATAGCGTTTTAAGTTATTAGTTATAGTCTAATTATAGACGATTATTAGACGATTGTCAAATCAAAAAACCAACCAGGAGTTGGTTTTTTGTTTCTATGGATGCTATTTGGCTTACCCATTCCTCTCCAAAGTCGCTTTCTCCGGTTCAAGAGGTAATTCGAGGATGAATTTTGTGCCCAGATTGGCTCCCGGGGATTCAATTCAGACCTGGACGCCGTTGGCTTCGGTGATCATTTTCACCACATAGAGACCAAGGCCGGTGTCGGAAACGGTGATGCGCAAATGTGGTTTTTTGAGACAATTTGGTTGTTTTTAATATAACAAATAAAAAAATTGGGACACTCCGCACTGCGGAATGTCCCAATTTGCCAAAAGGCAATTTCAGAAAAGAAACGATGCACTAGCACCCAGCCCATGCACCACGCTTGTAAAAGCATCCATTTGCCGTAATTTTTCCCTCCCAAAACGGTCAATAAATAACTTCTGAATACAAGGAATGTGAGATGTCCCGCCAGTAATAAAGACGGTGTCAATCTGATCAAGAGTTAGGCCGGATCTTTTGATGGTTTCATCTGCACAATGAGCAATCTTCTCAACATTTTCGCGATTCATACTTTCAAATTCAATCCGCGATATCGCCTCACTGATGGAAAGCGCCCATTCTCTGAAAATTATGCGAGAATTCTCCAGTGATGATAACTCGCACTTTGCTTTTTCAATCGCCTGAAATAGCATGAAGCCAAAATTTTCAACGATGAGGTTTTCGAGATTTTCGACAACCGCTTTGTCATCTGCTGTATTTTTAATCTGGCGAATGATTGCGCGAGTTTTTCCATCCCTGAGTTGTGGAATCAAATGCCATTGGCAAATGTTTTCCATGATAGTCAAGGGCATGCCAAGACTATCCTCTTTTCCCATCATTTTGCATTTAACATCCCGCCCGAAATACTTCGTAATCTTTTCTCGCATAATTCGCGAGTTAAATGAATCACCTCCGATATACACACCACCAAGGGCGAGTACATCGTTTTTGCGTTCGATGGTGGAGCAAGATCTACTCCTAAGCTTGATCACAGTAAGATCAGAAGTGCCTCCACCAAAATCGCCAATCAGTACTTTTTTTTCTTCGCCTTCACCCAATGTTTCTTCGAAAGTGAAGGCAGCCGCAATTGGTTCGAGTTGAAAACGGATATTTTTGAAACCCGCTTTTTCCGCTGCACTGCGAAGTCTGGCTTCTGCCAGATTGTCTTTTTCCTCATTCTCAGAAAACACAACTGGTCTACCCAGGACAACATCATCAACCTCATAGCCCACATACTCCTCGCCTTTTTCCTTGATTTTTCTCAGAATAATGGCGATTAGATCATCCAGCTCATACCTCTTGCGATTAATGTAAGTATTCTCGAACTGCTCACTGGGTAAAAATGATTTAATTGATTGCATAAATCTCCCAGCAGCTCCATTGTCGATGTAATTCTGAATTGCCTCTTGCCCAACAAAGATTTTGTTTTCTTCGTCGAAATAAATGACTGACCGAAGTGTTTTCCCGGTTGTGTTATATTCATCAATATCCACAACCTCTACTTGGCCATCTTGGCTTACAGACAATGCAGAATTGGTAGTTCCAAAATCTAACCCAAATGTCGTATTCATTCAACCCACCTCCATGGTATTAAGTTTTTAACGTTCTCCTATACTATTTTGAATTCCTCTTTTATCCATTTAGGGTAATCACCCATCAAAATCTTACCCTTATCAACCCATTCATGCTTAGTATGCTCCCCACTCAGTTTAAGTTCACCATCAAGATATTTAGCTAAAAAAGTTATTCCCACTAAGTGTAAGTCATCTTTCACAAATCCCCACACTCTTGAAGGCTTTTCTATCTCGATATTCACTCCCAATTCTTCTGCGATTTCTCTTTTTAAACTTTCTTCAGCTCCTTCACCAAATTTCATCCTTCCTCCTGGAATATCAATCTCATTTGGACTTATTTCCTCTGTTTCACTTTTATACAAAACTAGATATTTCCCTTCGTCATTCCTTATTATTGCCTTTGTAGCGATACCAAATTTTCTGTCCATATTTTTTATTGAATCCTAAATTTTAATATTTCTTGATATATCTCATAAGTTATATTATTACACCATTGTTCGCTGTGCGTATTATTTTCTGTTACGCATTCATCGATATTCATCCACTTTACTTCGTCGACTTCTCCGTCTTTTGCATTTATGTCCCCAACCTCTCCATCCCAGAAAAATGCAAACATTGCAGTTATATGCTTCCACGGTTCACCTTTTTCTTCCCTGATTGATATTAACTTTCCATCATTGAGAGCTAATCCTAATTCTTCATCTAATTCCCGGATAGCTGTTTCCCAAAAGGCATCCTCGTGCTTCACGTGTCCTCCAACGTATGTTTGCCATTTATTCGGATTGCCTTCATTAATGCTCGAACGATGCGTACAAAGGATTTCATTTTTTGAATTTATTATCCAAATATTAGTAACCGCATGCCAGAATTTTAATGGTCGTTCGTGTATTTCTTTTCTCGTATGCGATTTTATACGATTTCCAGCTTCATCAAAACAAGCTAGCATCTCTAAATTTCTATCAGTATCCATAAAACTTGATTCACTATTTTCTTATATACATAATGATACCACTATAAATAAAAAAAGGCATGGTCGCGTGAGATGCCAAAGGCTTGACAGAATTCTTATCCGTGCTATAGTTTAGCTATGAAAAATATTCAAACAACCAAACTGTCGCTTCGCCGAAGCCGAACAAAAACCAATTTTGAGGTTGTTTGTTAATGCTTAATTAAAAAAATTTAAACTTTACCAGACGGCCTCAATTGGCCGTTTTTTGGTACCTTAAAAAGAAAGGAGGGAAAACTCAATCTGTTCTTTGCGCCTAGTTTCAAAATTCCAAAACAACATACTGAAAGGAAAAAGCCATGACTAAGCAAGTGGAAGCTGTGATTTCTGTCTATTCGGAACCGATTGACATTGGACTGAATGTTTGCATTGAATATTATCCCCATTTTCCCAGCGAATCCTTAATTCGCCTGGGGCTCGGCTGTTTGTCCGTAAAGGTTACTAGCGTGGAATTTAGTGAGGATAGACATCGTTGCGACGTTTCGATTGCTTATGACAGTAGCAAAGAAGACTATTTCCGCAATGTAATGAAGCTCAAAAGATTTTTCAATCGCCGCTTCCGTGTTCAAGCGGATCTTTTCCAGCAATACTATCCACACTGGTAAGAAGATAGAATCCAGCCCAGTGAAGATTCTTCGCTGGGCTACAAAAAGAAAATTTTTCCTCAAATATTACAGCTAAGAAAGGAAGGTGTAAAATGGAAAATATCAAAAAAGACCAAATTATCTATCGCAAAGCGACTAGGGATGATTGTTCTCAAATGACAGACCTCATTAATTCTTTCGCCCGTGAAGGACTTATGCTTTACAAAAGTAAGGCAAAGATTCTTGCTATGCTTCCGCATTATTTCGTAGCTGCCTATGAAAAAAGAATTATCTCTACAGTTGGCTTCAAAATTTGGGCAGATTACCAGGTAGAGCTTATTTCATTGGCAACATGTGTAGAATTTCAAAGAAAAGGAATTGGAAATACTATATTGAAAATCTGCATAGACGAAGCTTGTGCTCTCGGTTTCCGAAACTTTTTTACATTAACTGTCCAACCTGCACTTTTTGCTCGAATTGGCTTTAACCTCACAGACCACAAAAATCTTCACTGCAAGATTTATACGGACTGTGCTGATTGCGCGAGAAATGCGGGCGGTCCTGGCGATCCTCGGTGTAACGAAGTTGCACTTACGCTTAGTATCTAAGCAAAATGAGCCCAGCAGAACCCTTGCTGGGCTTTTCTCATGAAATTAATTGGTTTATGATTGCACCTGATTGGATATTGGCTTAATATAAAATTATAAACGTTAATCTAGTAGTTATGTACTACGATTCCATCTACAAAGAAAAAAAGAATTTCTGTGGAACAAAACCCACCAGCTTGCTTATGAAAGTAGTTAAACTATTGTCGGCAGGCGGGGAGTTTTTGGATCTAGGTTGCGGGCAAGGACGAGACTCGTTTTATATGGCGCGAAAAAAATTCAATGTCACTGCCGTGGATAATTCCAAGGTAGCTATTGCCCAAATAAAAGAAAAAGCTGATCGAAAAAAAATAAAAAATATCCAGGCTATTTGCAAGAATATTACTAAGTTTGAAATTGAACCATCTAAATTTAGCCTGATTAGCATCGTTGGCACATTGCATTTTTTGAAAAAATCAGACTCGCTGAAAATCATCAGCGACGTCAAGAAAAAAATTCTTCCCGAAGGATTTATTATCATCACCGCTTTTACCACAAACAACCCGCCATCCAAAAGAAGAAAATCTCAATTTAAACCGGAAGAGCTGAAAAAACTATTTTCCCAACCAAACTTTAAAATTCATTTCTATCTTGAAAGCGTCTATGCGGATAGCGGCCACGTCGGCCAACCAAAGCCCCACAAACATGGAAAGGTGGGAATTGTTGTGCAGAAGATATAAAAACCAGCCTCATGAAGTGTACCCCAAAAAGTAGACACGGAATAAAAAACTACCTGGCAAATTCTAAAAGATGATTCCTGTATCCAATGGGAGTCATCTTTTTTAGATCCCATTGATACCTTTCATGATTGTAGT
>Ga0172379_10006425_pt1 | contig 15753 bp, 11 predicted proteins | sample GrowelOW334metaG_FD_119756 | JGI IMG/M metagenome (GOLD analysis project Ga0172379, IMG submission 119756) | Groundwater microbial communities from an aquifer near a municipal landfill in Southern Ontario, Canada - Groundwater well OW334 metaG | ecosystem: Environmental > Aquatic > Deep... | reverse complement strand
CTGTTGACGGTTCCGCAGCCGATAAAGACGGCGTCATATTCTTTCTGGAGTTTCTCGAAGGGGATGTCTTTGCCGATAGCCTTGTTCAGGTGAATCTTGACCCCTAGATCCTCGATGACCTTGATCTCCGCCTTCAGAACGTCCTTCGGGAGGCGATATTCGGGGATGCCGACGGCGAGCCAGCCGCCCGCCACGGGAAGGGATTCAAAGACCTCTACGTCATAGCCCTCGGCCGCCAGATAGTAGGCGCAGGTGAGACCCGCGGGACCGGCGCCGACGACAGCGATCTTCTTGCCCTTGCTTTCTTTTTTCTCGGGGATGTAACGCGTTTCATCCTTCAGATCCAGATCGGCGACGAAGCGCTTGAGGTGCATGATATCGATGGGGTCTTCCACCTTGCCCCGCATACAGGCCGTCTCGCAGGGATGGTTGCAGACCCGGCCGCAGACGATGGGGAAGGGATTGTCCTTTTTGATCAGTTTCAGGGCTTCCTTGTATTTGCCGGTAGCAATCAGGGCAACGTAACCCTGGACGCTGATATGGGTAGGACAGGCGGCCTTACAGGGAGAGGTCCCGAGTTTGTCGATGGCAAAGCCGCTGGGAATAGCCTGGGGAAACTTACGATAGGTGGCCTGCCGCTCGGAGAGGCCTTCATTGAATTCGGAGGGGACGTTGATGGGGCAGACCTTGGCACAGTCGCCGCAACCCGTGCATTTATCGAGATCAATGAACCGCGGGGCCTTGGTCATTCTGACTTTGAACTTTCCCGCTTCCCCTTCGACGGAGTCAACCGTTCGCCTGGTCAGGATTTCCACGTTCGGATGACGGCCGACTTCGACCAGTTTGGGGGAAAGGATGCAGGCTGAACAATCGTTGGTGGGGAAGGTCTTGTCAAGCTGGGCCATGACGCCGCCGATGCTGATGTCCTTCTCGATGAGATACACCTTCAAGCCGGAATTTGCCAGGTCAAGGGAGGCTTGAATCCCGGCAATACCTGAACCGACAACCATTACCGCGCCGATTTTTTCACTGTCTTTTATCACTTAGACACCTCAAAAGATGAGTATATTCGGGTTTATATATTTGCAGAGATTTCGAGTAATTACCCTTTTCTCCTGTTAGCTTCACGCTCAGATACCGACGGAGCCGCTATCATGATTAACACTGACTGTCAAGAATAAATCTTTTTTCGGCGGGGAGATGTATTAAAAGAAAAGGTTATGTTCCCCTATGCGATCTTGAGATCACATCAAGCAAGCAAAGACGGCAACTTCTGGCCCGTCAGGGAAGCGGTAAACAGAGGAAACAAACCTTAATCTGCGGTATCGGAAGGAACTAATCTCCTCAACTCAAATCAAAGAATCAGCGTGATGTGAATTAAGGAGGAGACCGGAGAATCGCCCATTCCCCGGTCTCTATGGTGCCCGGAGGCCACAGTTTTAACCTTCGGGTTTTGGTTTCTTTTCTTAATCAAGGATAAGGATGACTAAGGCGATACGTCCTTGACAAGTTGACGCGTCTCTTCCAATCACTTCACTAGGGGTTTGGGTACGAAGAATACCGGTTTGCCGTACACGGTATTGCATACCATAGCCCCGGCCATGTAAATGCCGATCCAGCCGGCGATAATCAGGGTCCATGCCACAATAGGTTTGAATGTCGCCGCAGTTCCATACCAGCCGCTATCGAGACCGACGATGCACCACAAAGCGATATCGACTAGGACAACGAGGATAAACATCGCAGCACTGCTCTTGGCGTAAGCCGGTGTCACGGCGGTCAGGAATGCCGCCCCCGCCATCCAGGTCCAGCCTTCGATATGGACCATTTTGGCTAGCATGGGGCCAACGAGCTTACCTATGCCGGCCTTCGCTGCAGCAAGCTGGTCAGGGGTGAGCATTTTGACGTCTGCAACCCCGGCCGCCGCCATGGCCGCATCCATAGCCTCTTTAGCGGCCTTTGGACCGAAAATAAAGCTAATGGAATACCACTTGGCGAAGAGGCTCAGCGCCGCACCAAACATGAAGAATGCAGAGAAGAACAAGAAGACGTTACCACCTGTGATGTTATGATCTTTCAGCTCCATAACCGCCGTAGTATACTGTACGATGCCACCGCCGACAAGCCAGGCGGCCAGACAGGGAAAACCTGATATATCAATCTTGCCAAGATATACTGCACCAAATCCAAAACATGCAACGGCCAGTGCTGCCAGTCCGGCAGGACCCGGAGATGCAAAACTATGCTCGTGTGCCATAAATAAAACCCTCCTTTTCATTTAAGTACGATCATACTAATAAGTAAAAATACTGATACCAAACTTCACAACCTCACTGCTTAGCTACTTTCGCTATACATACCCCCTTTCCCTAGTGATATCTTTCCTGTTCCGTCACTCTTGACGGGACAGATAGCACCCACCGTATGATGATACATTCTCGCTTATCTACAGACTATAATCAAGAAGCATGCCAGAGAATATCACCACTAATATCTATTGGTTAGCGATTACTTTGGTAGAAAAATACGACATATAACAGAATAAGCTGTTAAATGTCGTAATCTGTCATATGTAACAATAGGTAGTAAGGGGTTTCGAAAAGAGAAATAAATTGTTAAACATCGTAATCTGTTATACGTAGTAATAGAGGGTTTTGAAATGATAAAAGAGAGGATAGATCATGAAAATGGGCGGGAGAGAGTTTTTCCAGCAGGCTACCTTACGACTCTGCAGCAGTCTCGAAATAAAAAAAGCAATGTTAAATTGCCTTTCATATCTTCAAAATTATTTGCCTGTATCGAAGATGCTCCTATTAATTTTCGATCCTAGCTTGGGATTGATCCAGAATCTTGCCACAGTTGATTTAACAGGAATTATAAAAACTATCCCTCCAAAATTCTTATCAAAAAAGGCAGTCAATCGTATCAAGTTAAGCACAAGCACCTGGCAGGATATCGAGATTCTTGACAATTTGGAACTGCACCCAGCAGGCTGGATACTATCCGACTATGTGAATCTGTCCACAACCTCCTCCATATGCATCAATCTGGTAATCGAAGGTAATCATCTAGGGAGTGTTGTCTTTTTGGCGGACGGAAAAGGGATTTTCAAGAAGTCCCACGCCACCCTTGTATCCCAGTTGCGCGAACCATTTAATATCGCCGTATCCAATGCGCTACGCTACCGGGAGATTGTCAAACTGAAAGAGATAGTGGACAATGAAAATCTGGAACTCTCCCAAGAACTTCGGTATATAAAGGAAGACGAAATCATTGGGGTAGATTGCGGTCTCAAGGAAGTGATGGAAATGGTAAGACAGGTTGCGTCTCTAAAAAGCCCAGTCCTGCTTTTAGGAGAGACCGGGGTTGGTAAAGAAGTGATTGCCAACGCCATTCATTACACGTCCCCCCGGAGAGAGAGGCCTTTGGTTAAGGTGAACTGTGGCGCCATCCCGGAAAGCCTTATGGACAGTGAGCTTTTCGGACATGAACGCGGCGCGTTTACTGGGGCCATTGCCCAAAAGAAAGGTCGTTTTGAGCGGGCCGACAAGGGAAGTATCTTCCTTGATGAAATTGCCGAACTACCGCCGTCTGTTCAGGTAAGACTACTGAGAGTATTGCAAAATGGCGAAATTGAGCGGGTAGGCGGCACTGAAACAATTCCCGTCGATATTCGAATAATTGCCGCTACGCATAGAAACCTGGAAGAGATGGTCCGCACCGGCAAGTTCAGAGAAGACCTTTGGTTCAGACTCAATATCTTTCCCATCATGATTCCCCCCCTGAGACAACGGCCGATGGATATCCTGCCCCTGATAAGTCATTTTATGGAAAAGAAATCAAATGAACTGAAAATTCACACCCCCCCGCCCATGTCCTCCGTAGCGTTGGAACGGCTCAAAAATTATCACTGGCCGGGCAATGTCCGGGAGCTCGAAAATCTCGTAGAACGCGAGTTGATAAAAAGCAGGGGGCCGAATGGGAATCGTTTCTTAACCTTTGAGCATTTCCAGTGGCCCAAAAATTCGCCGGGGGCATGGAAGTTACAGGAGGGGAATATCCCCCTGATCACCCTTGAAGATGTAATCTCCCAGCATATCCACTGGGCATTGGGACAAACAAAAGGTAAAATATTCGGCTTTGACGGTGCTGCCAGTTTGCTGGGGATCAATCCTAATACGCTGAGAAGCAGAATGAGGAAACTAGGCATAACCGATTTTCGTAAAAATTGATTGGCATTCAACTCAAAAATAAACATGAAACGGATGAACCTGCGGAGATTCTTCCCGTGTCGGAGTTAAGGTATTTTCCTGCAAAAGGAAATGCCCAGCTTTCTCATCTGTGTACTGAGTAGCTGGCTGAACATGGCGGAGATCGAACTCAGCGTCTTGAAAGGACAGTGCCTTGATCGCCGGATTCCCGACATGGCAACCATGCAGACTCAAGTGGCTGCATGGGGAAAAGAACGAAATAACAGCACGAAAAATATTGTCTGGCAATTTACGACATCGGACGTTCGGATCAAACTAAAGCGTCTTTATCCGAACTTGTAAAGGTTACATGGTACTAGCAGTTCTTGAATACTTGCACGTTACAACTCAAACTGATTAGTTGAGAAATAAGAAAATGCAGATGGTTTCAGTTATCACTGCCATCTATGGATTAATTCAGGAGCTTTTTGAACATGCATTTTCCAGTTCCTTGGCATTAATAATCAACATCTGCAGGCGATTTTCTATATTGGCAAAGCTGGTATCCGGATCATAATCCAGTGAGAGAATTTGAATATGCGGGAATCTCGCTTTGACTGCTTTGGTAAGACCGCGTCCGGAAATATGGTTTGCAAGGCAGGCAAAAGGCTGAACGATAATAAAACTATTCACGCCCTTGGATGCATTGTAAAGAATCTCTCCAGGAATCAACCAGCCTTCACCCGTATTATACGAGGGGTCAATGATATCGGCAATAAATGGCACCAACTCGTAGCAGTCCGCATGGTGCTCATAGAGCTTGTAGCGCTTGGCCTTTGTGGTAATCGTACTTACGGCATACTTGTATAGTATTTCCGTAATACCGCCAAAAATCCAATTGGCAAAGGGATGTTGGATGAGCCCTTTTTTGATTTTCTCCATACGCACCAATTCATCGACTCGAAAAAAGTCCATCATACCTGGAAGCACGACTTCCATGCCGTTATCCATGAGATAGTTTTCAATATAACCGTTTGCGCTCGGGTGATAATTCATAAGAATTTCGCCGAGGAGGGAAACGCGTGGCTTGCGTACCGTGCGATCTACCTCGATTTTGTTGAAATCATCGATGCACAGATCCAGCATCTCAAGTGCCAAACGCGGGTAGGCTATATGCTTCTTCGGCGTGTAGCCGATTTCGTGCATAAGCAGAGGCATCCAGTGGTCATACACCTTTTGGGTATCACCCTTGTGAACCTCGTACGGTCTGGAGGCGTGATAAATGGTTTCGACGCAGTCCATGATCCCCATACCCCAAAGCATATGCAATCTGAAGCCTGCACCCAATTTAAATCCCGGGTGCATATTCTTGGTATCTTTACCCGTAGTGATAATTGGGACGTCGTTGTAGCCGGCTTCGTCCAAAGCCTTACGGGCGAGCATCGCGTATTGTAAGGCGCGGCAGCTTTCACAATTCTTAGCAAGCCCCACAGTGACATCGGAATGCTTCACTTCGGGGTGCTGCTCAAGCCAGAGAAGATTTTCACCGATATTCACCTGTGCGGGAAAGCAAATATCGTTGTTGACATATTTTTTACCGAGTTCAATGGCCCGCCTAGTCGCAACTGGTAAGCACTCGGCGATAAACCCTAAGGATTTAAAATATTCCGTTATAAGCATACTGAATGCATGAGAAAGGTTCGGCACAAGAATCTTTCGCTTCGTTCTGTCTCCTTCGGTGTACTTGACGGGAAAGAGTTCCTTTTGACTTGTGTCGTGTTTAAGGTTGGCGCTCCGCCTTGAGCGTACGGTTTCAATAAAGCTCCTGACTCTTATGCTTACCGGTCCGCGGGCATCGCCTTCGTCGATCTTGAGCATCAGGAGTTCCTTTGAGGAAACCTCATGCAGCATGCGGTTCATTTCATCGGTGAGGATTGCATCATGGCCGCAACCGAAACTCACAATCTGCACCAGTTCTATCGCGGGATCTTTCGCGGCAATCATCGTTGCTCCAAGCACGAGCATGTGGAATGCATTTTTGACTTCCATGCGGGTATGTTTATCTACGTCCTGATCATAAACACAGGGCAGGGAGTCTGTTGTGAGAACGGGGATTCCCATCGCTGTGAAATGAGAGGCCACATTATGGTTGACCAGATTATCCGCGTGATATGGGCGTCCGACAAGGACAACTGCAAACTCACCCTTTTTGCGCACCTCGTCAAGAATCTGACCGCCTTCCTCAAGGATGGTATTGCGGCAAGTATGAAATGCCTTCTCTCCTTCTGATACGGCACGTTTTAGAGAATCCTTTGGAAGTTTCCATTCCGAGTGGAACCACTGCACTGTCTGACTCCGGCGAAATGAATTGTCAAACCAGTGAAAGGTCGGTTGATCGAGCGGAATCCCATAGCGTCCTGCCGGATCATCCGTGTTTTTGCAGACGATTGGATAACCCTGCAGCACGGGGCAGACTCCGGTCGCCATGAATTTCGTATGGTCACTCGGCATCGCCGCCATGACCGGGAAAAAAATGCGGTCCACTTTCTTTGCAATGAGATCCAGAACGTGACCATGGACAAGCTTAGCCGGGAAACAGACCGTATCGGAAGGAACGCTGCTCAGGCCATCTTCAAATAGTTTGTAATCACTCTGCTTGCTCACAACGACCGTGTAGCCGAGGGACGTGAAGAAAGCTTTCCAATAGGGAAGACTCCACCAAAATTCGAGTACACGCGGAATGCCTATCGTCTTCCCGTTGGGGGGAAGTATTCGTTTCGGGGCGTAGTCTTTGGCCACAAGCTGATTCGCCCGCCGTACCATGTCAGGCACAGCGAGCATCTTTTTATTGATCTCTGCAACGAGCTTTTTTGTTCCCGGGTCGTTTGGATCCGCAGTGACTTCACCGCGTTCACAGCGATTTCCAGTCACAAAACTGGAACCGTCGATGAATGTGACGATCGTACGGGAACAGTGGTTCGTGCAGTATTGGCAGATCTGGCTGGGCTTAATGTTCCAGATGAAGGTGCGTGCTTTTTCAAGACCGATAAATGTGCTTTGATATTCCGGATTTTGAGCACGCTTCCTTTCCATGAAGCGCTTCGTCAAAAGGGCAATGCCGATGGCGCCCATTTCGCCCGGACGTTCCGGGCGTATGGGCGTAAGGCCTGTCAATTGCTCAAAGGCGCGGAGAACGGCATCGTTCTTAAAAGTGCCGCCCTGCACCACGACAACATTACCCAGCGTTTCCAGGTTGCGAATGCGGATCACCTTTGTGAATACATTTTCGATAATGGAACGGCAGATACCCGCAATAATATCTTCAGGCTGTTTACCGTCTCTCTGTTCGGTGATAATCGAACTGTTCATAAACACGGTGCAGCGGCTTCCGAGTTGCGAAGGATTCTTTGCCTTAAAAGCCATCTCAGCGATTTTTTCCACGGGAACACCCAGGGAGCGGGCGTAGGTTTCTATAAACGAGCCGCAGCCGGAAGAACACGCTTCGTTCAGGATAATACCTGTCACAACGCCGTCCTGCACGGAAATAGCCTTCATGTCCTGGCCGCCTATGTCCAGGATAAAGGTAACGTCCTGATGGAGACGTTTTGCTGCATTGGCGTGGGCAACCGTTTCCACCGTGTGATAATCCGCGTGGATTGCTTTTGCGAAAACCTGTTCCCCGTAGCCCGTGGTTCCTGCACCAAGGATATTAAGCTTACAGCCATATTCCTCATAACGGTCGGTCAGATCGATAAGGGCATTCTTGAGAACGGTCAGAGGTTCACCTTCATTTCCTGCGTAGAATCCGTCAATAGTGTTTTCTTTTTCATCAAGAAGCACAAACTTTGTCGTGGTGGAGCCGGCATCTATTCCCAGGTAGGCATTGATCACAGAGCCGGACGGCGGCTGAGGGTGATGAAGACTTGCGAGCGGATGGCGCAGCTTAAAAAGTTTCAGCTCCGCGTCATCTTTAAAAAAGGGCTTGACGTTATCGTTAGGTTTAGCCTGGTGCGCTGCATGAAAATTCAGCAGTGATTCGCGGGAATACTCTTTCCGGTATGAGCATTCCCTGTCTCTGAACATTATTCCCAGGGAGAGTGCTGCGCCCCAGGCCACTAGGACTTCGGAGCGTTCAGGAACAATCGCCTGCTCATCCCTCAATCCCAGGCGCTCCTTAAAGACGCGAACAAGAGTGGGGTTGAATGTCAATGGTCCTCCTTCAAACAATACGGGAGGCATGATTTCCTTACCCTGGGAAAGTCCCCCGATCGTCTGCTTGGCGATTGCGTGGAAACTCGAAAGGGCAATATCCTCTTTCCTAACTCCCTGGTTGAGCTTGGGCTGAATATCCGTCTTGGCAAACACGCCGCAGCGGCCCGAAATTTCATACACCTTGCTGCCGCGGGAAGCATAAGATTCAAAATCCTCTGTTTTAATGCGGAGCAGTTCCGCCACTTGGTCAATAAAAGCTCCTGTTCCGCCGGCACAAACGCCGTTCATCCTCATATCTGAGGCAATCAGCTTGCCCGTTGTCGGATCTTTTTCAAAGAAAATAACCTTTGCGTCCTGTCCTCCAAGTTCAATAGCTACACGTGTTTCGGGATACATGGCACGCACGGCAAGGGCATTTGCCACTACTTCCTGAACAAAAAATGCCCGGGTGGCTTCCGCAAAAGGTTGTCCACCGCTGCCGCAGAATGCGACTCCAAAATTTTTTTCCGGATAAAGACCATGGGCTTCATGCAAAAGATCAAAGACCTTTTGTGCCTGCAAGGCGTTATGACGCTGGTAGGAGTAATGAAGAAGCCTTCCGGTAGGGGGATCAACAATAGCAATCTTAACTGTGGTGGAGCCGACATCGATGCCGACCCATAAATCCGTTTTCAATTTGGATTCCCCTATCAGAGATATCTTCTTTCTGCGTATCACGACCTGTGAGTAATTTTCCATACTTTATATTTCTCCAACGATACTTCATTACTTTCTCCTATGTAGCCATTTGGGGTGTAGGAAGCATAGATAAGTAGCCCTTGTGCGTCAAATGGCTTGTTGACTGTTGATTTCCACTTAAAAGGATACATATCCATTATAATAGGAGAATGCTTGACTTTAGGAAGGAAGGGATAAAAAGCCGTATTAGAAATTTTCAAAATCGCCAAAACAGTCGATTCATTACCTGCATCTACAAAGTTTCGGTCAAGATATTTAAAAAATATGAAGCTTACTGATCGAAGGAAAGAGTACGAGATTTAAGGAATAAGGTCGTTCGATATTGAAAATATCCGATGATTTTACAAAGTGATCAATGGACAGAAGGCGATTTTAAAGGATTTATTATCACTTATTTTCTATTGAAATTACCATTGATTGTTTCTGCCATTACCTGTCGCCTTCCAAAATAATATTTTGAGTTTTCTATAATAAATTAGTATTAAGTTAGCTATCTTATTTCACATTTTAATAGCATCCCAGGATGCTTCGATCGATCGAATGATTTGGGCATCATCAAGTTCGATCAGACCGCGAACATGGTTTTGAACCAACATAACTACAGGACCGAAAGTTAATGCAAAATGTATAAATAGAGGCAAATCTTTGATAACTTTCTGTTTAATTCCCTGTTCAACCATTATATCGAATATATTAGTTTTTCTTGTATTTCCCATAATCCTTTCCCTATGTGCTGACATTCCGTAAGGCGAACCGAAGTATTGTTCGAGGAAACGGAAATGGATAGGATGGGTTATAAAATACGCAAAAAGTGTCTTGCAAAGATGGAAAAAACTTTTCCTAATGTCTTTATTGAAAGGGTATTCTTCCTTTATCGCCAATGAAATTTTATTTTCCAGTACATGGTTTACTTCTATGATTAGTTCATCCTTACTCTTGAAATAGCAATAGATTGTTCCCGCTCCCACGCCGGCTTTTTCAGCGATCATGGACATCGGGGTTCCGTGGAATCCATGCTCTGCGACCAGTTCCAAAGCAGCTTGAAGTATATTCTCACGTTTATTGGAATCTTCCATAATTTAGCCTAAGAATGAACATTCACTTATAAATCATCTATATTCACAGGCTGATCATGTCAATGATAATTTGGCCACAAAAGTTGAGCTGTGGTGCTTATATTTGCCAGACGTGAAAGGTGTTGAGGTCGGTCGTCAATAGCGGACATCAAATATTTCATGCTACCAGTCGTTTTTCATAGAACCATCGTTCAAAAGAGGCGGGAGACAGAAACCCCATTCTGGCCTGTCTCCTTTGCCGGTTATAGAAGATCTCAATGTACTCTGTAATATCCGATATGGCCTCTTGTCTGGTTTCATAACAACTGTGATGGACCTGTTCGTTCTTCAGGACACCCCAGAAGCTTTCCATTGGGGCGTTGTCGTAGCAATTTCCTTTCCGGCTCATGGATGCCCTCATCCCAAACCGGTCAAGCAACAAGGCATATTCTCGGGCGCAATACTGGCTGCCCCGGTCCGAGTGGTGAATCAAACCCGTAGCGGGTCGCTTGGCAGCTATGGCATTCAAGAGTGACTGGCTGACCAAGTTCTTAGTCATGCGCTCTGACATTGCATACCCTACAACTTCTCCGGTAAAAAGATCCTTATGGCCAGCAAGGTACAGCCAGCCTTCCCAGGTGGGGATGTAAGTGATATCGCTCAGCCAGATCTGGTTCGGCGCGGATGCCTCAAACCTCTGATCAAGCAGATTCTCTACCACGGGCAGAGAATGCCGTGAATCTGTCGTAATCTTGAACTTCCGTTTTTGCCGACAACGCAAGTTGAGCTTCCGGCGAATCCGCTTGATCCGGTGAACCCCCACGACAACTCCGTTATCGGCTAAATCTCGCTGTAAGCGCTCCGGGCCATATGTCTGACGCGTCCGTTTATGGGCAGCGCGGATCTCCAATTCCAGCCTCATCTCCTCCCGCTGTCGGATGGTAAGCGGACGTTTGACCCAAGCATAGTATCCACTTGTTGTCACTTCCAACACACGGCACAGCAGCGCAATGCAATAGGCGAGTCGCAACTCCCTGATCATCGCGTACCTTGCAGCGACTCCTTGGCAAAGTACGCGGCCGCTTCCTAAGAAACTTCAGCATTCAGTATTTCGGGAACAGTATTGGCAACAAGCTCATATCCAAGCCGTTTAGCTCTCTTTTTTAGGTTCGACAGTACGCGATTCCGGTATTGAGTCTCATAGTATTCAGCCAAGGGCTCAACATAATTCCTGCCATACTTCATAATTGAATAGAATAGAACTGCCAATTTCCTTGCAGTGGCTGTAACTGCTTTCGCTTTTCCGACTCTGCCAGCCAACCTTCTGTAAAAAGCACCTAATGCTGTTTCGGTTTTTCCAACATTGACAGCAGCTATCCGCAACAGCGTGGTCGCCCTATTTTTTGTACGCCTTGTTTTACTTGAGAGAATCTTGCCGCCTGACACCTTGTTCCCGGGTGACAGCGAAAGCCATGAAGCAAAATGTTTTTCAGTTGCCCATTTCGACATGTCATCGCCACACTCTCCAATCATTCTCAGGGCAGTATAGGGGCCAAAGCCATTGATCTGTGTCAGGTCTACTCCTGTTAGCGTATAGAGCGCACTCCGTACTGCAAAATCAGGTTCATGATGCTGTTTGGTCCGGTGCCGTGCTTTGGGCAGAGGGGTATCGGGAGTTACTTTCTTTTGATTCAGCTTTTCCATGGCCTTTTCTATCCGGGTATCACATTCCCTGATACGTTCCTGGTAAAAGTCCCAGAGTTCAACTGCTTGCATCAATGTAAAAATATGCTCATCACGATAATTACCGGTAAGAGCCGCAGCTATTGTCTTTTCGGACTCCTTACAGCGGATATCTCTGTGGGTCGCTAATGTGGCAGCGCACCTTTCTCCATTGATAATATCTCGAATAATTTTCATCCCTGTTGCCCCTGTTATATCGGATACGACATGATGAAGCTGTAAGTTCATCTGCATTAGGGCTTTCTGCATATGCTGGATATGAGCCGCTGAATATTCGATTAGTCGTTCCCTGTGGCGGAGATAGGCTCGAAGGCTGGCGATCTGCTCGCTTGGACGGAAACTGGCCCTCAGCAACTCGAATTGATGCAACTTCTGGAGCCATTGTGCATCGTTATAATCGGTTTTACGTCCTGGTACCTGCTTTACTTCACGGGCATTCACTAAGATTACCTCAAAACCATCCGATTCAAGGATTTCAAAAACAGGGATATAATAGACCCCTGTGGATTCCATGGCGACCGATGTTACCCCTACTTCCCGTAACCATTGCGATAGACTGTGGAGATCAGTGGTAAAGCTTTGAAATTTTCTGACGGGTGTGGGATCATGATCTGGAGATACTGCGACAATGTGAAACGTAGCTCCAATATCAATACCTGCAGCGTGAGGATGAACAACCGAAAATCCTTGAGAACCTTTCTTTGATGTCATAACAACCTCCCAGTGATAAAATGGATTGGGAGGCAGAATGAAAAAGATACTACTTTCCTAAACGGGATCACCTAAGTGTCGCCAATATCAAACACATTTTCATTCCTGGACCACGTTTTTTAACGGGTAAAATACACCAATAAGCAGACGGCCTCTCCTCCCATAGCCAAGCATATCAGAGAAAGTTTCTATTATCACAGAGAAAAGCGGACGCCTTTAGGACTGTTTTTTAAGATATCCCGCTCCATCTTCGCCAGGGACAGCTCTCGTTTAACTTTCGCCAATTCCCTCTCAATCTCCGTAAGGGGATGTTGAACCTTACCAATCTGACCAAGATTCCCCGTTTTAGAAACTCTTATCCAGTTCTCTAATGTTGACTTCGGCAAAGACAGACGCCTTGAAACCGCCAGCACTGACAAACCTTCACCCATAGTCATCTTCACCGCTTCCTCACGAAACTCTTTCGTGTATCGCCCGTTGGGTATCCTTTCCATTCTCACACTTCCGTCTTAGTTTCTTACCTAAACATTGGTGTCCATATTTTTCAACCTACCACATCTCCTGAAAGGGTGTCCCTTGGGGTGTCCTTTTCCTCAAAAGCGGGATAAAACGATTACACAGGAACACACAAGGGGACACTCCGGTTTCAATAAAATCAAATACTTGCAATAATACAGATGACTTAGACATCTTTTCGATTCGCCTAATACACTGAGAAGCAGAATGAGGAAACTAGGCATAACCGATTCTCATAAAAATTGATGGGCATTCAACTTAAAAAAAAACATGAACCGGATGAACCTACGGAGATTCTTACCGTGTCGGGGTTAAGGTATTTTCCTGCCAAAGGGAATGCCCAGCTTTCTCATTTTTGTTCTGAGTGTTGATGGATTCATCTTCAGCAGTTTTGCCGCCCCTTTTTCCCCTCCCACGCGACCGCCGGTCATTTCCAGTGCCCTCATAATTCGTTTCGATACAACCTGCTCAAGGCCAAAGGAATCTTCATCATCAGTCTGTATGCTGCTAATTGTCGTCTTGCGGCCGATTTCGCCAAGATCGACGAAGTCCAAGGGGCGCTCCTTGCTGAGAATAAGGGCGCGTTCGATCGCGTTCTGTAGTTCCCGAACATTGCCCGGCCAGTGGTAGTGCATCAGCTTGTCAATGGCCCCCGGCGCCAGGCTGGGTAGTTCCGCTAATCCCATTTCCCGGGCCTTCTTCATCATGAAATACTGGACCAGGGCGGGGATATCGGCGCGGCGGTCCCGCAAGGGTGGGATCACAATGGGAAAGACCCGGAGACGGAAATAGAGATCTTCTCGAAACTTGCCTTCCTCTAACATGACTTCCAGATTGCGGTGAGTGGCGGCGATGACACGAATATCCATCTGGAGGGTCTCCGTCCCACCGACCCGTTCAATCTCCTTTTCCTGGATGACCCTTAGGAGTCGGACCTGCGCCCCCGGCGCCAACTCGCCGATTTCATCGAGAAAAATGGTGCCGCCTTGGGCCCGCTCAAAACGGCCGCGTTTCTGAAACAGCGCCCCGGTGAACGCCCCCTTCTCATGGCCGAAAAGCTCGCTGTCCATGAGGGTCTCCGGGATGCCGCCGCAATTGACCTTGATAAAAGGACCGTTTCGCCGGGGGGAAAGATTATGAATGGCCGTCGCGATGACCTCTTTCCCCGCCCCCGTTTCCCCCAACAGGAGAACGGGGCTGGCCAGGGACGCAACTTGGCCGACCATTTCCATGACCTGCTTCAGACCAAAATGGGCGCCCACGATCTCTTCCCCCGCTTGCTGCCGCAGCTCTTCCTGCAAATACCGGTTGTCATCCGCCAGGATCTCCTTCAGTCGCAAGACCTCCCGGTAACGCAGGTAATTGCTGAGGGCAATGGCAAAGGGCTCATTCAGAAGCGTAAACAGTCGTGCATGTTTCTCGGTGTACTTCTCACCCCCATTATTGCCGACAAAAACGCCGCCGAATAAATTCCATTCCGGCTTCGGCCCGATGGACATAAAAGCGGCATCGGGATGACCGAAAATTTTAGACATGGGTCCCATAATCGGATGATCGCCGATTCGGTCGGCCATAAACACCTTCGGCCGAAGCTTGGGATTTTTACTCATTTCCTCGATAAGCCGGCGCGCATCCGCCGGGGCTATGGTTTTGATGGAGGTAAGCTCCCCGCCGCTGACATCCGCCTTGGCAATGGTTTCCCCGATCCCTACCCCGGGATCGTAAACATTGAATAGCATGATATCTGCCGGGATATAGTCACGGATGTACATCAAGCAATCCCACAGTGCCCGATCGAGCTCCAGACTGCCGCAGATCCGCAGCGTGGCCTCCCGAAAAAAATCATTTTCATCTATAGGCATGATCTTCTCCCGTGTTTGATGGCAGCAATATATCTTATTCCACACTTTTATGCAACAAGTACGTAATGAAGCACATAAAAGTGTTGCATACAACATCTTCACCGGCCGCCTCTATATAAGCATCTGTATTTACAAGCATCTGTATTTTGGCACGCTTTAAGCTAAAGAGATGAAAGAAAGTGAGGTAAGATAAAATGAAACGTCTGGAGATCGTCTCCGTGCGGACGTCCGGCAATTTCGAGCAACAGGCCTACGTGTATATCCGGACGTTTTGCCGGGAAGCAAAAGAACCATTATTGTCGGGGGCGAGCCTTTACATCAATGCCGCCGTTCCCGGCGACCTTGCCGTAATCCTTGCGTGGCAAGCGGAGCCGTCCACAGAGCAAAAAACCGATGTCGGGTTGAGGCTGGCCGACGCCCTCAAACGGTTTGGCCTGGTGGATCACGTCTTCTGGATCATGATTGAAAGTTAATGAAATGACAAAGATTGAGGGATCAATTTCTACACAAGCCAAGATGACCCAAAGATTTCATAAGATCCTGTTGTTTATGGCCGCCATCATCATGTTTTCGTACAGTGGTTCCCTATCCGCCGAAACGCCGGCCCTGATTACCCTGCCGGAAGGATTGAAGATCGTCACGGCGGAGAGCCGGGTCGTAAAAATCGCCAGGCTGAACGAGTTGATCGCCGAATCGGATGCTCATATGGTCCGGGCTGCCCTGTTG
>Ga0172379_10006424_pt1 | contig 15756 bp, 20 predicted proteins | sample GrowelOW334metaG_FD_119756 | JGI IMG/M metagenome (GOLD analysis project Ga0172379, IMG submission 119756) | Groundwater microbial communities from an aquifer near a municipal landfill in Southern Ontario, Canada - Groundwater well OW334 metaG | ecosystem: Environmental > Aquatic > Deep... | reverse complement strand
CAATTTTGCAATTAACATTTGAACGAATTTTTACGAGATTACGTCCATGCTCGGTATGCATCAATAACAAGTAGCCAACTGTCTATGCCTGGCATCCCCATGTTATTTTTTATTCATGTTATCAACGTTCTTTGTATTCTCTTCGCAGTTCGCGATCAGTTTCACGTTTTTTTATAGTTTCACGCTTATCAAATTTTTTCTTGCCTTTCACTAAAGCAATTTCTACTTTGATTTTTCTGTTTTTATTATACACTGAAATTGGTACTATTGTCAAACTTTTATTTTTCTCACTTCCAGCTAATTCGGCTATTTCTTTTTTAGTTAATAAAAGTTTTCTATTGCGAAGCGCATCATAATCTTTTGGTGTATTCTTTACTTGATATGGTGGAATATTTGCATTGATTAAAAAAGCTTCACCACCACGAATGATCACAAAGGCTCCTTCAAGTGACATTTGCCCTCCACGCACGGATTTCACTTCCGTACCAAGAAGCTCAATACCCGTTTCGTATTTTTCTAAGAATTCATAATTAAATCTCGCTTTTCGATTTTCTGCATAATTTGCCATTTATATATATTATCATACAATGTCTTTCTATTTGACTTTCAAGCACGAATAGGCTATATTTCCCTAGTAGTCAGTGCCTCTTTTGGCCTACTTAATATCAATTGCGAGAAAGAATAAACAACCAAATACGAGCGAAAGAACTTCGGGTTTTAGATAGTGAAAATAAAAATCTCGGTGTTTTAAGTATAAAAGATGCTTTAGAGCTAGCTCAAAGTAAAGAATTAGACTTAATTGAGATATCGCCGAATGGCAATCCCCCGATCGCTAAGTTGATGGATTTCGGCAAATATCAATATGAAGCTGCTAAGAAGTTGAAAAAAGCTAAAGCTGGCTCAAATAAAACAGAAACCAAGTCTATCCAAATAAAAATAGGCACGGGAGATCATGATTTAGAGCTAAAAGCAAAAACTGCTTCGAAATGGATAAAAGAGGGACACCGAATCAAAGTTGAGCTTTTCCTTGCAGGACGCGCGAAATATATGGATGAAAAATTTTTAAGAGAACGTTTAGATAGAGTTTTACACTTAATTACTGAAGATTATAAAATATCGGATAATTACAAAAGAGGGCCAAAGGGTTTAACCACCACAATTGAAAAAAAATAATATGGGAAAAGGAATGAAAACAAATAAATCATATAGTAAAAGATTAAAACTAACGAAAAACGGAAAGATCATTTCCCGCAAGCCAGGTTTTAATCATTTCAATGCAAAGCAATCACGTGGAACTCAGCTCGCAGGCAAAAAAGGGCAGAATTTTGTTATTAAAAACAAACCAAAAAGTCACTTATTACCATTCAGTTAAATTAGGTTCTAGTTTCTAGGTTCTAGAACCTAATCACTAGTTACTAGCAACAAATCATATGACCAGAGTAAAAAAAGGAGTACATGCGTTAAAAAGAAGGAGAAGTGTTTTGAAACAGACTAAAGGAATGCGTCATGGACGTTCTACTAAGGAACGCCAAGCAAAAGAAGCACTCCTTCATGCTGGAAATTATTCTTTCGCACACAGAAAAGATAAAAAATCACACAATCGCAAACTTTGGAATATTAAAATCAATGCAGGTGCGCGTGAGCTCGGTATGTCTTATTCGAAATTGATCGGCGCCCTCCACAAGAAAAACATAATGTTGGACAGAAAAATCCTCTCAGACTTCGCAGAACATCATCCAGAAACTTTTGCTAAAGTTTTAGCAGCGATAAAGTAAAAAATAGATAAAAGGTTTTTAAGGGGTTTCGAGGCTGGCGAGCCGAGAACTTCAGGATTTTTTAAGCTTCAAAAAATCCGTACCGACAAAAACTTTTTATCTATTTTTTTATTTGTTGGGTATCGGAGTTTCTGTAATTTTGTATTCAGTAATTTTATCTTTTCTTATAAGAGCAATAACATTTTCTAAAAGTTTTTTTGGATCATTCCCAGTAATAATTTTAGAATTTGGGCGATGCCCTTTTTCAATAATTTCTTCAAGTTCTGCTCCCATTTCCCACGTTCCTTCAAAAATACCAATAGGTTTACCATCCTCAAAAGCAACTGTGAACTCGTGGATAGTACCTATTCGTCCGCAACCACAAATAACTGCATCAGCAGAGCGAGTAAGAAGTAAGTCACGTCCCGAATAGCCAAAACCAGTATAAATAATTAAATCCATGTAATCAAGAGGAAGTTTATATGTTTCTACGTGCTCACGTTCCCCTGCAGCTGGAGATATGCCAATAGAAATTCCACCTGCTTCTTTGGCTCCCATTGCAGCCCAAAAAGGAAATCCAGTAGTTGCTCCAGTCACCAAAACAGCTCCTTGGCGAGCAATCTCGCGTCCAAGTTCTTTGGCTTTCTCTAGTGCGTCTATCCCGCAATTTCCTGTCTCCGCTGCCCCAGAGACGCAAATTTTTATTTGGTTGTGTCCATGCTTGTTTGGAAAATTAATTTTAGAATCCATAACTTGATTATAACATATTAAGTATCACACTTTCATTCCTCTCTGGAGCAAAAGCCTCGATACCTAAACAATCTCTTAATTTCTGAACTAAAAACATTGATGATTTTGGTTCACCCATAACTACAAAAACTTTCTTTACAACATCTTGAGTATCTTCTACAAAATTAAGCAATCCGTCTGAATCTTTGTGTCCTGAGTATCCAGAAATCTTCACAATATGCGACCTTATGGCCACATCTTCTCCTGTTATTCGCACTGTTTTCATCCCCTCTTCTATCAAACGTCCCGGAGTACCGACAGATTGATATCCAGTCAGAAGCAGAGTGTTATTGGGATCTGGCAAATAATGTCTCTCATGATGTACGATGCGTCCACCAGTCGACATTCCGGACCCAGCAATAACTATTTTAGGATTAGGCACATTTCTAATCATTTGCGACTCTTTAGATTGTAAAGTATCGTGAAGCCCCGGGAAATCAAAAAGATGCCTGCCAGGATGTATCACTTTTTGCGCATTCTCATTAAAATAGCTTCTATATTGTTTAAAAACTTCAGTCAAACGAATGGCTAAAGGAGAATCAAAAAAAATAGGCATCACAGGGATACGATTATTGGTGACTAAGTCATCTAGTTCAAATAAAAGTTCTTGTGAACGTTCTAGGGAAAAAGTAGGAATAATTAATGTTCCTTTTCTTTTATAATTATCTTCAATCACTTCTTCTAAAAATCTTCTGCGATCCTCTCTGGACTCATGATTTCTATCTCCATAAACACTTTCCATTATTAAATAATCTATATCTGTAACTTTTTCCGTATCAGGAAGAATGGGAGATGGGCTATTACCTAGATCCCCAGTAAAAAGAATTTTCTTACCATTATAAAAAAACTTAATCATCGCAGAACCTAAAATATGTCCAGCATTTAAAAAAGTAACTTCTAAATTTTCTGTAATTTTTATTGTCTCGTGATAGGCAAAACCTTGCCACAGAGATAATGCTAATTTTATATTTTCTACTGTGTAAATTTTATCTAAACCTAGAACTGTATTGTTACTCAGAATACCTGCAGTATCTTCAAGCATAGGTAAAGCGAGTCCTTTAGTGGGAAGAGTGGAATAAATTTTTCCACGGAATCCATCATTGATTAATTTTGGAATCCTTCCTAAATGATCAATATGCCCATGAGTTACAAAAAGAATATCTATTTCTTTTGGATCATATGTAAAAGGAACCCAATTAATAGCATCATCCATTTTGTCTCCTTGAGTGAGACCACAATCAATTAAAATTTTCTTACCATCAATCTCTAAAAGAAAATTAGCACCTGTTACTGTGCCTGTACCTCCACAAAATGTTATTTTAGCTGTTTTTTCCATTATTTAGAATAAATATAACACGAAAAAAGATAAAATAAAAGAAAAAATCCGCCCGAAGTAAATACAGCGCGGAGTTCTTCTTAGGACTATCTCTGATGTATTACCATAGCTTAAAGCTAAGTGGGTGTTAGACGTTTGTAACCAAGGCTACACTCGATCGAAACTCCCATAAATTAGTGTTCTAGGTAATAATCGGAAATAACCCTACTAAAAGTATATGCTATTAAAAAATTTTAGCAATAAGTTTTATAAAAAAACACAAATTTAGAATAAAAACAAGTTTAATTATTTTTATTTGTGAGATTTTCTTTTCTGAGTAAACTTTTCATGCACTGCTTCATAATCAAAAAGTTCATTATTAGAAAACCAATGTGCAATTTCTAATTTTGCTTCTTCAGGATCACCAGAAGCATGAAGTAGGTTTGGTAACCCAACCCCCTCCTTGTCCGCGTGAGCAAAACTCATATGAGAGTAATCCCCCCTAATGGTCCCCGGCAAAGCACTCTTTGATTCTGTAGGCCCAACCATTTTTCTTATGAAAGAAACTGCTTCTACCCCCTCTAACACAGTAGCTATGACAGGACCTTCACTCATCATTTCTACTGTTATATCAAAAATCTCTTTATTGTGACGAGAAATCATTTTCCCTATAGTTTCATAATGATGATAGTAATGATCATAATCTGGCTTTAACATTTTTGCGCCAACAATTTTGAATCCAGCTTTTTCAAAGCGAGATAATATCTCCCCTACTAGACCTCTCTGTACTGCATCAGGCTTAAAAATAACTAATGTTTTTTCGTGTGAATTTTTCATAATATAATCATCTTAGCAGAAAAAAATACTTTTGCAAAATTCAAAAAAAATTATGCCTACTCCATCCCCGTATACCTCGCCATAATTTCGGCTTCTACTTCAGCGCGGTCACGACCGAATTTTAGATATGAAAGTTCTTTTAAATTATCTACGATATCTGGATTACCTTTTTCTGGCGCTAAAGTTTTTAGATTAAACGGCTTGGTCGGCTGACCGTTTACCAACATGCTCATATAAGCATTGTAATTATCAAGCTTGGTAATATCTCGAGCAGAAAATTGAGGCTTGAATTTCGGCTCTAAAAAAGTAGCGTCTTCAGTACCCACTCGAAATACTGCCATAGAGCCGACGTTGCCAAAAACAGCATTTTTAATATTTTCTTCAAGCTGAGTGATATATTGGTGCGCAATGTTTAAAGACAATCTATATTTTCGAGCTTCCGATAAAATAGAGGCAATAGAATCCGTGGTAACATTTTGGAACTCATCAATATATAAATAAAAATCATTCATCGGTTTGCCAAACATATCCACGCGAGAAAGCGCTGCCATTTGAATCTTGCCGACAAGCACAAGACCAATTAAGTTCGCATTAATGTCCCCGAGCCGGCCCTTAGAAAGATTTACCAGAAGAATTTTCTTCTCATCCATAATTTTTCTAAAATTAAAAACAGAATTTTGTTGAAGCACCACTGGACGCATAATGTCATTGCTGATAAAGTTGTCAAATTTAGAAGAAATGTAAGGCACAAAGTTCGCGAGTGATTGATCCCCCGTCGTTTGTTCTGCCGAAATCCAAAATTGTTTAATGATAGGATTCTTGCATTTTGCCAATTTCATATCACGAAAATTTTTATCACCCAAGACTCTGGTAATCTCAAGCAGGGTTGAACCAGATTCTGGATCTTCCATTACTAAAAAGGCGCTATTGCGAAAATATTGCTCAAACATCGCTCCGCCTCCGATTTTCATATCAAAAAGTTTATTGAAAATTCCCATCATTTCATTCACTACAAAGGTTTTCTGCTCTGGATATTTCGGATCATATTCAAGCATATTGAGGCCCATCGGTCGCGCAGTATAAGCTGGATCAAAATAGATGACATCCTCTATACGCTCTTTTGGTATCCGGGAAAGAATCGTTTGAATATCAGTTCCATGCGGATCAATATAGCAACACCCATCTCCATTTTTAATATCTTGAGTAATCATATTGAGCATAATGTTCGTCTTACCGGTACCAGTCTGGCCGATGACATAAAAATGTCGCATGCGATCTTCGCGCGCAAGATGAATCTCTGTTTCTTTTCCACGATAACTATTTATTCCTAGAACTATTCCTTCTTGTCCCATTTCTATCGGAGCAGGAGCAATGCCTGATTTTGCCTCTCTTAATTGTGGCTGACTCCCCATCCCGACAGGGAAATGAAATACTGAAGCAAGCTCTTTTAAATTCAAAGGCAATATTTTATCAGCAGAAAATGTACGATAAGAAAAATCATGAAAAAGTTTTTTTAATTCACCACCTCTCGCCTGCTCAAAAATAAAAGAATTGCTAGCCGCCTCGGAAAATTGATTAAAAGAAGACTCTATTTCCTTTAAAATTGCCTCTGCACGCTGTGGCGTCTCCCCCGAAGCAATTACTCGAATATTTGCTTTCATGATAGTGCTTTTTATTTTATTCCCTATCTTTTCTGTAGCGCCCTCATCTACCGCGCGCCTGCCTTTCATATATTTTTCTTTTTTCTCATCTTCTCCTTTTTCTTTATGTCCAAACATCAAACCCTTGCCTGCTTTAAGAAAAGCTTTATTAAATTTATAAAAATTATCATCTGCGTGTTTTACCGAAGTGCCATCTTTTACATCATCTAAAATTTTATGAAATTCATTGATAAATTTGTCTCCAGCTGGCGCTATCACGAGCTGAATAGCCGCACCCTCCCCAGCTGTTTGCAGTTTAGAAAAAACATTCAAGATCGGATTCATCGGATCATGCTCAATATTGTCATAAGTTTTAATCGGCATTACTGCGCGCTGTGTAAAACTTGCATAAGCACCGACTGATCCGCCATTCTCATTGAAAATATTGTAATCATCCGCCACTTCTCTGATTTTTGCATTGTGATAAAAAGCCAAAATTTGTTTTTCAAAAAGTGAGAGATATTTATTAGGAATAGCTGCGTAAACAACAACTTCGTCGCTTTGATTGCCAAGGGCTACCTCTAAAGTAAAATAATTTTCTTTCTCATTGTATTTGCCTTCTCCGATGGACTGCATCCCAGCGTAAAATTGTTCCATGGCGCCGATAAATTCTTTGAAACTTTTCGTTTTATCTACTTCCTCCTCAGGAGGTGGAAGAGTGATTTCAAAAAGAGTCATATTGAGAGCTTTATAAATAGGAGAATCTTCTTTAAAATCTATTTTTGCCACTCCAGTTTTTAGATACTGAATAAGAATTCTATGAAAATCATCGTCCACATGGGGATTATCCATCGCTTCAACTACAGAAAGCGCATTGCGAATTCCTTTTGTAATAACAATACCAAGAAGTTCTTCCATTACAATATCGTGAGACTCAGGTTTAAGTTTTAGCACAATTCCCTCGGCCTCTTTTTCTCTTATAAGATTATTTTTATGAATTAATTGTTCAGCTGGTATATTTTTATATTCACTAATTACCCCAAGGGTAGCATCCTCTGTTGCATGTTCTATGTGTCCAGTATTAATAAGCTCTTCCTCTCGGGCTTTTATATGAGCACGCAAATAATCAAGCTCCTCGTCAGGACTTTTAAACTTCGGCATCTCTCTAAAGAATGAGGGATTCATTAATATAATTATACAGCAAAACAAAATTTTTTAAAAATCAAACTTTTTTCGGTACAGATTTTTTGAAGCTTAAAAAATCTTGAAGTTTACTCGCCGTCGCTCGCAAAACCCCTGCAAAAGTTTATTTTTAAAAAATTTTCGTGAGAACTTCCGCCTTCCCTGCGTTAGGCAAGACCTAACGCAAAACAGAAGACAAATCCAAACCCATGTTTTTAGATACTTTTTGGACTCTTGCTTTAGTTAGTAAATCTATTCTAATCAGATCTAATAGGATTAGACATGAAACTTCTAGAACCATCTACTTTCACTGCACTAATGGCGTAACGAATGGAAGTATTAGCAGGTGCGCTGGTATCTGTATAATTAGTAACTTTGGTATCTGCAACATATTCCCAATATGGCAGTCCCTTATAATAACGATAAATTCTGTAAGAATTTGCATCTGATATACTGTCCCATTTGAGGATAAAAGAACTGCCACTGATGCTCAATACTATATTTGTAGGTGTTTTAATAGAGGGATTGAGGATGATAGGGTTTTTTGTTCCAGGACTAAGAGTAAAAGCTATAGAAGCAGTGTCGCTGTGCGTATATACCATTAATTTTTCTTCAGTAAATACACCACTGGTATCTACATAAATAATATGTACCTTTAAATCTCTCGCAATGTTACCAGTTAAATCAAGATGATATGTACCAGATAATGGCGTGGGTATAGTAATATCACCACTCCCATCGCCAAATTCCATTTCAGCATTTTTTATTTCACGAAATATTGTACCTAAAAAAGATCCTTGTCGTTGTGATGATGGGTTAGTTAACAAAGGCACGCTACTGCCAGCAATATCTATAAAGAGTGTATTCGCTCCGTAAATAGATTTGTCGGATGGTGTTTCATTTGCAGTAGAAGATGTATCTAAATTAGATGCTTGAGAAGGGTGGTTGTTTTCCACAGGTAGCGTATTTAAATTTGGTGATAGCGATTTATTTTCTACTTCCTGAGTATTATTTCTCAATAAAAACAAACCACCCATTACAATAATGGTAACAATTAAAACAACTCCAATTGTAACACCCATTTTTATTTTTGTGTTCATTTATTTATTAATCCTTTATTTTATTATTCTTCATATATACCAATATAAGTAAATATAACATATTCAAAAAATTCAGCAAAACAAAATTTTTTAAATGTGCGAGGTCTTGCCTCGCACAAAACTTGCCTCGCACAAAAAATTAAACTTTAGTTAAAATCTCCGCCTCATTTTCGGTTATCAAAATAGTATGTTCAAAATGCGCGCTGTTTTTACCGTCGGCAGTGCGAAAAGTATATCCGTCAGCATCTATAGTTACATTTTTGGTGCCAAGATTTATCATCGGCTCTAAGGCCACCACCATGCCTGGAATTAATTTCTCTCCCTTTCCTTTTTTACCAAAATTCGGAATATAGGGGTCTTCGTGAACTGCTCGCCCGACACCATGCCCAGCCAAAACTTCTACAATACCATACTTGTTATTCTTTTGTGAATAAATAAAACTCTCTATGGCATAACCAATATCCCCTGTGGTATTTCCTCTCTGGGATGCATCTATACCCACCTGCAAAGCCTGCTCCGTAATTTCTATAAGTTTTTGATTGGCCACATTCACTTTACCCACTCCCACAGTAATGGCCATATCCGTAAAAAGACCTTTATGTTTAAGGCCAAGATCTAATGACACAATATCGCCTTCTTTTAAAATTCTATTTTTATTTGGAATTCCATGCACCACTTCATCATTCACTGAAACACAAAGAGATGCAGGATAAGGCGAACTTGCCCCATCTGGTTGATAATTTAAAAATGCAGGAGTATCTCCAAGCTCACGGATTATTTTCTCCGCATATAAATCTAAATCTTTAGTAGAAATACCAGGCTTAATAATTTCTTTCACTTTATAAAGCACCGTCGCCAAATGCTTGCCGCCTTCGCGTATTATTTCTATCTCTGCTAGTGTTTTAATGATTATCATAAAATTTTTAAAACTTTTTTAAACAAACTTTTGCAGGGGTTTTCCGAGCGACGGCGAGGAAACTTCAGGATTTTTTAAGCTTAAAAAAATCCGTACCGAAAAAAGTTTTGTTTTAAAAAGTTTCTCCACTAAGAAATTACTGACCCTATAAACTTCTCTCCGTTTAAACATTTTGCCAAATTATCTATCGGCTTGCCGTTCATGGTGATCACAGTAATTTTTTCCTCTTCAGCTATTTTTGAAGCGACAGGGTCAAAAGGAGAATTCATTCTCGGATTCCACTCTTTCGGGATAAGCGCTCGGTATTCAGCCCAAGAAATGTTTTCGATTTTCTTGGCATTGGGATTTACCCTCGGATCAGAATCATAGACATAATCAGTATTGGATAAATTAATTATTTTTTTTGCACCAACCATTTTAGCTGCCAGGGTAGCATCCCAATCAGAACTTTTCCCAGGTTCAAAAGCTGAACCTATGACAATTGATTTTTCAAAAGAAAATTCTTTAGAGAAATTATCAACGACTTTAACATTTGCCGACTCTCCAAACATCACTCTTGCTAGCTCCGCGTTTAACCTAAGAGAAGCAATCCCTATCCAGTCCAGATCATCACTAGAGGGACTAGCAAGTTCCTTAGCTGCTTTATTATATTTCTTATTAGTTCCACCGCCGCCAGTAATGATCACAAATTTTTTTCCTTTCGCCACTTGCTCTAAAATAAGCTTTTTGAAATCTTTTAAAAATTCTACATCTATATCTTCGGGAACGATAAGCGACCCTCCTAATGAAATTATTATTGTTTCTTCCATGCTAAAAATTTAATGATTTAATAATATCTTTGTGTACATCTTCTATCCCCTGCTCGCCGTTTATTGTATATATTTTATATCCAATTTTGTCCTTAAAATAATTCATCGCTGGAATCACTTTGTTCACATATTCGTCAAACCTTTTTTCTATCCCTTCATTTGTATCATCATGCCTGCCTCTAAGTTTCAATCTATTTACGGCTTCTTTTTTCCCTAATTCTATATAAATAATTTTCACATCTCCTCGTTTATAAAACTTCATCATCTCGAAGAAAGATTCTGATTGCGTTATTGTGCGAGGATAACCGTCAGCTATTAAATGCTTACTATCCGTCAAAGAAGAAATCAAAATATTGGTAAAAAGTGATGTGGTTAAAAAATTAGGCTGAAGCTCTCCACGATTTAATGAATCTTTTACGATATTTCCAGTATAACTTTCACTATTCATAAGCTTGCGATATTCATCTCCAGTGCCTGCGTAAAGAGGTTCTCCAAGATTTTTGCTTTTCAAAAAATCCATAAGCAACTTGACCTGAGTTCCCTTACCGGAGCCTACTATTCCAAAAAATATAAAAGTTTGCGGTTGCATATAATTAACAATACAAAATTTTAGCTTAAAAAACAACCCTTGATATGCTATATTAAAAAGAGTGAAAAAAGAAATAATAACAATTTGTGGAGGACTCGGTAGCGGAAAATCAAGCACCGCAAAACTAATAGCTAAAGAACTTGGCTTTAAACATTTTTCCTCTGGAGATTTTTTTCGTGAAGTTGGAATGGAATTAGGTTTATCTGTAACTGAAACCAATAAACGAGCGGAAACTGATCCCAAAATAGATGAAATGACAGACCAGAAGTTAAGAAGCATGCGCAACGCAAATAAGGTTGTTATTGATTCACGCACTGCATATCATTGGATACCAGAATCTTTTAAGGTTTATTTGGATTTGCCTGCCGACATAGCTAAAGAAAGAACATTAAAAAATCTGACAGAGAATAAATTCAGACAGCAGAGCGAACAAGATTCAAACCCGGAAAATCTTTATGAAAAAATGAAGGAACGTTTTGAAAGTGAACAAAAAAGATATTGGGATTTATATAAAATAAATAACACTGACAAAAATCAATTTGACCTAATCATAGACACAAACAAAAACAATCTCGAACAGGTTGTTAAAATAATCATTTCTGAATATAAAAAGTGGATAAAACAAAACTAGTACTCTCGCATAGAGATCTGTGCGTCGACTTTTTTCATTAAGTCTAAAACGACGGAGACGACGATGAGGATGGAGGTGCCCCCTAAGGCAAAAGAAGTATTGCCGGTAATGAATTGCATAATTAAAGGCAAAATTGCCACAAAACCCAAAAACGTAGCCCCTAAAAGAGTAATTCGGCTCAAGACTTTTGATATATATTCGGACGTATGCATCCCCGGACGAATCCCTGGAATAAATGCTCCATTTTTTTGTAAATTAGTGGAAAGCGCTTCGGGATCAAAAGTAACAGCTGTATAAAAGTAAGTAAAGAGAAATACAAAAATAAAATAAAATACTGCATATATAACACTCGTTTGAGTAAAAGCCATCAGGATATCAGAAATCTTCGCAATAATTACGTTTGAATATCTTGAAAGAAAAGTACCGATCATCTGCGGAAAAAGCAAAATAGAAAGCGCAAAAATTATTGGAATCACTCCAGCTTGGTTCACCCGAAGAGGTAAATAAGTAGAACCTCCGCCATACATTTTCATCCCTCGAACCCGTTTCGCATAGGTGACAGGAATAGGGCGTTCAGCTTCAGTGACCAGAACAATACCAGCTAAAATAATTATCCCCACAACAGCAAAAATAAGATACAAAGGAATTTGAGAAACATCAAAAGTAAAAATATGCTGACCAACCCAAGAAGGAAGACCTGAAACTATACCAGCAAAAATTATGAGGGATACACCATTCCCAATACCAAATTCTGTGACCAGCTCACCGATCCACATAAGCAATATTGAACCCGCGATAACGATAAGCAAATTTGTAATACGATCAAAAGCTGTTAAATTAACTAAAATATTTTGTTGTTCAAGAATAAACAAAAGACTAAACCCTTGAATGGCTGCAAGTGGTACCGTGAGCAATCTAGAATATTGAGCAAATCTTTTCCTACCAGCCTCTCCTTCCTCGTGATAAATCTTCTTTAAAGAAGGAACCATGATAGTGAGAAGCTGCATAATAATAGAACTAGTGATATACGGACCAACACCAAGCATGATAATTGATAGATTAGAAAGTCCACCACCAGAAAATATATTTAAAATACCAAAAAATTGGTTGTTGGAAAGGAATCTATTTAATTCTACTGTATCAATACCTGGGATAGGAATAGCGGAGAGCAGTCTAAATATTATCAACGCAAAAAAAACAAATAATACTTTTTTGCGTAAACTTATGTCTGTCCAAATCAATTTTATTTTATTCCAGAAATTTTGCATTTATTTTATATAAGTCTCTATTTTATAACTATGTGTTTACCTTTTACTCCTAAACGCTTTCTAATATCAGCGAAGGTTTCTTGTTTTGTGCCTTTTTTGATGTCTTTTTGAGAAATAAGCTTATCTTTTTTTAGTAAGAAAGCTTTTTGGATAGATTTGAATTGATAACCGCGATTCTTTGGTAACTTTTTAATAATATCGCGAAGTTCTGGACGGCGTTTATTGCCAGCGCGTGCTGTTTGACCTTTGCCTCCACGACCGGATGTCTTTGCATGCTTTCCTCCACGACCTATAAGTCTATCTTTTTTATTTTTATGAGTTCTTTTTAAATTATGTATTTGCATAAAATTATTTTAGTATTTCAACTTCCGGAATTACAACTTCCTTGTTGGCAAGCACAACACTTTCAGGTATCTGCTTTGTATATTTTGAAGAAATTTGAGAAAATGCCGCCATTACTGCTTTTGCATTATTTAATTTATTTTTACTATTAGATAAAATTTTTCCAGTAACATCTTTCACTCCAGATAATTTTATTATATCACGAATAACAGAACCAGCGACAAGCCCACGACCCTTGTTTGGTCTTAATATTACATACGAACTTGAAAATTTAGCAGAAAGTTCATGAGGAATAGACATTGTTTTGGTCAGATTTAATCTGACCATATTTTTCTTTGCATTTCTGAGAGCCTTATTGATCGCTAGAGCGGTATCCCCAGCTTTTCCTAAACCTAAACCAACAGATCCTTTTTTATCTCCAGCCACTATCGCGACACTGAAAGAAAATCTACGCCCACCAGCGACAACACGAGTAACACGACGGATGTTCAAAATCTTTTGGTCAAATTCTGGCTTTACTCTATTAAAAGAGCCCCCTCTGCGAGAGGTATTCTTCCTTTCTCTTATGCCTATATTTTCTTTTGCTTTTGGTTTTTCCATATATTAAAATTCTAATCCTGAAGCTCGAGCTTCATCTGCTACTAATTTTATTCGTCCAGTATATTTAAATCCATTACGATCAAAAACAACTTTCTTAATTTTTTCTTTTAAACAAGCTGCTCCTATTGCACGTCCTACTTCTTTTGCCCTTTCGCTCTTGGTACCCTTATTTATCTTAACATCACTTGCTTGCGTTAATGTTTTGCCAGTTGTGTCATTTATAACTTGCGCGTAAATAAATTTATTAGAACGAAAAACCGTAAGCCTGGGACGTGCTGCTGTACCTTGGATTTTTACTCTTATCTTCTTTTTCAATCTTATTCTTTTGTCGTTTTTGTTTTGCATTTTATTATTTTTAAACAGTCTTCTTGCCTTGTTTCCTTCTTATTACCTCGTCTTCATAACGCATACCTTTACCTTTATAAGGCTCTGGCTTCTTTAATGCACGCACAGATGCAGTAAAACTTCCAACAAGCTCTTTATCAATCCCGATAATCGTAATATTATTTTTTTCAGCCGTGACAGTAAGACCTTCTGGTATTTTCACAATCACTGGATGAGAGAACCCAAGCGCAAAATGAATTTCTTTTCCTTTGACATCAGATTTAAAACCAACTCCCTCTAAAATTAATTTCTTTTGATACGGTGTCTCAACACCCTTGATCATATTTTTTATATGTGAAGCATAGGTACCCCAAAGAGATTGAGAAAATTTATCATTTCTTTTTATATTTAAATTGATTGTTTTATCAGTAATTGTAATAACAACATCATCTCTAAAATTCTTAGTAAGTGTCCCCTTTGGGCCAGTAACAGTAAAAATATCGCCACTCTGGGAAACTTTGACTCCTGCTGGTATTAATATTTCTTGTTTGCCTATTCTACTCATATATTTTTTACCAAATTCTAAATAATGCTTCACCGCCGACTTGTTCTTTCCTCGCTTCTTTACCTGATAAAATCCCTTTAGGTGTTGAAAGCACCAACAACCCTGTTCCATTTCTAACAGAGTGAATGTCTTTCATTCCAAAATAAACCCGCCGAGACTGCTTAGAAATTCTTTCTACTTCTATAATTTTGGGTTTCTTATCTGTATAAATCAACCCCACTTCTAATACTGATTGACCTTTTTTTACTTTTTTTGAAATTTCAGAAATATATCCTGCTTTTTTTAAACATTCACCAATGGCATTTTTCATTTTAGAATACGGAAAAGATACAGACTCTTTGCCTGCAAGTGACCCGTTTTTCATTATTATTATCATGTTTGAAATTGAATCCATTTTTTTATTTTTTTACCAACTTGATTTCCTGACTCCTGGAAGCATTCCTTCATTTGCTAATTCTCTAAAACAAATACGGCATAAACCAAAATCTCTCATAAAAGCTTTTCCTCGGCCACAACGAAAACATCGATTTTTAACTCGAGTGGAAAATTTTGCTTTCTTTTTACTTCTTGCTTTAACTGATGTTTTTGCCATCCCAGTACTAAAATTTTAATTAATAATCTTTATCTTTACGCCCCGTAATCAAAAATTTAGTACGGGACAAGTAAATAATTTATGGGAGCGCCTAGTTAATATCATGCTTTTTTTCTTTAAGCCTTTAATCCACCAGCTGGCGGAAAAGAATTAAAGGAGAAAAGCAGATTAATCAAAGCTGTATTCCCTTATACAGGATACTAACAAATAACTAACAAAGAGTCAATCATTACTATTTTATTTCTTCTTTTTTTCCCCGCCTGCGCGGGCAGGCTCTTCTTTTTTGAAAGGGATACCTAAGATTTCAAAAAAAGCGGTACCTTCTTTTTTGTTTTTTGCAGAAGAAACGAGGGTAATAGACATACCAAAAACATCTCGAATATCTTCATCGACTGTTTCTGGGAAAATGGTATGTTCTTTTATACCGATAGTGAGATTCCCTATATTATCCACTGCATTCCGGCTAATTCCTCGAAAGTCTTTCGTACGAGGAAGAGCGATAT
>Ga0172379_10006423_pt1 | contig 15759 bp, 33 predicted proteins | sample GrowelOW334metaG_FD_119756 | JGI IMG/M metagenome (GOLD analysis project Ga0172379, IMG submission 119756) | Groundwater microbial communities from an aquifer near a municipal landfill in Southern Ontario, Canada - Groundwater well OW334 metaG | ecosystem: Environmental > Aquatic > Deep... | reverse complement strand
GACGTGATATTTATTTCATAGTCAAATAAAAGAATTAGCCGTCACACGATGCGGTTTTTGAATGTGAGGTGGGTTAGACTAATAAAGGTAATCAAAAAAGTCTTTCAACTGGATACTAAAAGATCACGGAAAGAAAGTGTAATGAAAATAATTGAAAGTAAAAAATAAATATAAAAAATGGAACAAAAAAAAACATCAACAGAAAGAGTTGCAAAGCATCGTAAAAAACTACGAGATGGTGCAGAAATTCATCTTAAAACACTAAATAAAAAACAAATCAATAAAGTTATCCTTGAAATGAAAGGACTACTTAAGATGGATTTAAACTGCCTTCCTGATGAATTATTATCAGACCAACGATTCAATGAGATGGTAAATGATGAAAATATTTTTTTCATTAGAGGATTTTTTATAGGAAGAATTATGAAATAACGCTGACGTATTGGCGCAGTTGCCGATTTTGAAATAAATAATTGTCAAACTTAAATACACTACAAAAATGAAAGAAACAATGCACACCAACACAACGGCAATTGACGCTAATACGAAGTTATGCCGCGTTTTTAGTTTCAAAATCACCGGACAAAACTATTTTGACTGGTATTGCTGCAAAGATTGGGATTTAAAAATCCTATTTATTTATATCTCATGTCACGGATTTAAAAGACAAGTTTTGCGTTATCCGACCGCAAGCAAGTGTATTGTTTTCATAAACATTTTAGGTCTTAAATTGACGTTTAGAATCGGAAAACAACAATCAACTTGGTTATATGTCCGAAACGAAGAATTATACGGATTACGTGTCCGACTTATAAACCATTTCAGACAGCCGTTTTAAATGCGGCTATAACGCTGATGTATAGCGGCATGTAAGGGATGCGAAGCGGTCAACTGTCAGGCCACAGGAATTTAGATACGGGCTGAACTGCTCACAAAACATTACTACCCTTATTGCAGCTATACAAAGTTATAACCCGTTTTTATGCTCAAAAACATACTCAATTGAGTAATATTTGTTTGAAAATAGTTGTGTATGTTACTCAAATGAGTTATATTTGTATCATACAATTAAAGCAAACAGCATGGCACGCGAATCAATCACAATTCAGAAAACACACAAAGGAACTTGGATGAAGAAATTTGATGATTACGAAACTAAGTTCTCACGTTGCAGTAAAAAAGATGCTTTGGAGACTATCCAAAATGCAAGGGAAAAAGGTGACGTTTATTCTGAAGGTGATGAAAATTCAAAATACTGGCAAGTTTGGGGAATATGGAACTAAAAAATAAATAATTATGAATCAAGCACAGCGAAACTTTCTTATTAAGAAAATTGAAGAAACTACAAAAATTACGGTAGATGCCCTGAAGTCGGGAGAAGAAAAAGAAGTTGATACAAATAATTGGTATTTGCACTATGTCTTAAGCGATCAATTTGAAATGCAGCCGATTGAAAAGATTAGAGAAGTTATTAAACAAAAAGCATTGAACCACGGAAAAGATAAATACTCTTGGATGAATGATGATGGCTGGGGATCAATGAGAAAAAACACTCTTAATTTTAGCCCTTCTGATTTATTTAAAGTACCTGATGAATTGAAACAAAAGGTTGAACAAGTAAGAGAACACAATCAAAAAATACGGAATAAAATTGCTGAATTACAGGCGCAATCAAATACACTGATTTTACGGATTCAATTAGCTTCTGATAAAACACTTCAAATGATGATTAATGAGGTTGACGATATGGGTAATCTTTCGCTTGTAGATGCAAAACTAAAAGCACTAAACAAATGAACCCTCTTGATTTAATCAACTGGTCAAATGTCAGCCGATTGCTGACTAATGACCGCTCACGATCTCAAATAAAGTCAACGTACTCCGGCAAGCGATATGCTAAAAAAGTGTCCGGTCTAATTCGCCTGATACGCTTCTGGCATCGCTGGCAAAATGGGTTATAACGGTTTTGCATACAAGAAGTTGGGGATTTAGTCCCGATTTCCAGTCAAATTAGTATGGCGAAACAGATACAGACAAGCAACCGAACTGCACGGCTACCCCAATTTTTGGTATGCAGTGTTATAAGCAGGGTTTAATTATCAGTCAAATTATTAGTACACAAATATTTAAAACAAAAAAAATGAACACAGAATTAGTAAAAGTTGATCCTAAAGAATTTGGATTAGAAGAAGTACAAGTAGCAACAATTGAACAGGCTTTTATGCCTAAAATTGTAGAACGTGACGGTTATGCTGTTATTTACGAACAGTTGATAACAAAGGAATTGACAAAAGAGTTATGTAATGAAGCTGGCGACTTTCGCCGGAAATTGGTGAAAGTTCGTACCGGAATTGCTGACATTCACAAAACACAAAAGGCTTTCTTTTTATCAGCCGGACGTTTTGTAGATGCTTGGAAAAATAAGGAAACCTTATTGACCGCTATACAAAGTTATGTACTGCTTTTAATTGTCAAACTAAAAATGTAAAAATATGATTTCAAGTGATTTAACATGCCCTAATTGCGGAACACAATTGGAGCAAACAGACACCACCTTTTCAAATACAAATACGGAAAGGGCAAGAGAAGGCCAACATACTGGTAATATTTACGAATGCGAATCATGTGAATGTTATTGGCTTGAAAACTTTTTAAACAAAAGCGAATTAGAAAAATTTAACTATTAATCAAATGAAAACAACAGAATTAAGAATTGGAAATTTAGTTTATGGTTTGAATGACGAGAATCACTCCAAAAAAGAAGTTGATAAAATTGCTGTTATAAATCTTGTCGGATGGGAAACTATGAACGGGAAAACCGGAATACAAGAAATTGAACTATCAGAACAGTGGTTGATCGACAATGCCGGTTTTAAAAAAGACGATTGTTATGGCGTATTCAAATACTTAAAGAAACACGAATACGACACTGATAAATTGTCTTTTCGAGACGATGAAGGATTTATGTGTCTCCACGTGATGCAATATCGGTCTTTGTTGAAGCACATCAAAGTTGTCCACTTATTCCAAAATTTATGGAATAGTCTCACTGGTGTTGAATGCGCATTAAGTAGTACATAACGGTCTGCAAATAGCGGCAGGGCAGGATTACGGGCGGTGTCCGTTAATGTCAGCCACTATTTACGGGCGAAAAGATACAGATTGCAAACTAATACTGCCTGACTTGACCGCTATTTTGCTGTTATTTGCCGTTTTTCTTTCAGTATCTTATTTAGAATCAATTCAAATTACAAATAATACTAAAATAATTGTAAATATTTTTGATTTATAGTTTGAAATACAAATACTATAGTTATATTTGTACAGGTCAAACAAACAAAAACAAAATATCATGGCAACTATCAATTTTTTAGGCATCGAACAAGAATCTGAAAAAGCAGTAAAATTGTTAATCAGACACAGCGATTATGATTTGGAAAAAATGAAAGAAGTAAAGAAAATTTCAATATGGGTTCCAAGATCAGTTGTAAAAATTGAAGGCAATACAGCCGAAGTTGCAGACTGGTTTTATAACAAAAATATTGCAGTTGATACATACAGTTTTTATATGAAATCTTTATCTAATTCATAAATCTTAAATTCAAACAAAATGGCAAATCGAGTATTTTTAAACAGCGAAGAAATTACAAATTTCGACAATGACACACAGACAATCGAATGGGTTGAAATGCTTTTAAGCGGAAAAACAGAGTTCAATTACAATGATGACGAAGATAGAGTTGATTTTGAAGTATCAACCGATCCCGGATTAATAACCGTTGATTGTTCTGATTTGGATGAAAATGGAAAACTTACAATCTTCAACTAATGCGAGTAATAATCTACACTGATAAAAAAACTGGAGAGGTTCAATGCTTCTCCAGTTTAAAACCTTTTTTTGAAAAATTTCCCGAATTTGAAGAAAAAAGGGAAAATGTCAATACTCATTTGTCACGAAAAAAGGTGGCATTTGAAACCGATTCAATCAAGATTGCGCGTGTCGAAGTGCAGTCTTAAAATGGCAATATAACGATCCCGCAACTACACGAAGTTGCGGATTAAGAGTAAAAAACATTCAAAAACTAATAACGATGAAAAAAGAGATTACCAACACCCCAACGTCAGACCCCGCAATTGCGGGTAGTTTGCTGTTAGCGGCTGATGCTTTCGACCTCAAAAGAACTGTCTATCAAAATGGTGTCAGCTACAAATTTGACAACAGGAGAGTCACTGTTATAAAAACAGACACCGGATTCGGATTTCAATTTCGGTCAATTGACGCTGATTATACGCCACATGCTAAATGTGAATGTATTCACGGAGTAGTAGCTCAAACAAGTCTTAATTTATCAAAAGAAGCGGCTGAAATTATAATGATGTCACTCGCCGAATTGATGGGCTTTAGCATTTGCCGCTAACGGCATTGTGCTACACGCAGGGACGGGCTGCGAGAAATATCCTGTCGAAATAAAATGAAGTACAAACGGAAAGATGAACTACGAACTGCTACAATACCTGACTTGACGGGTAACGAAAGTTGGCAGTCAGGTTTTATTTAAGAGTCAAAACACTAAAAACTAATAAAATGCAAGAAGGATTTTTTAAAGGAGATATTTGCAACAGAAATGATTGCAAAGGAATCTTAGACGAACATGAAAAAGAAGGTGGATGTTCTTGTCACTTAAATCCACCGTGCAGTTATTGCACTTTTGATGCAACATTTTGCCCTGAATGTGGGTGGAATGCAGAAGATGAACGCATTGAAATTGAAAGCAAACAGCCAAAATATGAATACGTGCCATTTAAGTGCAAAACACTTGCCGATTTAGACAGAACTAAAATTGATTGGATAAATCAAGCTCATACGCATTTTTCGATGATAAAACAGGGCGTGTTCCCTATTGGAACTCCTGTCAAAGACTTGATTCATGCAATTCGTGGAACCTTCGGAGGTCGATTTGAATATCTCAATGAAAATACAGGAGATTTTAAATATGTCGCCTACACCGATTAGCAGCGCAATAAACTTGCTGCCAACGCTGATGTATAAACGTCAGGTTGGGATACGGAGAGTCATACTGTCAAACCGATAGAACCTACCTGCGAGAATTAAACTATGAAAAGCACCGCTACCCAACTTGCGGTTATACAAAGTTATGGTCGCGGTTTTCGAGAATGTGTCAAATAACTAAAAGTCAAATATATGAAAGCAAATGAATTAAGAATTGGAAACTTTGTTTTTGAGCCATTGAATGAAAATAAAAAAGCGTTTAAAGTATTTGAGATTTATCACGAAGAAGATTACGACAAAATAAACTACTTCAATGCCTTGAATTTTCAGCCTATTCCATTAACAGAAGAGTGGTTGATTAATTTTGGGTTTAAACGTGTTAACTGTGGTATTGGATGGGATGAAATATCAAATGGTAAAGTTCAGTTAACAGAAGTTCCAACCAATAAAGGAAAATTGATTGCATTCAATTATGCAACAGATAAATACAATTATCTCAAATATGTCCATCAATTACAGAACCTTTATTTTGCGCTCACAGGTGTCGAGCTGCCATTAACTGCGCCATAACTTGTAAGTAGCGGAAAGTTTATCGTACCATAACTATGTGATTTGTAGTAATTAAACATTATTAATGTATGTTTTACAAAGAAGGATTTATAATAGTAAATCTAAAGATAAAGTTTATCCTTGATTTTGCACCTCATTATGTATGGGTGCTTGATAAAAAGTGTTATAACAAGAAGACAGGCCGATTTATAAAACAAACAAGATGTGGTGGGAGTATTGGATATTATATAGATGGAGATTTTATCTCTTGTACTGCACTAAAACCACATTTAATAAAGCAAAAATAAAGCAATTTATTTTCATACACCCATTGTTTATTCAAAAACTATCTCTATATTTGTAACACACAAGTAAAATACATAAGATGAAGTTAACAGAACTATATAAAAGCAAAACAATAGCCGAAAAACAACAAATTATTGATTTAATAAAGGCTGAATTACCACACACTAGGGAGACAGCAATAAGAAGTTGGTTAAATGGTAATAGGAATCCAAAGCCTTTTGCTAAAAAAATAATCTCTAATATTATTGGATTTGCTGAAAGTGAATTATTTGATTTAAAATAAACTAAAATTTATTAACATGAAATTAAAACCATTTACCCAAACCAAAAGTTTTTTTGTCTTGTTTGCAATCTCTTTTTGGACATTAATGTTTATTGCTTTTACCTCTGATGCAGGAGTTAATGAAAGGCGTAAAAAGCACAATGTACAATTTCAAAGGCATATTCAGACTTTTCAAAATGTAAACAAAAAAAACGGGTACAATTCACATATGTATCAAAACTTCAACATAAGGCCAAAAAAACACTTTAGAAAAATTTAATATGAATCTACTAATTGCAACATTAGCTTTAATTGGAATGGTCGTTGTTTTGGCTTTTTTGGCAATTTTTATCTGTGAAAAATTTAACCTTTGGGATGATCAAAATCCAGAATATTCAGAAGAAAAAGACGTTGATGATAAACTTATCAAACGTATTCAAGAATCAATCGAAGAAGAGAATAACTTAACTTTTATGCAATAATTAAAAATTAAAATCATGGAAAACTTTATTTTAAACATTTGGAACGCTTACACGCTAATTGATGTTGTTTTAATTGCATTGTTTGCCTCACTGTGGCTAGTGTGCTTATTTCGCCTAAAACAGGCCAAAAAGAAGCTAAAAGACAATCAGTTCTTTTCTGATTGCTCGGCTCAGACTATTGAAGATTACGAGCAAAAAATTAGAGTTCAGGAATGTAAAGAAAAAGAATTAAAGAAAGCATTTGAAGATGCTGTTACTGAAATTACTAATTTAAGATCAGCACATAACATTGTTATCGGCAATGTAACTTATTGGAGAGAAAGAGCATTACACAAGAAGCATACGACACCAATTAAACAGACAGATTATGAATATTGGGAATGTAGAACAGATACATTAACTCCTCATTTTGAGAAATGGAAAACATATCGGAGTTCAAAAACCCAAATTTCACAACCATGTACATTATCTCTAATTGGTGAAAAAGGTACAACTTATTTAGTATATACAAAAGATTTCAAACCCATAAAAGTATAATTATGGAAACAATTGTACCATGTACGATTATAATAATCGTGATTATTGGAACTATATTTATGGCTTTATCTGCTCGAAAAGAGTTTAAAGAAAGAGGAAGAAATAATACATTAAGAGAGATACGTAAACAAAGAGACTTAATTGGAAGGAGGAAAAAATAATGAAAATAATAGGAATTGAATTAACTTCAGAAGAAGAAGATTTGATATTTAAAAATATGACGGATAAGTTTAATCTTGATAGTCCTGATATTTTTCAAAAAGGACAGGAGATTAATTTTCCGCTTACTTCTATCATAGAAGTTTGGTCTAAAATGGAACTATTCAGGGAATATTCAGAACCAGACGAAAACAACCAATCACATATTACAAATCAATGTGCAATGATGTCAAAATTTGAACTTGCTTTTTTTATTGACGGAGAAGAGATTAAAGTTAACAGAGAAAAATCTTTTGGAAAATGTTTGGAAGATCGAATTGAAATGTTTTACCACATTGCTGAAAAATGAGACCTATTTTTTTACTACAATAAAAACTTAAAAAATAACTGAAATGAACTATCAAAAAATCATAGATGCCTTAAATAATTCAGATCATATCCATTATGATTCTGTTAATGTTGAAATATATATTACTTACCTTAAGTTTTTAGAACAGGAAAAGGATAAGGACAAAGAAACTCTTAAAAACAAATGGTTTCCTTATTTTAAAGATGAGGAGGCGATTGATATTTTCAAAAAAGTTGCTAAGGATAATGTTTTTATTGACGGCGAAACTATTACACTTTCTAACAGAGGTAAAATAATTGTCAGTTACAATTATCAGGCATACAAAAATCTTTTATTAAACGTATATCCTGAATCTACTTTTGATATTCAGGTGGTAAACGAAGGTGATGACTTTTCCTTTTTTAAAGACTCTGGACGCGTTGTTTATTCGCATCGACTGAAAGATCCGTTTGCAACAAATAAGACTATCATAGGAACTTACTGCATCATTAAGAATAGCCGTGGCGAGTTTCTTGAAACTTTAAATATGGACGATATCGCAAAGATGAAAGCCGTTGCAACGACAAAAAACATTTGGGATCAATGGGAATCTGAAATGGTTTTAAAATCAGTTATAAAAAGAGCTTGTAAGCGCCACTTCAGGGATATTGTTGTCAATGTTGAAAAACTGGACAATGAAAACTATGATTTAAACGCTGTCAATGTTGATTCACTTGTTCAAACAGACATTGAGAAAGCTACAACGTTTGCAGACCTTGGTACAATTTACAACAAAAATGTAAATTCAGTAGCTGACAAGGTAAATTTTGTTCGTTTGCTTGGTGAAAGAAAAGAAAAATTAATAGAACTGTTGCCAGAGTTTAAAACAGAAGACGAAACAAAAGCTTTGGAGTTAATTAAAAAATACAATGGGAAATTCGATCCTTTACTTTTAGTTTGGAAATTTACAGAAGATCAAAAAGAATCATTAATAACTAAATTCGCTCAAAAATTAGAATAATATTCGAGAAATGTTATTTATGGTCGTGTTTTAAGAAAAGCTGCATGTAATTTTATTTGGAAATATAAAAACTGAACCATGAAAATTTTTGATAATATAATACAAGGAACAGAAGAGTGGCATTTAATAAAAAAAGGTAAAATGTCAGCTTCTCATGCTACTGCAATCGGAAATTATGGCAAAGGACTTGAAACCTATTGCCGCCAAATTGTTCGTGATATGATTATTGAAAGGCAATCATACACTAACAAAGATATGGAAAGAGGAAATGAACTTGAACCAATTGCAAGACTATCTTATGAATTTGAAAATAATTGCACAGTTAAACAGGTTGGATTTATCCAATATTCTGATTTTGTAGGGTATTCGCCTGACGGGTTAGTTTCAGAAGATGGATTGATTGAACTAAAGGCAAGAAACGACGAAATTCATTTTGGACTACTTTTAGGTGATTCTGTTGATTCAACTACTATTTGGCAGATGAACATGGGAATGTTGGTTTCTGATCGTAAATGGTGCGATTTCGGCAGCTACAACCCAAATTTCAAGCAAAGTTTATTTGTCAAGCGATTTTATCCCGATCAATCAAAGTTTGATGCTCTATTAAAAGGCTTCGAAATGGGCGAATCAATGATCAAAAAGCTGCTTTCTAATGAAAATATTCAAAAAGAATTAACACAATGAAAGACACTGACTACGCTGAATTACTTGAATTTATACCTGCCAATGGTTGCTTAATCCCATCTAATTCAAATGCGATAGACTTGATGTCTATTTCAAAAAATAGAGAAAAAATAACATTTAAAAATATTTCACATAGGGATGAAAAATTTCATAAATGTTATTTTTCTTTGTTAAACTACATCTGGCTAATGATGCCGCCTCATTTCAGAGCAAAAATTCCATGCAAAGAATTCTATAAATTTCTTAAAATGATGCAAGGCGAATATGATGAAGTTTTTACATTTAAAGATGGAAAGAAAATGATTGAATACCGATCTATTTCATTTGGCAAAATGAACCAGCAGCAATTTAAAGAGTATGTTGCTAATCAACTTCCGGTTATCTATGAAGATTTGATTATGCAAATTTATAAAGCAGATCAGGCTACATTGGTAATAGAAAGCATTGAAGATGAATATAAAAAGTTTTTATCAAAGATCGTTTAATATGAAGATAACAGTCGAATTTGAATCACAAGAATATATTTCAGATGAAGTTTATGAACGTAGATTAATGTCTTTATTGTCAAGAATCAAAAACTCCAAATATACTATTATTAACAAAATTAATTCAAATGAAATAACATTTGACTTGATTGAGCAGAAAGTTTTAGATCACACAGGATTAACAAAAGAACAACTTCATCTGAAATCAAGAGATAGGGATATCGCTGATGCAAGAAAAATATGTTACTATTTATCAAAGAAATTTAAACTAGGTTCATGTAGAATAATTGGTAAAAGATTTGGAAATAAAGATCATTCAACAGCCTATAATGGGTGGCAGAAAACTACTTATTTTCTTAAAACAGATGTTGAATTTAAGAAAAAACATAAAATATTTATTGAATCTTTTTTTAATGAGAAAACAATTTAAAAACAACTGGTATGACATTTGAAAATATTACAAAAGGTAAATTTATTGCATCGTATAATTTTATTCATATTGATGATAAAATAGAGATTTTTAATGTTGTTAAAACAAAAGAAGATGCAGAATTTATAGCTTATTGTTTTAATCTCCAGCAAAAGCTAGATATTATCTGCTACGAAGATGTGATTGAAGCAGTTGAAGTACTAACAAAAGCTAAAATAAAATGATTAAAACTAAGCCTAAAAAATGTAAGGGAACTAGTAAAGCTATTGGATACGGATGCGGAAAATCCAACATACCCCATAAATTCGGACTATGCTCTGTTTGCTTTCGTCAATGGCTGTTTGATACCAATTCAGGACTTGCGTTCTTAGAATCTACTAAAATACGGGCAAAAAAGCAAGTTCAAATAGAAGTTAAAAAGGGATTTAACCAAAAAAAGGAAGATGCAAAAAGTAAATCATACTTTGAGAAACTTCTTCAGACTGAAATAAATTCAATAGTGCGATTGATTGATACTGATAAAGGCTGTATAAGTTGTGATCATGGGTGGGATGGACAATGGAGAAGGCAACGTCATGCCGGACACAGGATAAGCATAGGCAGCAACCCTACATTAAGATATAATATGTTTAATATATGGGTTCAATGTTCAATTTGCAATAATTACCTATCTGGGAACGAAAGAATGTTTGACAAAGGAATTCTGCATCATTATGGAATTGAAACACTTGAATTAATAAAAGAATTACCTTCTAAAACTGGATGTTTAAGTCTTTCTAAAGAAGAATTAAAGGAAACAATTGAAATAGCCAGACAAATAAAAAAAGATATTATTTCAGGTACTGATTATTCAAGGGATGAAATAAATATAGCTTTAAAAATATACATTTAAAACTTAAAAGTTATGAAACTACTAAACGAACAAGAAGTTGAAGAAGCCTCCAATCTATTTTCAGAAACATACTGGCTTCAAACTCCAAGCTATGAAAAAATATCATGTTTCCAAAATGGTGTTGAATTTGCAGAACAGAAACTACTTCAGATAATAGTTGAGTTTATTGAATGGATGGATAAAATGTGCTGGTATAAGATTAAAGATGGGTTGTGGTGTAACCCTTTAAGAAATGACGAAAAAGAATACACAACAGAACAATTACTCGAACAATTTATTAAAACTAATCAAAATGAAAAGATCAATAAAAATAACATTTAATATTGACTATGATGAACCTGAATCAATAGATATTATAATTGATTATCTTTCTAATGAAATTCCTTCTGTAATAGGAGAAGAAGATAATGTAGTTATAGTAAATTCAATGGAGTTTAAAAAGTTAGATTAAAATTAGTTTTTCACATTTATTTTTTCTAAATTTGGATTGTGTAAATGATTTTAATTTTGGTTTTCTATCCGGCTTTTATGGTAATTTTGAGCCGGATAGTTTTTCAAAAATAATTTGCATTTTACAAACAGAAAGACTACTTTTGATTTAAATCTTTATTGGGCTTTTTTTAAAACCAAAATTTGTAATAAATGAAACACATAACAGGAATAACAGCAACTATTAGAGTAAATGCTATGCTTAATTCAAATAGAATAACAAAGGTTGATTTAGCTGATAAATTAGGTATAGGTAGGCCAACTCTTGATGTAAGGATTAAAAATCATTCATGGAAAAAAGGAGAACTTGAAATAATTAAAATGTTGTAAATTTTTTTGATAAAAATGGTAAAAATTTTAACAATGTAAGATTATGGAAGGTTGGATTAAGGTTTATAGAAAATTATCAGAAAAGGCATTTTATAAAAAAGATTCAGAAAAAGTACACCTTTGGGTTCATCTTTTAATAAAAGCTACACATGATGGAAGAGAGGAATCTTTGGGAGGTAAGCCATATTTTTGTAATCCTGGAGAATTTACCACTGGCCGTAAACAACTATCAGAACAAACTGGAATTTCTGAAAGTAAAATTGAAAGAATTTTAATTAACTTTGAAAAAATCGAACAACAAATTAAACAACAAAAAACAACTTCAAACCGCTTAATATCAATACTTAACTGGAATGAATATCAAATTAACGAACAACAAATTGAACAACGAGTGAACAACGACCGAACAACGACCGAACAACGAGTGAACACACTACAAGAATGTAAGAATGAAAGAATAAAAGAAATTATTATTCCGCAAATTCCTGCTGAATTTCCGGCACAAAAACAAATTGGAGAAGTTTTTATTACAAAGAAAAAAAGAGAACTTAAATGTAAACGACTTCAAACATTTTTGATTTTTTGGAATAAATACAATCTTAAAAAAGGAAAAGCAGAAGCTGCTGATTCATGGCTTGATATTCCACAATTAACAGACAAACTTTGTGATATAATTTATAAGGCTGCCGAATCGGAAGCAAAAAATAGGATACATTTAGAATCAAAAGGATTAACACCAATTTGGGCGCAGGGATGGCTTACGGCTAGAAGATGGGAAGATGAAAGTTTACAGCCAAAAGAAAAACAAAAAACAGAAAACTCATGGTAAATAATAATCAATCTTTTGTAAACGCAAAACCTGAGGCGATGTATGGAAAAATTCCACCTCAGGCAATTGAAGTTGAAGAGGCCGTACTTGGTGCTTTGATTTTAGAAAATGATTCTTTTGAAAAGGTTTCTGATATTTTAACAGCCAAATGTTTTTATAAAGAGGATCACCAAAAGATTTTTAATGAAATTGAAATATTACATAGATCAGATAAAAGAACTGATCAATTAATTATTATTCAGGAATTAAAGAATAAAAACATACTTGATGATGTTGGTGGCGTTATGGCTATTTGTGGTCTGTCAAACAAAGTGGCATCAGCGGCACATATAGAGTTTCATGCGAGGATAATAAAGCAAAAATTTATTCAGCGGGAAATAATCAGAATTTCAACTGAGATTCAAACACTAGCATACGACGATACTCAGGACATATCTGATTTACTTAATTTAATGAATTCTGAGCTTGATTCGCTGAATAATGGCATGAACAATTCATATGACGGTAAAACATCAAAAGAAGTGGCTAAAAGCACGATGAAAGAGATAGAGGAAGATTATAAAAAGGCGAAAGAAAATAAACTTTCTGGAATTGATACTGGATTTTATGAGTTAAATAAAGCAACCGGGGGATGGAAATCACCAAACTTAATAATTTTAGCAGCAAGACCAGGAGTTGGTAAAACTTCATTAATGTTGAAATTTATAATTACCGCAGCAAAGGCTGGTTTCTGGTGTAATGTTTATGGATATGAAATGTTATCAGAGGATCTTTGTAGAATAATTCTTACAGGTGAATCAGATATTAACAGGTCAAGGTTAAGAGATGGGAAAATAGAAGAATATGAATGGGAAAAATTGAATAAAATAGTTGGTAATTTTGAAAATTTGCCTATAATATGGTATGATAAATCAGATATAAAATCTAATAAAATTAAGATGAATACCAAAAATAATATAAAAGAAGGTAAATGTCAGATGGTATTTGTTGATTATTTACAAATAGTTCCACCTGAAGATGATAAAAAAAATAGAGAGGAACAAATTAGTAAAATAAGCAAGAATTTAAAAAGTATTACCACACTTTATAAAATTCCTGTAATGGCATTAGCTCAATTAAACAGGGAAATTGAAAGACGATCAAATCCGAAGCCTATAAAGTCTGATTTAAGGGAATCAGGAGCGTTAGAACAAGATGCAGATATTATAATTTTTCCTTATATGGTAAATGAAGATGATCAAAATAGAGAGTTTAGATTAAATATAGGTAAACATAGGAGAGGCAGAACAGGAGATTTTGAAATAAAATTTAACGATGATATGAATAGGTTTTGGGATGAAACAGAATATAAAAATGATGAATATTTAAAGCCAAACATTAATCCTAACAAATCATTTTACGAAATAGATAAACCAGAAATACCTTTTTAAAAAAATAAAACTTAAAACAATGAACGAAACTACAAAAACCGATGCTGCCGCTATTGCGGGTAGCGACATGTTATTGGCTGGCTTTCCCGAAGAAGATAATTATATCGAAGGTGTATTTATCATTGGGGCAAAATCTAAAGAAACATTTTTTTACCGCCAGCAAAAACTTGAAGATATTACAGGATTTACAACCGGTGGTTTTGGCTCCTACGAAAAGGATGATGATGGTGGAGGTTGGAAAATAATTACTATGGGTAAATTTGAAGGCTTAGAAGATTTGAAAATAAAAATGAATAAGCTTAAAAAATACAAGTGGCTTTATTGGTTTGATTCTGATTTGCTTTTCGATGGAAAAGAAATATTCTCATCTGGTGAGTGGCTCATTTAAGTTGCCGTTAACGGTTCCGCTATGTGCAGTTTGGGAATTAAAAGCACTGCATTATCAAATTATAAAAATGTAAATTAAATGGACAAACTTACGAATACCACTGAACCCCAAATTGCATATAGCGAGTGTTATGTGCCGCTTTCTCATGGTTCTCTTTTTAGTGGAATTGGTGGTTTCGATTTAGCTGCTGAGTGGATGGGATGGGAAAACATCTTTCATTGCGAGTGGAATGAATTTGGACAAAAGATTTTAAAACAACATTTTCCAAAAGCTATTAGTTATGGTGACATTACAAAAACAGACTTCACTATTCACAGAGGAACAATTGACATCCTTACAGGTGGATTTCCATGCCAACCATACAGTGCAGCAGGTAAACGGCTCGGAAAAGAGGATGAACGCCATTTATGGCCGGAAATGCTTAGAGCAATTCGAGAGATTCAACCGCGTTGGGTTGTGGGCGAAAACGTTCGCGGGCTTACTACTTGGAATGGAGGGCTGGTATTCGACGAGGTGCAGACTGACTTGGAAGCTGAAGGCTACGAAATACTCCCGTTTTTACTTCCAGCTTGTGCCGTCAACGCTCCACATCAAAGAGAACGAGTTTGGTTTATTGCCTACTCCGGTAAAAAGTTGTTCAATGCCATTATCCCCGAAAACAGCAGCATTGAAGATATTAGGACAGGATCGGAAAAGCGGAGCCAAAATTGGAACGAGTTTAAATTGGGAGCCACGCCTGGGAATACAGGAATTGGATTCTACAACGGGACTAATTTTGAATCCTCGGTTATTAGAGTTGATGATGGGCTTTCCGAAAAACTGGACGAAATTGAAGCATTCGGAAATGCAATAGTCCCACAGGTCGCTTATCAAATTTTCAAAGCGATTGCTCTTTACGAAGCCTCTTTAAGTGGCATATAACGTTTGAGGCTAACCGCATGTATCGGAAATTGAAACACTTAACAATCAAATTATAAACAATATGACAACAGAAAACAAAACTTCGCAAACCACTGAACCCGCTATTGCGGTTGAGCCTGTGTTAGGCACAGTAAATTATAAATTAGGTGATTTTGATGTATGGTATCAACCATGTACGAAATGCGGGTATGATACTGGCAAAAGCTCAATACCTAAAGAAGGTAAT
>Ga0172379_10006422_pt1 | contig 15761 bp, 8 predicted proteins | sample GrowelOW334metaG_FD_119756 | JGI IMG/M metagenome (GOLD analysis project Ga0172379, IMG submission 119756) | Groundwater microbial communities from an aquifer near a municipal landfill in Southern Ontario, Canada - Groundwater well OW334 metaG | ecosystem: Environmental > Aquatic > Deep... | reverse complement strand
TTCAGGGGGTTCGTTTTCCGAAATCACCACCTCGGCAGGAGATATCCGCTCCAATTCCTCCAGCCAGTCGCGAGATTCCGATATTTCACCGGCGAGAAATTCCCCTGTTGAAAGATCGGCCATCGCAATTCCCGCAAAAGCGCCGTCGAAAGAGAGCGCCGCGAGGAAATTATTGCTGCGGGAATCAAGGACATCCTCTCCCATGACTGTTCCGGGAGTTACCATCTGCACCACTTCGCGTTTCACCGGCCCCTTGGACTGGCCAGGAAGTGTGGTCTGCTCGCAGATAGCTACCTTGTGCCCGGCACGCAGAAGCTTTGTAAGATACACATTGACCGCGTGGTACGGTATCCCCGCCATAGGCACGGGATCTTTCTTGTTCTTATCACGGGAAGTGAGAGCAAGACCAAGTTCTTCCGAGGCGATCTTGGCGTCCTCGAAAAACATTTCGTAAAAATCGCCCATACGGAAAAAGAGTATCGCGTCATCATACTCTTTCTTTATTTCCAGATACTGCTGCATCACCGGGGTAAAATCGGACATCACAACCTCAAAAAACATAACAGAGATTAATCACGAAATAGTTGCTATTCAATATCATTATCCACTTAGACACCAAAGAAAATTTGGCATGAATCAGTCACATACACTCAACTCAGGGCCTAATGGTCCGCATAACCGACTGGCGGTGGGATATAGTGGAATTGCCTATCTGTTTTTAGAGTTATTATAGATAATACTCACTAATCATTAATAAATTCTTCAAGTATCCTGTCATATCTTTTAAATTTTTCCAATTCGATACTACCTCCACCCGCATTGAAAACATTATTTAGTTGCAGATAATAAGATGATTCATTGCTGCTCCAACCTTTTCTTTTGTTTCTCACAACATCTGCTAAGGTGGCTACAGCTCCAATAAAGCCAACTTGTCCCAACTGTAAAAAGTCAAATGGATTACCAGTGCCGGCAAATGCTCCAATAGCCGTTAACGTTGTTGGTAAGCCAATTGAAAGAGCAGCAGCACTTGCATCATTTACAGATTGACCAATAGTCCGAAGAATATCCTTTTGAGATCGGAGAAGTTTATTTTTGAAATTATCTATAACTACTTTTGCATATTCTTTATCTTCTACTTGTGAAACTTGTTCACTAAATTCCATTATTGAGTTTCTAAAAAGTTCTCTTCCTTCAGCAGACTTCGAATGAAAGTCCAAAACTTTCTTCATAGATGTATGTCTTAACCCACCTGGTAGTAGGGTTGTTAAAACCATGGATGTTGTTGCTTCGACACCATTCTCGTTGTAGATAAACTCATCTATATTACCGTCGTTTGTAAAGTAATGCATAATTGAGAACATATCGGAGTTATCAGTGAGTTTCGGAAGCTTTCTTCGTCTAGAGATTGTTTCTGCCAAAAATAACATATATGTGTTTGCAACTTCAGGTGATAGTTTTAGCCATCCGTTAGGATCAATTTTTTTGGAAAGCCCTTGAAAAATAGGTAGTATTCTTGCGTCCACTTTATCAGGATGCAACCTAACATCAACTTCTTCAAAACCTTCTACACCTGCAGGGATAACAGGTACAGATTCCCAAAAATTCTCAAAGCTTTCAGCGGTATTCGATAAATCTTCTGCTGTTAAGTTAATATTTTCAATTAAACCGGATGCAATAGCCTCTTTGATTTCATCAGAATCTTTAGGAGCATAAGAGTCAGGGACAATCCTATATATCTTTTCCCAAATGCACAGAGTACTTTTTACCCATGTTTCATCAATAAATTCTATATTGGGATAATAAAGAACATTATTGCATAAATTTTTATTGTTCATATAATTCTCCTTGATTCTTGATAAACAACAAATGCATTAGAAGACTTTATCACATACCCCCTACTTCACCACAATAACATTCGCTTTAGCATTCGTGATTTTCGAAACCTGCAAAGACATTTCTTCCGCTTCCTTACGGGAGTTGAAACTGCCTACCTGAACCAGATAGAAATGTTTGCTTCCCACAGTTTTCATCTCTACCCGTGAAGGAAATCCAGAATCTTTCAGCCGCCGATAGAGCTTGAGCGCATTGAAACGATCCTCGAACGCCGCCGCCTGAATGGAAAATTTCGAACCGCTCTCATCGGAACCAGCCTCTGTGCCGGATGAGTATTCTGCTTCACTTTGGCCGGTTTCTGCAGTCTGCTTTTTTTGTGCGGTTTCCGTAACAGGCCGGATCGAATCCTTTATTATTTTCCGGTCAGTTACATTATTCTGCCCGGTATCGTCCAGGGTTCCATTTTCTCTCAGGGTATGGGTCTGATAGCTTCCGGGAAAATTAGCAGCAAGACGCTGGGTGAATTTTACAGCATTTTCCTCATTACCAAGTTCGCGCCATGCCAGAGCAGTCACCTCAAGAACACGCGGGGTAAGGGCATTACCGTCATCCCTGCCCTCGAGAACTTTCCTCGCCGACTCCAGAGCATGGTTCCAGTCTTTATGAGCCGCATAGCACTCCATAATCCCTGCTTCGGCCAGCGTTTTTCTTTCACTGCTCTTTTCAGCATTCTGGCAATTACGGTAAGCGGACAATGCTTTTTCAACCTTTCCGGAGGCGAGGCATGTCATTCCGAGACGGTAAAGGGAATCGGCATAGCGCGGAGCAGATGGATATTGGGCTGCGATTTTTTCATAAACTTCCGCCGCCGCGGAAAGATCACCGTTGTAAAAGTGAAGCTCCGCTCTGGCATACGCTGCTTCGGCAGCAAGTGAACGGTCGGCCAGAAGCTCCGTTTCCTTGTAAAGGGCCTGCGCCATCCTTGGATCATCGGTTACCTGGGCGAGATAAAAGATGGCGAGAGGATTCCCCGGATCATTTTTCCTGTATTCCTCGAGCGCCCGTTTTGCCTCGTCTTTTTTCCCCTGGTTGATAAGGATGGTGATCTCTTTCGGGATAGTATAACGGTCAGCGGCAAATACGGTTGAAATCTGAAATCTGAAAATGGAGTGCGCCTTTTTGAAATCTGAAAACGAAGTACATCTTTCTGAAATCTGAAATGAGCAAAAGAAAAAAATGATAAACAAAGGCATAAGGCGCAAAAAAGGGTGAAACTGAAACATGACTATGCGCAGCAACCTGGACATAAAAGACGTATCATGCACACTCACAACGTTCCTCGTGCTTTCCCACCAGCGAAGCGCCGGTGGATTTTTCTATTCTGACAGCTGCAAATACTCCCGGTTTCAAGGATACATCCTGCGAAACAAATACGACAGGGACATTCGTTCCGGTAAAGCCATACCAGCCCTTTCCATCCCTGCTTGTACCCTTGATAAGGACGGTATGTAATTTCCCGATTTGTTCCCTGTTTTTACGAGCGGTGATAGCGTTTTGAAGGGAAATGGCATTTTTAAGGCGCTCAATTCTCAACTCTTCGGGAACTTTCCCCGCAAACTGAGCTGCCCGGGTTCCCTCACGTTCCGAGTAGCGGTAGAGATAGGCGAAATCAAATCCGATTTCTTCCATAACATCAAGCGTCGCGGCATAATCTTTATCAGATTCTCCGGGAAACCCAAAAATGAGATCGGTGGTAATATTTACGCCATTTATCATGCTTCTTGCTTTGTGAACCAATTCACGGTAATCGGAAAGACTATATTTTCGATTCATTGACTTAAGAATTGGATCAGACCCCGATTGAAGCGGCAGATGGAGATGATTGCAGACATTTTTACGGGCAGCAATGACACCCAGAATCTCATCGCTCAAATCTTTCGGATGAGAGGTAAGAAACCGTATCCATTCCATGCCGGTTCCTGCGGCTCGGTCGAGAAGAGAGGCAAAATCCACTGCGCCGTCACGATAGGAATTCACATTCTGTCCCAGCAAAGTTACTTCTTTACCGCCCTCCCCTTTCAACCGGTCAATCTCATGGATAATGTTTTCCGCCGGTATGCTGCGCTCACGGCCTCTGGTGAAAGGCACGACACAGTAAGAGCAGTAATTGTCGCATCCGCGCATTACCGCCACCCAGGAGGAGAAAGAACTGGAGCGTGAAGGTATTATTCCGTCGTATATCTCATTCTGGTCGAGCACGGTATCAACTGCAGTCCGGAAATTAGCGTCCCTTATCATTTCCGGGAGCCGACGGTAGGAATCAGGCCCGGCTACTATTTTCACCACATCGGAAATAAGGGCGTCGCCAAGCCGCTGCGCCATGCATCCGATCACTCCGAATATAAGCCAGGGCCGCACCCTGCGAAGTGATGAGAGTTCCCCTATACGGCCGCGGATACGGACCTCCGCGTTTTCACGAACCCCGCAGGTATTGAACAGGATTATATCTGCGGCAGTCATATTCGACACCACGTTATATCCGGAAGAGTGTAAAATGGCCGAGATATTTTCCGAGTCCAGTTTGTTCATCTGGCACCCGTAGGTTTCTATATAAACGGCAGTCGGATTCATTGTATACCTTTACCCCTCACGCAGGTCGGCGAGAGGAATACATAGCGTTATAGTCTGAACAGGAAAGAACGGTAACGTAAAAATAACACTAAGGTTATAATATATCAACCGTTACACGCCATGTCAAATATCCGTGCAAATATTTCAAACAAAGAGGCGGCCCGTTATATGTGGACCGCCTCTTTTTGATAATCAAAACAATGCAAACCTTTTTTCAGAAGAACCGTAACATCTTATTCCTTATTTTCAGGTTCTTCGGGAACGTTCTCAGAAAGCGGAGATTCGGGAGCTTCTTCCTCGTTAACAGGTTCAGCTTCAGGTTCAGTTTCAGTTTCAACCGTTTCCTGTTTCATCTCCAGGATGTCTCCGAATGCATCGCCGATTGTGACAGGTTTCGGCTGATGTTTCGCTCTGAATTCCTCAAGTTCCGTTTTGTCCTTATCTTTGAAATATTCACGGACGCTGAGAACGATCTTGCGTTGATCCTTGTCGAACTCGACAACTTTCAGCGGTAATTCATCGTCCACATCAAAAGCATCAGCCGGTTTTTTCACATCCTGCCCCATCTGGAAAGCAGGAACGAAACCTTCGATATCATTTTCAAGGGCGACTACCACACCGCGGTCCAGAATACGGATAATTGTGCCCTGAGTAACCATGCCCATTGCAAAGCGCTGCTCCAGGGTGGACCAGGGATCGTCAAATATCTGTTTGTGGCCAAGGGAAATACGGCGGTTGGCTTTGTCGATGTCCAGAATAACAACTTCAACCACCTGCCCCTTTTTCATGACCTCAGAAGGATGCTTGATCCGTTTTGTCCAGCTCATATCGGAAATATGCACCAGACCGTCAATACCTTCTTCGATCTCCACGAATGCGCCGAAGTTGGTGAGATTGCGCACTTTACCCTTCACCCGGTCACCGACAGGATGACGCTCGTCGATGGTAGCCCACGGGTCAGGCTCAAGCTGTTTGATGCCGAGAGATATTTTCTCGTTGGCTTTATCAACGCTCAGAACCTTTATGCTGATCTCGTCGCCGACATTCACAATCTTTGAAGGATGACGGATATGCTGAGTCCAGCTCATCTCACTGATATGAACCAGACCTTCGACACCCCGCTCAAGCTCCACAAATGCGCCGTAATCGGTGGTGGAAACCACTTTTCCGGTCACAACTGCTCCAACAGGATATTTCTCCTCGACTCCTTCCCACGGGTAGGGAGTGAGCTGCTTCATACCCAGCGAGATCCTTGTTTTTCCCTCTTCGAAATTGAGGACTTTAACCTTGATCCGGTCGCCGATAGAAACGAGTTCGGAAGGATGATTGATCCTTCCCCATGACATATCGGTAATGTGCAGAAGTCCATCCACTCCGCCGAGATCGATAAACGCGCCGAAATCAGTGATGTTCTTGACCATTCCATCTCTGACCTGCCCGATTTCGAGATCGGTCAGCACGGTATCGCGAAGACGCGAGCGCTCCTCTTCGAGCACAACGCGCCGTGAGACGACGATGTTGCGGCGGGTTTTGTTAATCTTGATGATTTTCAGTTTGAACGTTTCACCGATGAACTGGTCAAAGTTCTTGACCTGGCGGATATCAATCTGGGATCCGGGCAGGAATGCATCTACTCCGAGCAGGTCGACAACAATGCCGCCCTTGATGCGCCTTACCAGTTTCCCTTCCACCGGCATATTGTTATCATAAATATCTTTAATCTTATCCCATACCTTCATGAAATCGGCTTTTTGCTTCGACAGAACCAACTGACCATCCTGGTTCTCAACATCTTCTAAAAACACCTCGATTTTATCTCCGATGTTGATGTCTGATGTATCGCCGAATTCCTGAAGGTTTATGCTCCCCTCGCTTTTGAAACCGATGTCGATGATAACAGAGGTATCTGTGATCATCAGAACCGTTCCGGTCACGATGTTCCCCTGTTCGATTGATTTCATTGTCTCATCGTACTTTTCAAGCATGGAGCGATATTCGTCTTCGGAATATTCTGCCTCGTCAAAAAACCGCGCGGCCTTTCGAGTCAGACTGTCACGAATACTCGGAATTACTTCCGGTTCACCTCCCGTTATGTTGATTACTTCTCCTTCGGTTGCTAATGCCGAAGGTGTTTCATTGTTCATTGTTTCTTCAGACACGAATTTTTCCTCCTCACCTTTCTTTGGATTTGGCCTGATTACGCACGGCCATCTGCGAATTATGTAACTTACTAATATCGTTCATTATTCGAGTGGAAACAAGTAAATAATGTTCTTTCCTGGACGACGCCTGAATTTCTTCCGGTCTGAATGGAGGAAGGTAATGAATTGTTACCTTTGACCGGAAGAATTTTGGCCGAAAAGAACCCTCTATCCAGCAGGGGACAACCGGCACCCCGGCAACTACCGCAGCCATTCCGGCTCCGCTCCTTGGCTCGCCGAATTCCCCGGTTTTCGTCCGTGTACCTTCCGGAAAAACGATCACCGCCCACCCGTTTTCCAACCGGCGGATCATATCTTTGAGCGCCTGAGCGCTGAACCCCTCACGGTCAACCAGAATCGAATTGGCATAGGTTATAAACCAGCCGACAACAGGTACTTTGAAAAGTTCCTTTTTCGCGAAATAGGATACTTCACGGGGAATGGTACAGCCAAGAGAAGGCGGGTCGACTAACGAAGCATGGTTTGAGGCGATGATAACTGCCCCCTTGCGAGGCACATTTTCCAATCCCTCCACCCTGATCCGGAATAATATTTTCAGGATACACCGGGTCACAAGCTGTGCAAACCAGTAAAATGGGCGTCTCTTTTCACCAGTTCTTTTCTCTATATCCTTTACCATACCTCCAACCCCCGCTCTGTACGGATTAAGAATAAAGGATGAAGGATGATCTCAATCTGTGTATTTGAACTTTGAGGTTGGGATTGTTTACTCATACCTTCTCTCCGCGAACCAGCGAAACAATTGCGGCAACCTGCTCATCAAAGGTCATATTCGTTGTATCGATCAGAACAGCATCGGGAGCTTTCCTGAGCGGTGCAAGCTCACGTTCTGTATTTGCCCGGTCACGTTCCTTTATTTCCCCTATAAGTTCTTCCAGAGAGATTTCTGCTCCGCGAGCGACAAGCTCTCCATATCGGCGTTGCGCCCTGGCCTCAACCGCGGCGTCTAAAAATATTTTATAGTCCGCGTCGGGGAATACCACTGTTCCAATATCCCTGCCTTCCATGACCACACCGCCTTTTCGCCCCATCTCCCTCTGAAGCTGAGTCATCCTGTCCCGTACCAGACGCTGGGCGCTGACCGCAGATACGGCCGCTGTTACATCACGGTCTCGGATACGGCCGGTAACATCATTACCGTTCAGAAATGTCCGCTGGCCTTTTTCAGAGTTGACAAGTTTCACCCGTGAGGCGGCGGCTATTTCCCCGACGCCTGTTTCGTCTTCCGGGATTATTCCGTGATTCAGCACATCGAGGGTTACCGCACGGTACATTGCCCCCGAATCGACAAATACGAATCCGAGTTTTTCCGCCACTTTCCGTGCTGTTGTACTTTTCCCCGCGCCAACAGGGCCATCAATTGCTACTATCGGTTTACTTCTTTGTTTCGGAGGCTTTGCGCACAGTTCTTTCAATCGTTCAACCTCTTCTGCGATAAGGTGACGGTAGGAGCCGACCGGCAAATCTTTTCCGGTTATTCCGCCAAACGATTTTCTATCAAGGGTTATTACCGGATGTCCTATCGTTGCAAGCATCCGTCTGACCTGACGTTTCCGTCCCTGGTGAATGATTACCTCAACCAGCGAGGTATTGTCGGAGCTTTTCAGGATGTGCATGACAGCCGGCGCAGCAGGGCCGTCATCGAGCATCAGACCCTTCTCCATGCGACGGGTATCTTCTTCCGTGACCCGTCCACGAACTTCAGCGCGGTATACTTTTTCCACACCGAACGAGGGATGGGCAAGGCGGTGCGCCAAATCCCCGTCATCGGTGAAAAGGAGAACTCCCGAGGTATCTGCATCCAGCCGTCCTACAGGGAACACTCCCTTCGTCTCTTTTCCCAAAAGGTCAAGTACTATTGCCCGGCCGTGTGTATCGGACATGGTCACAATCACACCGGTGGGTTTATTGAGCACATAGCACTTTTTTTCCTGCTTTATTTCAAGTTGAGTCCCATCAACAGTAACTTTGTCTTGACCCGGAACAACATCACGGGCGGGATCGGTAACTACCACGCCGTTTATTTTGACTATCCCCTCACGGATGGAAACTTCCCCTTTGCGCCGTGAGGCGAATCCGCTTACAGAAAGAAAACGATTGAGCCTCAATAATTCCCCTTAGCCCCTGTCTGGGCTTCTATATCTTTGAAATAACGAACAGTTCCGACCTTGAGCTCCATTGTTGCATCATCATCGCAGACAATCACCGCATGAGGATGAAGCTGAAGCGCCGAAATCGTCCACATGTGGTTCACGCCTTCCTCCACTCCCATATGCAGGGCGCGAGCCTTGGAATGTCCGGATACAATCAGCATGACCTGACGGGCATCCATGAAAGTGCCGACACCGATAGTCAGCGCAGTCTTGGGAACGCGGGAAACATCGTTATCGAAAAAACGGGAGTTTACTTTCAGAGTATCGCTTGTGAGCGTCTTTATACGGGTACGACTGTTAAGGGAAGAACCCGGTTCGTTGAAAGCGATGTGGCCGTCGGGGCCTACTCCACCGACAAAAAGTTCGACTCCGCCATACGACTTGATCATTTTCTCATAGTTTGCGCATTCTGCTTTCAGATCGGAAGCATTACCGTTCAGGATGTGCACATTTTCGGGTAAAATGTCGATCTTGCCGAACAGGTTTTCCCACATGAAGGTATGATAGCTCTGGGGATGGTTCTGAGGAAGACCGATATATTCATCCATGTTGAATGTAACCACATTGGCAAACGACAGGGACCCTTCACGATAGAGCCTTATCAACTCGCGGTACATTCCGATTGGAGTAGATCCTGTCGGAAGCCCGAGGACAAAAAGTTTTTCCGGGGCAGGTTTGAATTTTCTTATCTGCAGGGCAACATACCCCGCCGCCCAGGAACTTACCTGTTCATAATCCGTCTGAACAACTAATCGCACGATTTTTCTCCCCATGCAAAGAAGAGACAAAACGATAACGGAGAATTTTATGTTTTCCCGTCAACTTGTTTCATTTGGGAATGATACAAGAAATCTGCCGGTGAATCAAGCACGTTTCTTTGGCAGATAAAACAAAAAAAACCGCAGAATCATCTACGGTCAGATTATTTGGCGTCCCCTAGGAGAATCGAACTCCTGTTGCAAGGATGAAAACCTTGAGTCCTCGGCCACTAGACGAAGGGGACGCTACATTAGATTTGATAATATATAAAAATAAGACAGGGGAATCAACGATAAAAGTGAAATTCTTCATTTTTCATGTTCCGGCAGCGATAGTACATTTTACAGGAAAGAATTTTACCGGGTGATATTTACCTTGTTGGATGAGTACAATTCCCATAGTTTACTACTATATATGAACTCGCTGAAATTACATATCTTTTCCCAAAGGTTTCACTATCTCAATCCTTTCGAATGCCCATAGAAGAGTTTATCATGGAACCAGAAACAAATAAAATCCTCAGCCATTTCCGGAAAATGCTATTCTTTTTCTTTGTGTCATCCCCTCTCTTCGGGAGCATACCTGTTTCTGCGGCGCTGACCGAAACTCACCCCTGTATCCTCTCTACTTCCCAGGAGCGTGAAACGATCCGCAGCAGGCTGTCCACAGAACCGTTCAACGGCTGGCGTGATCAGCTGCTTGTTCGGGCTGATAATGTTCTGAATAGCGCCTTAGCATGGGACAGCACAGCCGTCCCGAAAGTTACTCAGGCATATTACGCCAAACTGCTTGCCGGAGCCTATATGTTCTCCGAATCAACCCATGCAAATCACCAGAATTATGGTGATGAAGCCACCAAAGCTCTGAGCGCTGTGCCAAATGCAAGTTTCACCTCATTCTTTACGAGCGACCTTGAAATTTCAGAGGCGGCAGTATATTGGGCTGAAGCCTATGACATGCTGAAAGGCGAGGGGTTCGATTTCACTTTCGGCGAAACGCTGGACATGGAGCCGGATATCCGAAGCAGGCTCGCAAAACTCCGCGATTATATGGCAAAAAATTCTTTTACGGATATTTTTTCGTCCGGGATCGCTCACGATTTCACTTCCGCGGCATATATTTTTACAGACAACACGGATAACCACCATGTGAAACTCCAGGCGGCCATCGTGGTTCTCTCGCTTTCTATTCTCAGTGAATCCGGCTCTGTGGGCGACCTTAATTCCGCCCGGACAAGGCTCATGGATGCTTTGGGAAACATGACAATCACCGGAGAAAACGGAGAACCGTCCGGCGGGTGGGCGGAGGGACCGAACTACCATCTCTACAGCGCCCAGCAGTATCTCCCGGCGCTTATAGCACTGAAAAACATGAATATTTTTGATTTCACCACAATCCCCGAGCTTGTGGAAACCCACCTCTGGCTGCCGAAGATTGTGATGCCAGATGGGTACACCCCTCCGTTCAACGACAACGAGGCGGTATATTTTGATCCGGCCGGTCTTTTGTATTCTCTGCACCGGGACCGTACCGACCGTGACGCCCTTTTCTGGATGTGGGATCAGAACGGCAGAGCGGTCACACCTGCATTCCTGCCCGATTATCTTGCACGTTTCGACAATACCCCTCCACTTCACTCGAATCCGGGAGAACTGGGGTGGACGCCGACCGGTTTCTATCCCGAAAGCGGATTTGCCCGATTCAGGGATTTCTGGGACGCCGGCAGTATCTACCTGCAATTTCTCTCAAAACACGGAGAGGCGAGAGAAAAAGGTCAGGCGCACAACCACCCCGACCCTAATTCGTTTATCCTTCATGCTTTCGGGAACATGCTTCTTTTGGACAGCGGCTATGGCGGCTGGGCATATCACGACAGCACCCGGTACGCCCGTAATCATAACCTGATCCTGGTGGATGGCGACGGCCCGCAAGAGGCTTCCCAAGGTGATTTCTCCGGTTTCTGGCAAGCCAACAGCAGCAACGCCACGCTCGACAGGTTTTTCACCGTCACTTCACTCGATTACGCTCACTCTGTAACTACTTATCCATCCACTAATAGCGCCATTTTTGAACGGTCGGTCATCTTTCCATCTCACCGCTACTTTTTTCTCTTCGACCATATTTACAGCCCTGACGTAAGAACCTATACCCTTCTTCTGCACGGCAACGGAGGAGGGACATCCGGCGGAACGTTCACCAGCCTTGATTCCGGCGCCATCTGGGAACAGGACAAGGCATCAGTCCGTACATTCACTGTCGGCTCCTCCCCGCTCACCTTTTCTTCAACGGAAATGAAACACGCGGTGTACAGCCGTTCGTTTTCAAGCCATACTGTGCTGGAGGTTTCCCAGAAAGCTTCCGAGTCGCTCTTCCTCACCCTGCTCTACCCTGATCGTAAGGGTGCGGTTTCGCCAAATATCGCTGCCGTGAATGTGTCCCGGGGAAAGGGAATCAGCCTTGCTTTCAACGACACCACCGATTATGGAGCCATTCGCACCGCTGTTTCCCCTATGTCGCTGACAGCAGGCAATCAGAACCTGACAACGGACGGGCAGTGTTTTCTTGCCAGATATCTTCCCCAGGGAGAACTCGATCATTTTTCTTTTTTCAACGGTTCCTTTGTGGTATCCGGCGCCGATACACTGATCAGGAGCAATAAACAGGTAAATCTCACCGCTGTCTACGAAAATCAGAGTGCGATTTCAGGGTATATTCAGACCAATACGGAAACGGTCATCACTCTCTTTGGCTTTTATGCGGCACGGGTTACTTTCGGGGAAAACGAAATTTCTTTCATTCCGGATGCTAATACTGTACGGTTTGCGGTCGCCGGAGACGGCCAGTGGCGTGTCGAGGGTTACTTATCCAGCGAGAGCCTCAAGCCTCCCGAAAACGTTCATATAACAGACGTTCCGGATGACAACGGTCACCAGCTTCGTCTCACCTGGAAGCTCTCCCCTTCCGAAAATGAGGGGCTGGTGGATTACTACAGGATTTTCCGCTCCCGCAATGCAACGCTGACACAGCCGATACTCTTCCCAAAAAATGTCCCGGTCGATTCGCTTCTCGCGCTTGAAAGCAAATTCACCGTACTGGTCGATTCGGTAACAGCGGGGATCACAGAATACCTCGACACCGTATATTATGACGGCATCCCCTACTATTACTGGCTTCAGGCTGTCGGGCCGCGGGGAAGCAGTTCGAAAGCGGCTGCGAGTATTACAACTTTTGTGGATTCCATGCCGGTCGGTTTTTCAGTTGGAGACCCGTTCCCCAATCCGTTCAATCCATCGACCACCATCAAGTTCTCCCTTCCTGCGCCGGGTAAGGTTAATCTGATCGTCTACGACATCGCCGGCCGTAAAGTGCGTGAACTCATTTTAACACAACTACCAACAGGAATACATTCAGCGTTTTGGGATGGCCGCGATGCTTCCGGCAGGCCGGTATCCTCCGGGGTATATTTCGCGCGGCTTACGATGGGTAAATATACAGCGGTAAGGAAAATGCTTTTGATGAAATAAAAACCTATAATTTTCAATACCGTTTGATTATAAGATTCATATATTACCACAAGTTTAATTCAGATATTGAGAGTTAGCTCACCGTGAAACCAAAGACTTGATCAGGTACATTCAAAATCCCGGAGGATCGAAAAATGCTGCTGTCTCAAAAAAATCTGTCAAGGTTGGTAATTCGCACCGGTTTCATCTCGGTTCTTCTGTTCGCCGGAATTTCGAGTTTTAGCGGCGCTCAGGAAAAAAATATTTACCAGAAAGACGATTCCATAGTCTTTGAAACCGCAAGCCTCCGATATATTACCGGCTCTGACGGGATACTGCGGGAATTTTCCGATACATCCTCGCACAAGAACTATCTGGACACCTCCGAGCGGACTCCTTTCATGGCAATCCAACGAGATGGCAAGTGGATCGGTTCCTCATCTGTCGAACTGGTTCACGGGTTTCTCTATGTCACATTCGGAGATTCCGGAGTATGGGCAAGAATACACCCACGCGCTTTTTCGTCCTACCTGACCTTTGAACTTACTTCGATGAACGATCATACCATTACCGCGCTCCGTCTGGCGTATCTGCCGCTGACGATAAAAGACCTGGTCAGTTCAAGCATTACATCATGCCGCAACGCTGAATACAGCGCGACTATCATCCCTCTCAATATCGAAACCGTTTCGGCTCCTTCCGGTGGTCAGAAAACTATCCTTCAGGGCTGGTGCGAAAAAAGTGTCCGTCTCGAAGGCGCAAAGATTGCGCTTTCCGGCTGTCCGGCCGGAAAACTCCTCGATACCATAGAACTAATCGAGGTGGAGAACGGCCTTCCCCATCCGACCATTGGAGGAGTCTGGGCGAAAAAATCACCCGATATGATGAAATCGTACCTCTTCGTCGATATGTCGGAGAAAATAGTGGATCCTATGGTTGACTACGCAAAAGCCGGCGGATTCGGGTATATAACCATCTATGGCGGAGAATGGAATAAAACTCACGGTTCCTATGTGGTGAACGAAAAGAATTTTCCCAACGGTGCAGCGGGTCTGAAAGCTACAATCGATAAAATCCACTCCGCGGGGCTGAAAGCCGGAATGCATCTCCTCGATGCGGTGATTTCCAAAGACGATCCTCTGGTGAAAAATCCTTCCGATCCCGGATTTTTGAAATACCCGGATCTGCGAAGATTCCTTGCCGCCGATATCAGCGCCGAGGATACCTTTATTCCGACAACCACTTCGCCGGAGGGGCTTCTTGCCAAAGCGGACAAATCACGCTTCCACGGCCGTGATCTGCTCATCGATAATGAGATCATCGTCTTCGATGATATAAAAACAGATATCCCCTATGGATTTACCGGGTGCAAACGCGGTGTTCATGAGTCCAAATCAGCCTCGCATACAAAGGGGGCGACGATCGACAATTTTGCGGAATTTATCGATTTTTACCTCCCGGATATGAAATCAAGCCTCTATGACCGTGTTGCTGCGGGGGAAGCAGCTTCTCTCGACGCCTACGGTTTCGATTACATTTATCCGGACGGAACGGGGGAGAATCTCGGATATTATCCCGAAAAACCGTATTGGTATTTCTCCAATCTTTTGACATCCAAGCTGTATAATAACACCAAACGGGAGGTGATGTGGGGGCATGCCCCGATATCCAATTACTCCTGGCATGTCTATGCACGGGGAAACACGGTGGATTTTGCAGAGGTCGGGATGATCCAGCATTTCAACAGGACATCGATAGCCAATTCAAGATATTCCATAGCGGATATTCAACCCTTTGAATTCGGCTGGTTCGGATATTTCACCAAGAGTCTGGAATGCGAGGCTACCCGTCCGAGAGAATTGGAATATGCATGGAGCAAGGCTCTTGCTTATGGAGCAGCAATGTCGCTGGAAACGAACAAGGCTGCTCTCGACGCCAACGGCAGAACCCGTGAGATGTTCGCAATGATAAAGAACTGGGAAGAATTGAAGATGAGCGGTTACTTCCCGGAATCAGCCAAAGAGAAAATGCGTGTACCGGGCAGGGAATTCACCCTTGGCAAAGATAACAGCGGGAACTGGGCGGCTTTCCCGATTTCCTACGGCCCGGACCGTTATGTCGGCAAAATTGACGGCGCATCGAATGTTTTCACCTATATGAACGCAAACAACTCGCAGCCTTTGCGTGTTTTTATTCAGAATATGCCGCACCTTCAGGATTACGGGAGCAAGGAAAACATCGTCCTCCTCGAAACGGGGCCGCTCAATCTTAATACAAAAGGCCGCGGCCCGCTGGGAAGCGAAAGCCATACCACCCAGGGTCTGACTTTTGACATCACCGTTTCGAACAAACAGCCGCGCTCCGGCGGAAAGAGCTTTATGGTAACAGCCAAGAACGGGGGAACTTCCCAGGAAGGCTGGGGCTGCGCGGAGATCATCCTCGACAAGCCGCTGAACCTTTCGGAGCATCGCGCGGTGGGAACATGGGTTTTTGGCGACAAAAGCGGGACATGCCTTCATTTTGTCCTTGAAGACGGGGGCAGATGGAGTGTCCGCGATTTCTGGGTAAAACTCGACTTTGAGGGCTGGCGGTATGTAAAAATCCCGGAGGCGGCCAAGGGGGAAGTTTATGATTTTGTGTACCCGTACAATAATTACTGG
>Ga0172379_10006421_pt1 | contig 15766 bp, 20 predicted proteins | sample GrowelOW334metaG_FD_119756 | JGI IMG/M metagenome (GOLD analysis project Ga0172379, IMG submission 119756) | Groundwater microbial communities from an aquifer near a municipal landfill in Southern Ontario, Canada - Groundwater well OW334 metaG | ecosystem: Environmental > Aquatic > Deep... | reverse complement strand
TCTGCTTCGAGGCCCTTAGTCATCGCCACTGGCAATGAAGGAGGAGCAAAACGAAGTGCATCTGGTTGTTCGATTAAGATGGCACTATATTGCAGTTGGTCGCTGGCGCCAGTTGTATTATCTAAATTGCTCGGAAGAAACAAGAGAGCGGACATCTTGCTAGTAGCACTTTTGAGCTTTTGGCCAAGCTCAACCATGTCATCTTTAAACTCGTTTGCCATGTTGTTTATGCATTCTGTCATTTGAAGGCTCATATTTTGTTTCTCGATCAAAGTATCTAAATTGAGAGCTGTAGCCAGGGCCAAATCATAATCTTGCTGTTCAGTTGTTTCAATCATGTTGTTTCACCTGGGAAATCTTGCGCTTCACAAATAAGTTGACCGTAATTATTTTGTTTTGTTCCCTATTTAAAATCCAAGAGGCCGTTGGTGACGGCCTCTTGGAAACTTTGCGTATTTCTATCTGGCAGAGCATTTTGCTTTTCTGCTACAGTTTTTCAGCCCACTTTTAATTGAGTGCTTTGCAGAACTCATCAAGTTCTTTTTCAGCAGCTTCTTTGGCCATGCCATAGCGCTCTTGAATTTTGCCGGCTAGCTCGTCTCTTTTTCCTTCAATGACAGTCATGTCGTCGTCGGTGAGTTTGCCCCACTTAGCCTTCACTTTACCTTGGAGCTGTTTCCAGTCACCTTTAATTTGATCCATGTTCATGTGTTTTCTCCTAACTATCGATTGGTTGGTACTTTTTCTTCGTTGACGCAATTAATATCGGTAGCGCCATTGTTTTTGCAAACTTGCTCTGCTCGTTTGACTTTCTCTCGATCTTCAGTGTGGACTGAGATCAAAAGATTGCCATCTTTTAGTTTGCCTTCATACTGAATCGCTTCGTACTCTGGCATTCCTAAACCTATCAAACCACCGGTGACACCACCGACAGCTCCACCAACTGCAGCCCCGCTGAGGCCAGCCATTATCGGACCGGCGGCGATGAACACTCCCAGACCCGGTATCGTTAAGGCTCCAATACCGGCCAACACGCCAATTGCGCCACCAAGTAGAGCGCCCGATGCTGCACCAGTTGAGGTGCCTTCTGGGGCCTTACTATGTTTTTCATAACTCATGTCTCTAAGGCCGTTTTCATCAGGCATTAGTACAGAGATGTCGGTATTGGCGAAACCTTCGTTCTTAAGTTGGCCCACAAGGGTGTCAGCTTGACTGTATGTCTTGACCAGACAAATTACTGCTTGTTTCATAGTTCCTCACTTAGGTAATACTTGTAGTTCGTTTAGGATATTTTTTTCACCAACACAGTTTTCGGCTAATGCATATAAAGTTGCGCTTTCTGCAGAACTGGCGACGGGCCCTCGAAGGACTACCTTGCCGTTGATGACAATAATTTTGGCGTTCTTGGCGTTGCTGGAAAGATTCTTGTCTTTGACAATGGCACGCCGAATAGCGCTGACAATGCGTAAATCGCTTGTCTTTAACGATTGCACCTGCGGCGTCGGTGACTCGGGACGACCATCACCGATATTTTGACCTGTATTGTCAGGCCTCATCGCGCTTAGTTTTTGTATGCGAAGTCTGAGGTTTATTACTGATTGATTGATTTTGGCTTGATCTATTGAGGTTATGGTTCCTTTGTGATCAGCTTTGAATTTCTGCTCTTTCTGACAAATTGCCTTCTCTTCTGACCTAATTTGGATAGCTTGTTCGCGGCTTATACTGCCCTGATTCTCCGCTTTCTCAATAAGTGCTAGCAAATTTATTTCTTCACCGTCAACGGTGAAAATCTTGGCATCAGATGATTGACACAGCATCATTAATAAGGACGTCAGTAAAACTTTCCGCCACATGGCAAAACCTCTGAGATTGGCTAAACAGATTTAGCCGTGCGAGAGAACAATGTGAGCATAAATATAAGAAGACCAGAGCCGATGATGGCTGGTACTACTGCCACGCTCTCAACCACTGGCCCAAACGAACCCATAAGGCTGCTGCCGATCCAGGCGCCGATTATGCCAAATATGGCTGCAGTAAAGAATCCACCTGGCACTCGTCCTGGCACAATAGCAGCGGCAATCCAGGCGCATGTTGCTGCCACTATCAAATAAAAGATAAAAGCTAATATAGACATTTTGTGACCTCCTTTTCCCTCAACAGTCGAGCAGACGGCAAAGGTGGTACTTGGTTCCTTTTTGGGGCATATTCAGCAAATTTGTCTGCATTGCGCCCTTAAATAGATGGTGTTCCGAACAAGGAACTATCAGAACTTTATTGCGTCGGGCTAGCCGTAACGCATGGAGTAGAGAAATGGACGTATTTAAGTACCTAAATGATGATGGCGATGCCATTGCCCACCGCCTTAATGAAACTGTTGCTAATTTTGGTGAATGGCCACGAGAGCGTCTGTTTGAAGAAACCAAAAAAGCATTCGGTTCGCTGGAAGGTCATTTTGACAAAGAAAAAATGATTGTCAAAAATATTGACAATAGCCCAGTGGTTGTACCGCTAAGCGAGAAAGCAGAAGCTGACATAAAGGTGATGAAAGAAGCGATTGATAGCATCGTTATGATTCACATCGATGAGCCTGGTTTCCGCAACGCACTAATTTCACTTGCTGACAAATTCAACGAACACAGGGCCTTCTGTAGAGATGAATATTACACAGCACTAAAAGAAGTTCTATCTGCGGCCGACAAAGAGCATGTTAATGCGCAGTTTGAACAGATGGTTCTAAGTTAGAGGAACACTACATATGAAAGCGAAAATGCCAAACAAGCCAAGCGAAGCGGCTACTTATCTGTGCAACAAGTGCAGCAAACAATTTAAGTTTGAGCAAGGTACTCTCATTTGTCCTAGTTGTCAAAACACAAATAAGACTGACTTGGTTGTCATTTCTATGAAGGACAATCCGGAAGAGAACCAGATGTACACCGAGGATGATTTTCTTGGTGGATAGACTGACTGACAAATGGGAACTAAATAGCCTTAGCTTGGTCAACAACTTCGAAACTAAAGATAAGCAATTTTCCGGGAGGCTTAAATAAGCTATGGATGACACTAATAAGACTTGTGCAACAGAAGCCGGAAACAACGCTGGTTGTTCTGCTGTGAAAATGCTTCAGGCTGATCAGGAAGCACTTCGCGACCTATTTGCAGCTTACGGAAAGACAGAAGACTTCAAGAAGAAAGAAGAATTGGTTGGCGCCATTTCGGTAGCCTTAACTCAATATTCTAGCCTCGAAAATGAAGTAGTTTATCCAGCTTTGAAAGATAAAAACCAAGCTGAAGATTCTTGCGACGAGCCTTGTGCTGGAGCCGAGAGTCACCATCAGGCTCGATTGATCGTAGATCAACTACAGCGCTTAACCGCTGACGTTGACGGCCCTGCCTATGATAAACACGTAGAAGAGCTGCGAGTCGCAGTGCAAAAGCATTTTGATGAAGAAGCTAAAACCGTCTTTCCTGCTATTGAAAAATGCAGTGAAAAAGCAGCCACGCTGAAAGAGAAAGTAGAGCAGTTTAAAGCTGAGCGAAATTCGCCGCAGCTATTGAACACCTAATTGATTACATGTAGAGATTACTTAAAAAGGAGTGAATAATGCAATTCAGAAATGCTGGTTTAGTGGCAATTGCCGTATTGGCATCGAGCTTCGCTAGCTCTAGTGCTGTCTTTGCCGAAGATGCAGCAAAAGAACAGCAAAAGTTTGAGCAGTCACAAGAAAAAGCGCCAAACAATACAAACAAAAATACAAGAGATGAGAAGCTCGGCAAGGTTACTCCTGAGAATCAGTCGAACAAAAAGAAAGATGTAGACATCACTCGTGAGTTGCGCAAAGCAATTATGGATACTAAAGGTATGTCAGTTGACGGACAGAACGTCAAAATCATTACCCGTAAGGGTGTAGTTACTTTGCGCGGTCCGGTTTCAAGTGAGACTGAGAAAAATTTGATTGGTGATTTGGTGAAGAATTGTCCAAGTGTGGCCAGTTACACAAACCAACTCGAGATCAAAGGTCAGAACAGTAGTAACTAATTAACAAGAAGCCACTGCCCCGAGGCAGTGGCTTCTTCTCATTTAAGCATCGACATCAACACATGGGTTTGATTATGCCAAGCGATATCACAGTTAATTGCCGCTCCTGCTTTAAGCGATTTGTATTCTCTGTTGAAGAGCAAGAGTTTTTCAATTCTTGCGGACTTACAAATTCCCCAAAACGCTGTCACAATTGTCGCTTAGTTTCTAGAGTGCAGCGCGTTTCTGGTGACACCAGCCAGACCACAGAAGTTCCGTGTGCCGAGTGTGGCACCCGCACCGTTGTGCCCTTCGTACCCAAAAACGGTAAACCAATTTTTTGCAATCAGTGTTTTCGCAATAGTCGAGTTAGTTCGCCAGGTCCAATAGCAATGTGAGTGTCTTAAGCCTCACATACGTAAAGGAATCTCATTATGCAAAGTCAGGATGAAGAATCAGTTGTTAGCGAAAAACGCCTATGCCTACTTTGTCAGCTCGTTTATGTTGGTAGTACTCGTATCTGTCCTACGGATGGAACTCCATTAGTAATTGTTTCTGACCCGCTACTGGGCACTGTTTTGCCAGAAGGCTTTCGCATAATCTCTCAGATTGGACGAGGAGCCATGGGAACGGTTTACCGTGCCGAGGGCCTCGATGGTGGCGAGGTGGTTGCTGTGAAGGTTCTGCACCGCTCTCTTAGTAATGATCTAGAGCCAGTCTTGCGCTTTAAACGAGAAGCTGAACTTAGTAGTCAACTATCTCATCGTAATATCGTCTCGGTAGATTCTTTCGGAATTCTCGATGATGGCAGGCCGTATATGACCATGGATTTGGTCGAGGGTGTTTGTCTTGATAAGTTAGTAAGTAAAGAAGGTGCTATGCGCCTCGAACGAGCTCTACCAATTTTCATTCAGTTGGCCCAAGCAATTTCTCACGCTCACTCTAGCCAAATTGTGCATCGTGACATTAAGCTGTCGAACGTTATGCTTCTTGCCGGTGAAGGTCAGGACATCGTTAAACTATTTGATTTTGGCATTGCCAAAATTTATCACGAGGATGGTTTGCCATCTGAAGATGATTCTCTCACTGTTACTGGACAGGTGGTCGGAAGCCCACTTTATATGAGCCCTGAACAATGTCTCGGTCAACCCTTAGATAACCGCTCTGATATCTATTCATTGGGTTGTCTCATGCATTATGTATTGATGGGTCAGCCAGTTTTCACCGCTGGCAATGTCATGGCTTTAATGCAACAACAAGTGTCTAATCAGCCTCGAGTGGCCCTGGCAAATTCTGCAAGCAGTGCGGCCAGTGAGGCTATTCAAAGCATTATTCTAGTTTGTCTGGAAAAAATGCCAGAAGATCGGTACCAAACCATGGAAGAGGTTTGCCGTGAATTGGTCAAGACTCAGCGCTTGCTGGCCTCGGGTGAGTGCGAGACGAAGAATCATAAAGTTGCCTAAACCACACTATTGTAGCGAAGGAACTTAATCTCCCTACATCAGTCAATTTCGTGGTCTAAGCGCGAGGTGAGTATGAATTATCAAGTTGAGGAAGTCGTAGTCGACTACCTACCTAATGTTATCGAATTAATTACCAACCCAACCATTCAAGGAGCCGTAGCAGGTGAAGACGGCAAATTGTCAATTTACGTTTTCTCAGATCCCGCCAGTGCAGAGGATTATGGTAGCGGCGGCGAGTTGGTAGTATTTCACAGCAATTGGCGCGGAACTATCGCCATTGATGGCCTAGTAGCCGTCGGTGATTGGGATGACCAGACCTCTACTCTGCAAATTGACGCAAATGGTGGCACATGCCAAATCGTGGGCGATCAACTTCTTGTAGAAACTAGCAGTCTGTTAGTTTGATTTTTCAATTTTGTGACCTGGACCTGATTAGGGAGCGTATCGATGTCAATTTATAGAGGGCGAACTGCTACTTTACTCTGTGCTTTCACTGCATCTTTGCTAGTGGCAGCACCAATGGCGATGGCAGATGACCAGCAAATTAAGCTAGAAGCTAAGGCTGAGAAAGCTGATGCTAAAGCCGCTAAAGCGCAGGCTAAAATAGATAAAGCAGAAGCAAAGGCTGATGCCAAAGCAGAAGTTGCTGCCATTAAGGCCAAGGGCGAAGTTGCTGCAGCAGCTGCCAAGGTCGACGCTCAAGCTAAAGCTGCTCAAGCCGGTGTCGATGCTTTAGATCAAGAAGATCCGCCGATTAAGGGCTTCCACCCTATTAAGAGGGCTTTAGCTCCAGTTGTGCGTTTAGAGAAAAACAGCAGAAACCTACAGAAGCAAATTGTTCGCTTGGAGAAGCCGATTTCAAACCTACAACCAGCCATGAATGGTTTGCATGAACAAATGGATGGAGTTGACACACGCTTGCAGTCAATGGACGGTCACCTCAGTACGATGGATACGCACGTAACCACCGTTGGTGAGCAAGTTACTGGTGTGCGTGGTGACTTAGGCAAAATGCGCAAAGATTTGAATAGCTTACAGACGCCGCTTCATGCTCTGCTTGAACCACTGAACAATGTGGCCGTGCCGCTTGAGCAAGTGCGGAAAGAACTGGCCGATATGAGGGCTTTGCTCGCTACAGTATTAGCCTCGATTGTTCTAGCCACTATCTGTATCGCTATTGGTACACCAGTTGCGGCAGTCTTGATTTATAAAAATCGGCGCAAGTTCTTCCCTAACATCGACGAGAAAGATTTTCCTGGTTCTGGTACCAATGCACCTTCGCCCAATGACCAAAAACCAGAGCCGTCTCGCGTTAAGTGAGCAACCATTCTGATTAGGTTAGGAATCTTCGTTTGGAACTTAGATATTAGGGAACTTCCGCCCCTGTTGGTCGTCGGCCCCAAGGACAGGAAGGAGAGGCTGTGCACAATATTGATAGCAAAATAGCGCGAAGGCGATTATCTGGCAATTATCCTTTAGTATTAATTGTTGAGGATGATAAGTTACAGCAGAAGCTGTACAAACTAATTGCTAATCAAGTGCAGATGGCACCGGTTATTGTTGATTGTTGCAGTGATGCAATAGAAGAAGCAAGTAAATCTCACTTCGACCTTATATTTTTAGATCTGCAAATGCCCGATTCTGACGGAATACAATGTGCTGATCGACTTAGACTAGTATCTCGGGTGGCAGAAAGTAAAACACCAATAATTGCCGTCACCGCCCATGCCATGCCAGGTGATCGAGAACGTTGCCTAAACGCTGGTATGGATGACTATCTAAGTAAGCCATTCACTCTGCAAGAGTTGAAAAGCAAAATTACACAGTGGTCTACCAAAAGAAGCGCTTAGTAAAAGTGAGTGTTAAAGAAAAAGAGAGCGAACTCTAAGTTTCGCTCTCTTTCTTTTTAAGTCGCTTAGATAACTGAAGTTCTAGTCGTCAACGCGCTTGTTTAGAGACTTTCTATGAATCTTGTTGCTGAGATCGTTGAGGTCATTTTCAATGCGAGCCATGTCTTTGTAACTAAGCTTGCCACCATTCTTGCTCTTCATTCTTGCTTCTCGTCTGTATATGTCAGAATTCTCTTCGCGTAATGAGTTAGCTTCTTTGAGAGTTAGCTCGCCGGAGCGCTGAAAGCGGTTAATCTTTGCTAGCAGCGCAGTATGCCGCTGCGAGATTGTATATCTTCTAGCCCGCGCTTCGCTAGACTGCGGCATTGCCATAGCCATTTGCAATACCATTGCCGATGCTAAAAGAAGAGATAGGGGTCTCATAAGTGTTCCTCCTTAGAACCTTGGGATTTTGGAAGACGCAGTTTTAATCTGTTGGTTCCTGCATTTAATTTAGTTGCGCCCAGAACGCGCATGTGGAACTCTCAGCCTTCGACTGCGTCTCTAGCGTTGTCAGGGCGCGGAGTAAAAATTATGAATACGCTTGAGTCCAAAAGTGCGGCTTGTGACCTCAACGAAGCACCAGTGTCCTTGGGAAATTTTAGCAAATGGTTATTCGTGTTCCTGGGTCTGGCTGTAGTGTCGTTCCTGGTTGGAGCACTGGCTATGTGGTCGTCCATTTATGGTCAGACTCAAAACCTGCTGCCATCCAATGTTAATGTGCAGTCTAGGGCAGCCAGAACTGACGTCTCTATAACCGATGGCATTAATGGTGGAGCCGGTCCTGGTTCAACCGCTGTGAAGGCGCCTTAGACGGCCTCAGTCTCGAAATTAGGTTAGTGATGTTAGACTACATCGTTATCTAATTTGCAGAGGGCCCATGGACGCGGTCATAAACACTAAACAAGGGCCGAAATCTTTGCATGTGTGCAAAGATGGAACTATCGACAATTCAGCTTGGGTTGCTATCTATGAAGAGGCTTTTCCTCCAGGTCAACGCCAAGACTTAAACGATTTGATACAGCAACTGCGCGATGGGCGCATGGAGCTGGACGAAACTCGTGATGAGCATGACAACATACTGTGCATGACCATCACTGAAGTGTTTCGCCATCCTCCCGTTCTTCCTCCTTTTCTCTTGGCCTGCTATACCGCAGTGGTGCCTGAAATGCGTGGTCTTGGTATCGGTTCGATTCACCGCTCTAAATTAGACAGCCTGCTGAAAAATGAATACCCTGACTATGTTGGAATCGTCAGTGAAATCGAGTCGACTTTCGAGACTGGCGTAGCAGAAGAAGCTATGGCTGTGAGAGTTAAACGAAAAAAATTCTTCATGAAATTAGGTTTGCAACCTCTCGACATCGACTATTTCTTTCCTAGCTATGTGTCCGGGGAAGAGCCAATTCCAGGAGAACTTCTTTGGGTTCCTTTTACTAATGAAAGGCTCAGTGAAGAGCAGCTGGCTGGCATGGTAACTCGCATCTATACAGAGGGTTACCAGTTGTCAGCCGACCATCCTTTGATATCGCAAGTGGTGGCATCAATTGGTAGAAAACACTGACGATCCATGACAACTACTATTCATCTCGGTCACGCTTTTCCTTATGGTTAAAGTAGGGTATTGTGGTGGCCGAAAAAAGCGAAAGGCATTCTTGCGCAGCTTAATGTTTCATACCTGAGGAGTTTCAATGGCAGACAGACAGTTCACCAAAGAACAGATTAAGGTCATCCTCAAGGAAGTGGACGCCTCTCCTGATATAAATGAAGTCTGCTTGCGCCACGATGTCTCCGAGGCAACTCTTTACGAATGGTTGGCTGAATATAGGCCGGCTGAAAATAGACCTGCTGAGACTGGCAAAAGCAAATTTGATTTGCGTCAATTTATGCAAGAAGTGTTCAACGGTGGCATTACTCGTCGAGAACTTCTCTACGCCGGAGCCACAGGTATTACCGGTTTTGCCGCTGGCAATTTGTTTGCTATGGTCGGTAAAGTGAGACTACCCGATGTGCTTCACTCAAAGATTGAGGTTGAAGATGCTTCAAGGTACAAGCAGTCGACTGAAGAATTCGGCGACTATCTCTATTTGACACCACAAAAGTTGGGTGGTGGCACCCACGTGGTCGACTTCAAGCAGGGCATTACCTTAGCTTCAATAAGCTATTGGAACTATGGTGACTCTTGCCCTATTTCACATCACCTTTCGGCCTATCCTTCAAGTAATCCGCGTAAGGGCTTTGAGTTTGTCAATTCTACTCAAGGTGGCAAGAATGTCACTATGTACAATATTCCCACTGAAATTGAAGAGCGTGGATTGCTCGATACCTGGGGCCAGGGCAACCACATTTATCGAGTAGAATTCGACGGCACAAGAATGGAATTGAAGGAAGACATTGCCAAAACCACTGGCATTGGTCTGGGCGTTCATATCACCATTTTTCCTGACGCCAATGGTTTTGCCGCAGCCGATGGCCAAAAAGACGTTTGTGCGTTCTTTGATAGAGTATCTGGCGACAATAAAACCTCTGTTTTAAAAGCATTTCGTGCTGACTGGATTGGCCGTGAGAACGATCGAAATCTCAAAGACAATTGGCGCAAAGGTGGAAAACTACGCATTGTCGAGCTTAATAAAGCGCTTGAAACTGGTAAGTTTGATCTTCAAGGCACAAAGGGTAACAAGATTGAGTGGGAAATGGCCCCTATGGCCGAAAATTATGTTTCTTCTGGCCTCATTCCTGGTTCGTCTCCTAAAAGTCTGACCGGTCTTGATGCGGTGGTGCATCATCCTGGTAATAGATATTCAGCCCTGATTATTCGCATGCTCTCTTGTGCCGTCATCGTCGATAAAGAGACATGGGAGCCAGTCGCCTGCTTGCATAATCCGGAGGGATCACCGGACAACCTTAAGGTGGTAAAGCTGCATGAGAACCCTAATACATGGGAAATTGAATTTGACGATGTGAAATGTGTTGGTCATGAAGCCGGATTTTCTCCAGATGGAAAATTCTTCACTATGATGAACAACATCGAGCAAAATAATATGGCTGTCTACGACACTTCAGACGCTGATCCGCGCAACTGGAAGAAGATCACCTACGTCAAAGATCCTGAGTGGGTGGGTGAGTTTCCTAGCCCCTTCCACCTATGTTTCTCAATGGATGGCACGAAGATGTTCGTTTCGGTCATGAATGAAAAACCGGCGAAAAGCGGCTGCTGTGTTGTGGATACTAAGACCTGGAAAATAATCAAAAAGTTCAAGAATATTGGCGTAGATTGCCAGACCATGGCTGTATCTTACGACGGCAAATATGTCTTCCAGATCTTCAGTGGTTTTCAGCGGCAAGAGAGTGGTGCTTTCGTATTCACTCAAGATGACTCATTGAGAGCACTTGGTTATCTTCCCAATTTTGGTGGGCACCATGACTGTGTCATAATTCCGACCAAGAAAGAACATCTTAAGAATAGTCGCAGCACTACTCTTTAAGCATAGCAAGAGTTGACAATGAGCAAGGCTAGACGCGAGAACAATGGGCTATTTCTAAAATTAGCCTGTCAGAATATCTTACGCCGGCCCACTCGTACAATGTTACTGATACTTGCAGTGGCACTTGTTACCGGTGCACTGTTTGCTTCGGCTATTGTGGGACGAGGTGTTCAGGCAAGTATAGAACGCAGCTTCGATCAAATGGGTGCCGATTTAATTGTGGTGCCAGCTGATGCACTGGTCAATATAACCAGTGCGCTGCTCACGGTGCAGCCGACCGAGTCAACAATGGATGTAGCCGTTCTTGATCGCATCGCCAAAATAGATGGTGTTGAGAGGGTCGCGGCTCAGAGCATTTATCGCATTCCTATGATGGTGCATATGCCTGAGCACAAAGCGAATTTGATTGCTTTCGATGCCAAAAGTGACTTTACTGTTTTGCCTTGGTTAAAGGAAAAGCTAGCTAGAGAAATGCGCAAGGGCGATTTAATTGTCGGCGCTAGAGTTGATCAGACGCTGGGAGAGGAATTAGAGCCTTGTGATCAGGCCGCTACTATCTACGGAAAACTTGGGAGAAGTGGCGTGGGGCCGTTAGATGACTCAATGTTCTCTACTTATGAAACTGCGCAGTATTTGGCGCAGGGCAAAATCAATGGTGCCTCTGCCATTCCTACATTTGATCGTAATCGTTGTTCAGCCATCTTGGTGCGTCTGGCTCTGGGAACCACGCCAGAACAAGTCAAGTTTGCTATTTCGCAAATTGATAACGTAAAAGTTATAACAGGCACCACTATTGTCACATCAACAAGGCAAACTACCTCTGCTCTCTTAGCTGGTATGGCCTGCATGGTGGCAGTTATGCTTTTGGGTTCAACTATAGTCATTGCCCTTTTGTTCTCAGCCATCATATCTGAGCGCAAAAGAGAAATTGGTCTTTTGTCGGCCATCGGTTCGAGGCGCTTTAGCATCGTTAGTATGCTCATTGCAGAATCGTGTTTCACCACCGCTATGGGTGGCATCTGCGGAATTGGCTTTGGTACCGTGCTGCTTCTACTTTTTCAGCGCTCACTGGTTTATTACCTTGAGACCCTCCACATCGAATTTAGTTGGTCACCAATTGGTGAAATTACAGTTGTCGCTAGTATCTGTTTATTGCTGACAATTGTTTGTGGCTTACTCGGTGCCTTACTTCCCTCACTCAAAGTCAGTGCCAGCGAGCCCTATAATTTGATACAGGGTGAGGGTGGCTGATGCCTTTATCTGTAAGCAACCTGTCTAAGAGCTATACTGCCGCAGCTTCTGTTAAGGCTGTCCGTGATGTCAGTTTTGAAGTTGAGGACGGCAGTTTTCTTGCTATAGTCGGCAATTCTGGTTCTGGAAAATCGACTCTTCTGGCTATGGTTGGCGGAATTAGCAGGCCAACGACAGGTAAAGTCGAGTTCGGCGGTAATAATCTTTGGGCGCAATCAGATAACTTCAGAGCCGACTTTCGCAATTCTACAATCGGCTTTGTATTTCAGTTTGCTAGTCTCTTACCAACTCTCAAGGCCATAGACAATGTTGCATTGCCAGCTCTTGTCAGTGGCGCCTTCAGTGAGAAAGCTGCTTACGCCAGGGCTAGAGTTTTACTCGAGCAAGTGCAATTGGCCGACCGAATTGATTCATTCCCTGGCGAACTTTCGGGCGGTGAGCAAAGGCGGGTTGCCATTGCCCGTTCACTCATAAACTCACCAAAAATACTTTTGGCTGACGAACCAACTGCAGATCTTGACCAAGAAACAGAGTCAGAGATTCTTGCGCTATTGTTGGAAATTCATCGAGCTCACAAATTGACAATGATACTTGTGACTCACAATAAAGACATAGCTGCTATGGCCGATAAGGTTTTGACCATGAAGGCCGGAGCCGCTGAGTTGGGTCAAGCTTCAGAGCGTGTACCATCTCCCTATCTTGCAAGCACTGCACGAGTGGACAGCATCTACGATATTTCAGCCCAAGCAGTTGCTCGCGAACAAGTGCGCTTAGGCGTCGGCTTCGAACGTTATGTCGGACGCTTTGTTTTGATTTTACTGCCACTGCTTGCTCTAATTTATGTCATTAATCTGGGTGTGGCGAGCTGGCAACAAAGTGTTATTGCCACTCAACTCGATAAGCAGCAGGCTCTCGAAGACTTGGCAATGAGCGATTTGAAAGCGGGCGTAAAGGACATTCGCATGGCTGCCAGCGGTACCTATGAGCTTGACCTATTTTTGCGTAATAGCAAAGGTGATAAACCTATGTTTGTGATGGTTCCTGTCACGCGCGTCTTTGTTCAGGTGGGCAATAGCTGGCAAGAGACAGCAATAGAGCCTCTAGATAAACCTACTTCCAGTGTTGTGCAGATTACTGGCGAGCGAATTTTCCATTATCGGCTTAAACCAAATGTCTCCGGCTATACTCAACTTATTCCTTATTACATGCATGTGCGCATTACCAATGATTTGCTTGTAAGCCCCTCGAGCCTACCCAAAGATGATCTGGTCGAGCGCAACGATAGCTACTATGTTTATCTTAAGCCTCATGGTATCAATAACTCTCTAATAGAAAGCAAAATGAAGTTTGCTGGTGAACCTCCTGTGTACATGCCGATGCCGCCGCACTAGCTTTCATTTTAGATCAGTCGCTTGCCTGGTAGTTTGCTCCACGAGGCATTTTGCATTGTCGGTACTGTTGGCGCAGAAGTGCCACCAATTTCTATGTCTAGAGCCAGTCCTCCTGAGTAAAAACTTCTGCGCGGCTGTGAAAAAAGTTCTTCGCCGTTGAAGGTTTTGAATAGTCCAAAATTAGGATCGTTTATTGCTTCATCGGTTGAAGCCGTCCCGCTCGGGTCGACAATAGTTAAGCGAGTTCCTAGGCGGCCCTTACCGAGATTGACAGCCACATGCGGGTCGCCACCATACTCGCTCAACTCACACCAGTTTAAAGGATAACCTGTTAAAGGTTGGCCGCAATGCTTTCCTCCACTTTCGCGACTGAGATTTTTTACGTCGTTTCGGAAAATTATAATTGGGGCCACTCCACCCTGAACATTGGTATCGGCAATAGTTGAGTACTGACTGTCGGCGGTGACACCAATAGGAAATGGATCTTTGCTAATTACTCTTCTGGAAATGTCACCATTGTTAGCAAATTCGTAAGCGTAAATTTCATTGGGGCCAGACTGAAATTGAGCATTGACCATCTCTAACACGGCATCGATGCGTGGTTTCGTATGGCCATTGCGAAGCCAATAATAGAAGTGCTCTGCGAACTGATTAGAAGTAGTTGGTACCACTGCCGGCGAACATTGTTGCATGCGAGCTTCTGAGTCAAGGGGGTAGTCGCCACCTACAGCATCGTAAGTAGTGACTCGGTTGTCTCTAAAAGTACCATCTCTTAGGAAGTCGCTCCAACTTCGAAGACCGGCAACAGGGCCACCAGTAAATCTAAGTGTCATGGCGCCTTTGGGGCCGGTATCGGGCATGGCGAAGGGCTGGCAGGTGGCAACACAATAAGCTCGGTTCATTGATTCATCGTAGAGAGGTATTTTTATCTTTCCGAGACTTTGCAGTTTGAGGACACATTCTAATCTGACTATTGAACAGATGTGATTTTTGTCGGCTGGTCTGAAAGCACTACTGCTGACAAGGCTTGATTTTGGGCCCACTCCTGCAAAATTGAAGTTACGACGAGCAGCTGCAATGTTGATAAAGGGGCGGTATGTGTTAGTTTTACTGGTAATTGGCATTTGTGCAAGATTGGCCGGTAAAGGCACGCTGATAGTGGTATCACCTTCTCCTTCCAGCCAGCCGTGAGAAAGTTTGATTGATTCAATCTCAACATTTTCAGGTAGGTTTTTTCGTAAGAAAGCTTCGACATCTTCATTTGGTGTAATTGGGTTGGCCTGCAAGTCTAGCCATTTGTCTTTTGAATCGCTAGCTCCAGTCTTGCTATTTAAGCACTCGGTGAAAGTTCGATTGAGTTCTGCAATCGACTTATCGAGAGCATCTTTATCGCGGTCGACAAGATAATCCATCTGCGCATTTTGCAACTCTTGGGCGATAATGGCGTTCTGACGAACGGTGCCAACTAGTGTGTTTATTCCTGTAATTGGTAAGGGCTCTCCATCTGGTGCGCACGTGCCTTTGCCGATTGGTGGGTAGTTACTAAGCGAGACCAAACCGAAGTGGGCGTCGTCGACAATTATTTTTGATAGGTCATTGGCGGCAATCAAGCCTGCCGCTTCGACAACGCTCTGCGCTCGTGATCTCGCTACAATTTGTAAACACGCCTCGCATAAAAACATAAGTGTTGGTGCAACGACAAAGCAAATGCAGACAAAGACCATTAAGAGAATATTTCCCTTCCTATTTCTTTTAGTCATTTCATCACCTCATGGAGTAGGGCGGATGACCGCTGTTTAATTCGCAGCGGTCATCCTGTTTGGTGCTATTTACCTGCTCTTTTTCGGATTGATTGAATGATTTGTTTCTTTATTTCCTTTAGTGATTTACCTTTATTGTTCCAGATATTTTTGCCAGTGTTGCCACTGCAGCCGGTGTGTCCAGAGTTTCCTGAGCTAGAGCCGCCAGTGCTTCCTCCGCCACTTCCGCCGCCGGAACCACCAGAGCCACCAGAACCACCAGAACCACCAGAACCACCAGAGCCTCCGCCGGAACCTCCTGAGCCACCACCACCAGTGCCTCCTGCTCCTCCAAATCCACCACTGCCTTGACCTGTCGAGCTACCAGTTCCTTGAGCACTGGTTGATCCGGCTGTACCCGATGTATTCGTTCCAGTTGATCCCGCACCATTTACGGAACCTGTCGTGCCGCTGTTTCCAGAAGATCCAGTGGATCCAGTTGAACCGGTGGAGCCGGTGGATCCAGTTGAACCGGT
>Ga0172379_10006420_pt1 | contig 15770 bp, 16 predicted proteins | sample GrowelOW334metaG_FD_119756 | JGI IMG/M metagenome (GOLD analysis project Ga0172379, IMG submission 119756) | Groundwater microbial communities from an aquifer near a municipal landfill in Southern Ontario, Canada - Groundwater well OW334 metaG | ecosystem: Environmental > Aquatic > Deep... | reverse complement strand
ATTTTTAGCGGCAATAGAGTCACTTAATCTGAAACCAGAGGAGATTGTATACGTGGGAGACCGCGAGGATATCGACGTCGAGGGGGCGCAGGCGGTTGGGATGAAGACGATATTTGTGGGTGGAAAGAGTGAGAAGGCGGACGCCAGTTGCGAGAGTATATATAGTATCGCAGATCTATTTGCGATATAGTATGTCCATGCAGGGAATTTTTATATCTTTAGAAGGCGGAGAAGGTGGGGGGAAGAGCACTCAGATCGTTCGTTTGAGGGAAAAACTAGAGGAACTGGGGAAAAAAGTAGTAATTACTCGTGAGCCAGGTGGGACGGCAATTTCGGAAAAAATCCGCGAGATACTCTTAGATAAAGCCAATTTAGGGATGGCTTACTCTACGGAGGTTTTGCTTTTCCAGGCAGCTAGGGCACAGGTTTATCGCGAGCTGATAATCCCTGCGCTAGAGATGGGTAAATGGGTGATAGCAGATAGGACGGCAGACTCCTCGGTAGTATATCAGGGGATTGTAAGGGATTTTGGCGTAGATATTATAAAAGACTTGAATAAATTATCGACAAAGGGGACTGTACCTCAGTTGACTCTAGTCCTGGATGTACCTGTAGAAATTGGTCTTGGCCGAAGACTCGGGACTGACAAAAATGACCGGTTAGATCTAGAAAGTGCGTCATTCCACGAAAAGGTGAGACAAGGGTTTTTGAAAGTTGCTGAGGAGGAACCTGAAAGATTTGTGGTGATTGACGCAAGTAGATCTATCGATGAGGTAGCGGAAAATATTTGGAAAATCGTCACCGAGAAATTGCTCCTGGATACACCGAAGCAAATGACGCTTTAATAAATATGAGTTTTATTGCAACCTGGAAAAGACGGAAAGAAAAAAAGTATCAGATCTTGTATAAAAGAGGCCCTAGTACCTTGGCGCTTGTGTTTGCGGGGATGGCAATAGGATTGTGGGGGATATTTGCGATCCTCTCGAGCTATCCGGTAGGGCTCTATCTTTACTACAGCGTATTACCCAAGACTACGGAGCTACTTGGGGCGGCGCTACAGGAGACAAGTAAGCAAATGGTGGCAGAAGCCAAGACTGCTGTTCCGAGCGTGACCGAGTCTACGACAGTAAGTGAAATTGCCAAGGACGTGTCGCTACCTGATGGTCACTACCTGAATATCCCCAAAATAGGGGTAGATACGGTGATCTGGGAAGGGGAGAACGAAAACTATGACAAGGCACTACGCAAAGGAGTATGGAGAGTGAATGACTTTGCTACACCGGATAAACCAGATGGGAAACCGATCATCCTAGCTGCACACAGATTTGGCTACCTAGAGTGGACCCAGGATTATCGACTCAAAAACTCGTTTTACATGCTACCTGATCTAAAAAATGGTGATATGGTGGAGATAGTGTGGGATAAGCATAGGTATACTTACCAGGTGCAAAAGGTGGAGGAGGGGACAGAGATCACCGATTACTCAAGTGATTTGATCATGTATACCTGCAAATTCCTGGTCTCGCCAATACGGATTGTGGTGTATGCAAAGTTGGTGAAGTGATGTTGACATTCGGGTAATATTTTGCAAATATTAAACTATGGCCTGGGAAGTACGGTTTTATCAAAATAGTAGGGGTGATGAGCCGGTAAAAATTTTTATAAGTGATTTAGATGCTAGGACACGTGAGAAAGTTTATGAATTAAGAGTTAAAAGTAAAGTGGCAGTCAGAATTTTCTATTCGTCTAAAACTAGGATCTATTACCTATTACACGCTTTTGAGAAGAAGTCACAGAAAACTCCAGAGAAAGAGCTGAAAGTAGCTATTGACAGGTTGAGAGAGCTACTATAGCATATATGCTATATGAAGAATATACCACCAGATAAAAGACAGCATTCTGATTTTCAGACCTGGTTCCAGGAACAAATGAAAGATCCTGATTTTCGCGTGGGATATGAGAAGGTTCGACAGGAGAACGAACCGATTCGGGCTATCATCCGGGCCAGAATGGAAAAAGGTGTGACCCAGGCAAGTATTGCCAAGAAGATGGGGACTACCCAGTCATCGATAGCCAGGGTGGAGTCTGGCAAGAGTCATCCGACTATCCCATTTATGCAGCGCCTGGCCGATGCGCTAGATATGAAGCTAGAGATAAGATTTTTGCCCAGGTAAACTAATTCTAAACTAGTATTTAGTTTGATATGTCTGGCAGTTTCTAGATAGACCTATAAGGGTTGACAAAATGATTATAGGGTGATAAACTCCGCCACATATGAAAAAACTAATTGTGGTCGCCACATTAATCGCTTTAGCTTCTTTTACCTCAATCGCCAAAGCCGAGACTGTTACCTGTAGCTCTGAACAGTATGGTGGTGCTGTGTGTGGTATCTCTACTTCTGAAACAATCGAACACAAGATTACAGAGACTAACACTGGTGCTAATGACTCTCAAATGATCAAACTCTTACTCAGTATCGCCGGAGCAGCTGCTCTAGCCACAGGTCTATATAAACTGACTTACAAATCCTACCTCCTCGGATAAACTCGTTTCCCAATTTTACTGGCTTTGCCCTGAGCCCAAAAAAATTTCAACAAAAAGACTCAAGGCAAAACTACTAAGAGTCGTTTGCACCTCTAGCACAAAATGCTATAGGGTATAAAACGACTGCACATTGAAAAGTTAATAGGATGGAACTACTTCGGTTGGATCAACGATCTCGAAGGTTTTGAATAGGTGTTTGACTTGCTGCTGGAGTTTTGGCACATCTTCGCCAAGATTAGAGTGAAGCATTTTATGTGCTTTGTCTTCGTCTTTGAAATCTTTGATGGCGGCTAAGATTTCGGCTTTATCTGCTATTGCTTCTTCCTTGGTAGGATAGTTGGCCATTTTTTGTTCTAGTTTAACGTCTAGTCTAGCATCGATCAAATTCCCGATTTTGATGAGATCTGTTTCTGTAAGTAATCCTACTTGTTTAGCCATGTTTATATTAAAGCATTTTGGGTAGGGGTAGTCAATTTTAGATATGTGTCTTTCGGGAGTCTCCCGGAAGGTGAATACCTGAGATAGACACCAGGAATGGGGACAGCTAGGGCACCATGCTTTCTGCCGGCAAGGCAGGGATGTTGTCCCCATTCTTGAGGTCACACTCAAGTTGATATCATGATTTAAATCATTATATCAAGTCAGCTAGATTGGTAGCATGCGATTGCCGCAAAACTACCCTTGTAACTGGCAGTTCTTTAACAAGGCATACGGGTTTTATAACAACGAAAGTTGTTATTGAACAAAATATTGATGGTGACCTCTAAATAGACAGGTCCACCTTGTGCATTTTTTGTGCATAAAGTGGATCTGTCTAGAGACGCAAATCCAACCGTAATTCCGAATCGTCTCAAAGGAGGCCGTCATGGCTACCAAAAAAACAAATTCCCGCAAGACCAGCAACCAAACCCCTTGGGGTTGGATCGCTGCAGTCGCTCTGCTCGTTGTCCTGATCGGCACAAACCTGACAGGGGTCAACACCGTTCGCGGTGATTTGGCTCAAGTCCAGGCTCAGCTGACAGCACAATCCGCCGCGACCACGACCTTGGCTCCCGCCACGGTAGTAGTCCCCGCGACACCCTCGTCGACCGCAACAATCGTCGCCCCCACGGCAACGATTGAAGCTCCGACGCAGGCGTCTGCCCAGCCGACCCCCCAAATGACCGTAGCCGATGAGCGAATTCAGCATTTGCTGAGTCTGCAACCGAGCTACGAGTCTGGTGGATGGCAAGCATGGTTACGCGCTGCTGGCGTGAATTTCGATTCCTCGAAAGTCGAAAGTCGTCAACCTCTCGAAGAGATGTTGAATGGCAATCTGACTGTCGTTGGTCTTGTTATTCGCGCAACTGATTTGCAGGTCAATTGGCCGAGCTGTCTCACGACAGACCGCCCAAACGAAGTCAAAACTTCGTCAAAGACCAAGCAACATCAGCCCGATTTGACCAATCCAAGTGTTATGTACACAAACATTGTCCTCAATGGCCAAGGTGCTGTGTACGCGGATTGTTCCGATTGGGGACAGCTGGACCCTACGAAGTAGGCGTCTATCCCAACACCGGGATTATTGTCACTCGATTGGGTGTCCAGCGTAAGCTGTGCAGTCGAGAATTTTGTTCGAAACGTATGCCGGTGGTGTAAAAGCTCTAATCAGCCTAGCTGATTATCTTTTGCACCACCGTACGTCCTAATTCATAAATGAAAGTTTGTGGGTTGAGACGTATGAACAAAAAATGGCAGAAGATAATCAAACAATTTAATACACCAGGTACTGCGCTGGTGGTTTCGGCATGGCCTGTGACGGGTAAAAACGCCGTAAACCATGGCATTGCATGGTATACACAGATGACAGTGACCGAGATGGCTAAGAAAACAGGGAAAAGATTTGTGATCCTGGCTGAGAAGAATCATGACAATAAACCACAGCTGCTGGCTAACGGGAAGATATTGGTTTTGCGGATTTTTGATAATCGGAGAAAGAGTCTATATCCAGTGATTTTGCAGTATTTGCAGCAATTTAATCAAATCAAAAAAGTCTATGTGCATAGTGAGTTTGGGGTGAATGGAGGAATGTTACACTTTGCGTTGATCCTACCGTTCCTTGCGATGATTCGACTGATGGGCAAACAAGTTTATTACTATTCTCATAACGTGGTCACTGATGTGGCGATGTTGGCTGGACACCTCAATATTTCTAGTTGGCAAAGTTCGATACTAAATGTGGTGATTAAGTTTTATTATAAATTCTTGGAGTATTTGTGCGAGAAAATTGTAGTGCTAGACCCGATACTGGGAGACAAGCTGGCTAACTTTGTAAGTAGGATAAAAATTGTAAGACTCAATATGCCAGTTGAGCAGAAAAAACAGTTAAATATACAAGCGGCTAGGAAGGTACTTGATTTGCCGATTAACAAGCGCATTATTACCTACTTTGGCTTTGTGAGTTGGTACAAGGGAGCTGACTGGCTAGTCAAACAATTTGATAGTATGCATGACAAAAATACACTACTTGTAATAGCGGGTGGACCGTCGTATTCACTGGCGGAGAAGAAACATTATAAGGATTATTACCAGGCATTAGTTAAAATTGCCAAGACAAATTCTCGGATAAAAATAACTGGCTTTGTGTCTGAAGAGGCTATTGGGCAGTATATGGCTAGTGCTGATCTAGTAGTGTTGCCGTACCGAGGATTTATGGGATCATCTGGATCTTTGTCGCAAGCTTTGTCGTACAGCAAGCCATTTATGGTAAGTAACAGAATGAAAGAAATACTCCAAGATGTAGGTCGTGGAGAAAAATTAGTTTTCCCCATGAATAAAGTAGGGATGAATATAATCATGAAGGTTGTAGGAGATAATACCAAGTTAGAGAATATGGGAAGAGTAGCTAGTGAAATGGCAGAGTCTAGAAATTTGAGTAGACTGGCGGAGATAGAATACGATACTCTCTACGGTCCTGCTGTGCGATAATGGGAGCATGTGGAGTCGAATTTGGCTGTCATTAAAATCTAATTTTCCGTTCGTCGTATTGCTAACTGTTTTGGGAGTAGTAACCTGGATTAACTATCCGTGGGGAACATCGCTCCTTGGATGGGATAGCGTGCAGCCAGAGCTAGATTTTGAGATCAATTTGCGACGAGCATTGACGAGTGTATGGGTGGGGAACCAAGGTGTGGGGCATATTGGGGGACATGGTTACGCGACTATTTTGATCCAAGGGGTGATTGAGTGGGTAATAAGTCTTGTAGTTGGAGTCGCACAAACCAGGGGAGTGTTTATTTTTTCTATGTTGTGGCTCGGACCTATTGGGACCTATTTTTTGTGGAAAAAATGGTTTATAAACACAGGTAAATTTTCGGGTTGGGGCGCGATGCTTTCCGGATTATTCTATTTATTGAACTTGGGAACGGTCCAAGTATTTTTTGCACCACTAGAAGCGTTTGCAGTATTTTATGGCCTTTTGCCGTGGGCAATTTTGAGTATTGTTAATTATTTAAGCAAGCCAAGTAGAAAGAATTTGATTTTAATGGTGGTAGCTCAGATTATATTTTCAATGATAGGATTTATCCCACCCCAGTTTATTGCCTATGGAATGATGGTTTTGGCACTGCTGATAGGGTATGTGGGAGAGAAACGAAGAGATGTGGCGGAAGCTTTTAAGAGGGCGTTGACTGTGGGAACTATATTGCTAGTAGCAAATTTATATTGGCTCGCACCTGTTGCATATTATTCTGTGTATGGTGCTACTAGCTATGCAGAAGCAAAGAATAACCAAGTTTCGACGCCTGACTTCCAGTATATGAGTGAGGCGAGGGGTAAATGGAGCGATGTGGCTTTGATGCGCGGATTTTTCATAGATTCGTCTGATTCTGTGATAAAAGGAGAAGGTAAATTTTTTGAGATATTTGAGCCATGGAATAATTATTTACAAGGAAATATCGAATGGGTTGGGTATGGATTATTCATAGTTTCGATGTTGGGGTTGTTAACTCTCATTGTAAAGAAGGGGCAGAGATCACTAAGTTTATCAATGTTATTAGTACTTGGAATTGGGTGGGTGGCGATTGCACAGGCAGAAGAACCTTTTACTACGGTAGCTAATTTGATGCACGATATCCCTGTAGTAGGGCAGGCATTTCGGGCTGCATTTACGAAGTTTGTAGGACTATTAATATTTGTTTATGCGATTGGGTTTGGATATGGTATTTTTGCGATTTATAAAGCTCTGAGAAAAAAGCTAGTAGTAGGAGTCATATCGGTAAGTATTGGAGTTGGTGGCTTAATCTTTTATATGTGGCCGATGTTTAAAGGAAATTTGATTTATGAACGGATGAAAATAACGATGCCCAGCGAATACGTGCAGCTAATGAAATTTTTTAAGAGTCAGAATAAGCAAGGTCGAATTGCATATTTGCCTAGTGCTTGGATGTGGGGATGGCAGGTACATGAATGGGGATACTCTGGATCTGGATTTTTGTGGTATGGGATAGAGCAGCCGATACTAGATCGGGCATTTGATGTGTGGAGTCCTTATAACGAGGGGTTTTATGGGGAGTTTAGTACGGCGTTGTATGGTGGCAAGTCTGATCAAGTGAGGAATGTGTTAGATAAATATGATGTGAGATACCTGCTACTGGATGAAAGTGTGATTGCGCCGGGACAAGATAAAGAGATTTTGAGGATAGATGAGACGAAGAATATTATGGAGCAACTCGGGGCCAAACAAGTGTTTAAGGAAGGATTTTTGACGGTATGGGATCTGGGGAGTAAGGGAGAACAGTTTGTAAGTGTACCGAGTAGCTACACACTGGCGAGTGGGGATACGGGGAAGGTGAGGAGTGATGTGATCTACGGGGATATCGGACACTACGTGTACAGCGTGTCAAAGTCGAACAGTGACACAGTGTCACTGGTGGTGTACCCGTTTGCGGACTTGATGAAGGAAGAAGTGAAGGGAGTGGAGTATGGGGAGGGGGAAGTCGCAATATCCTACGAGGAGACACCTCCCGCCTTCGGCGTCCCGACTTGGCCTTCGGCCACGTCTCCTGTTGAGGAGTCTCCTCAACTCGTAATCTCAGGGTGGAAGGTGGGAGAGATAGTGAGGATAAATTTTGAGAATAATGAACCATTACCTGCGTATTCAATAAATGGACAAGATGGCCCTAAGTTCCTAGGGAAAGAAAAGCCTGAGGAAGGGAAGAGTTACATTGTGGCGAGAGTGAGTGAGGGCGACGAATGGAAAGAGTATTTGGAAGAGAGACAATTTGTCTTACATGGTCCGACCCTGCAGGTGGAGGTATCAGGAGAGTCGACGGTTTATGATTTTTGGACTGAGGGGAAAGAAAAAATAGAGAATTGTGATGTATTAAAACGGGGGAGCGCGGGGAAAATCACACCTTCAAGGTCTGACCTCGTAGGTTTTGAAAAAGACTTGCAACCTACAAGATCAGACCTTCGATTGCAGGGCACAAAATATGTCACGGACGAGCGAGGAGCAGCATGTGACTATGTGAGCATGAAGGAGCTAGACACGAGACTTTCTTACCTGATGCGGGTGCAGGGAGAGAATAAAGAGGGAAGGAGTCTAAAATTTTTCCTCTACAACACGGGGAGTAAGAGGAATGATATAGAGTATCTACTGGGTAAGAATAGATTTGATCAAAATTTTGGAATATTGCCATGGTCGTGGGACGGATTCTATAGTTTGAATATCGAAACTCGGAGCTTTGGGCACAGAGCGGAAAACGTCGCGAGTCCTGTTGAGGTGAGATGGTTCCCGATAGAACAGATAGCGGGAGCGAGGATAATTAGTACCCACGGGGAGACACCTCCCGCCTCCGGCGTCCCGACTCGAGATTCTCTCGGGTCTCCTGTTGAGGAGTCTCCCCAAGTACAGTCGAGTCTACGGGTCACAGAGGTCAAAAATGCGGGGACATGGCTGTATCGTGTGAAGGTTGAGGGAAGTGGTCTACTAAAATTGTCACAGGGCTATGATGAGGGATGGATAGCTCCGCCGATAAAGCATGTGAAGGTCGATGGGTGGGCAAATGGGTGGATTGTGCAGGGGAGTGGTGAGATCACTATTTTCTACTGGCCACAACTGTTGGAGTATCTTGGGTTTGGGCTGCTTGGCATGACGATTTGGCTGGTCATAAAGAAATAGTAAATTTGGTCTAGTGTGAGCCAATTTGACGAATTGTTGTAGGGCGGACGAAATCTTATAGTAGGGAAGATGGCAAAACTCACGGCAGTATATGGTCCCATGTTTGCGGGTAAGACTACCTGGTTGCTAGCGAGGGTTAATGAGCTAGCAAAGGAAGGCAAGAATAGCCTAGTATTTAAACCTCGTCTAGATGATAGGTATGGCAAGGAGTCCAAGCTCTATGCCCATAGCGGGATGACAGGGGAGGCAGAACTAGTCGATGCACAGAAGCCAGAACAGATACTTTCCCTATGGGAAGAGAAGAGCGAGCAGCACCAGGTGATAATAATTGATGAGGCAATGTTTTTTTCGGATCAGATAGTCGAAGTGGTAAAGGAAATGCTCGCGCGCGAGCTAGAGGTAGTTGTGGCAGGACTCGATACCAACTTTAAAAAAGAACCATTTGGAATTATGCCTCAACTAATCAAGCTAGCAAATGAGCGGGTCGGTCTGACTGCCAAGTGCTATAAATGTGGCGGGGTGGCACAGTACTCGGTGCGACTGTCTGGAGGAAAAGATGAAATCGTCGTGGGGGCGGCAGATAGCTACCAACCAGCGTGTTCTCTGTGCCATACAATCTGCGATGACCACCAAGCAATTCCATTTAATTATCCGAATTTGAGGCCAGCTGTAGAGAAGTCGGAGACTTTGCGGATAGAGATAGCGGCGGATAGTATGCGAGTAGGTAAGACTACGGCGGTAAGGGTGATAGCTGAGGGGCTCAGATCAATGGGTAAATTGGTTACTGAGAGCTATGAGGATTGGCAACACAACCCTCATCTTAAAGGGAGCTACAGCGATCCAGCTAAAAATTTTCTTGATTCGCAGAAATGGTTCATCCACCGCAAATGGGAGCAGATAGTAGATGGGACAAAGAAGAAGGGAGTAGTGGTGCAGGACGTGGCGCCAGAAACCGATTATTGTTACGCTCTAACCAACCTGAGACTGGGGAGGATGAGTCAGGAACATTTTGACAAATATGACAAATACTACCGTAGTTTGGACTGGCGAGCGGTACCCAGACCGGATTTGCTTGTGTATCTACGTGTGAGTGACAAAGAACTGATCAGACGAGCTAATGCAGCCAAGCGCGAGTTTGAGACAGTGGATGATGAGTATTTTTTGATGATGAAAAAGGTAAATAGAGAGTGGGTGAAGGGTGTGTCAAATTCTCAGATGAAAATACTAGAAATTGATACGGATAAGTTAGATTTTGCAAATGAGGAAAAGGCGAAGAAGGAATTAGTGGAGAGAGTAATTGATATAATGATTTAAATCATTATATCAATGATGGATAAATGTATAGATTGCTAGGTTTTCGAAAAAGAAGATATTGGTCCCTTTTGAGATATTTGTAGCGGTTGTGGGGATACACATATACTAGGTATAGTGGGGGAATGGTAGCTTTAGAATGTGCTAATGTTTCGTGGTTAAGTAATGCAAGTCGAGTAGCATGCCTTGAGTTATATGCTAAAAATCCAGATTTATTGAAAACGGTACCAGCTAAGCAAGCATTTTGGCGGCAAAGGAAGATCCTAACTTTGCATGATGTGGTAAACATAGACGGGATACTCGGCTTGTTGGATCAGGAGGTGGCTGAGGTAGAAGAAGCAAAAAAAATGTTGGCTAAGGATCCTGATAATCTGGCACTAAATGCAAATTTGCGCAAAGAGACAGCAGATGTTGTGGTGTTTGCAAAAACTTTTCAAACTTTTGCAAATGGTACGTGGAGTAGTGGGAGAAGGAGAGTATTGGATGGGGTGCAGTATGCTAAAACTGAAAATGTGAGTGTGGGTGGTAATTTGGCAGAAGATGTAATTGGTGTAGTGAAGGGAAAGAACAGCAATAATTACCAGAAATGGCACTATGATTGGGGGTGGATGTTAATTGGTAGGGAAGAAGTGAGCGATGAGTCAGTAATGGCTGTATATGCTGTTGCAAAACAGGAAACAAGAAAATTGAGGGATGAACATGGATCTGATGGTGTATTGCCAGATTGGTTGAGTGTTGCAATGATGAGTGTTTTACAAACGAGAGATGAAAGACAATTAAAGATTTGGCTAGAGGATCCACTTCTCTGTGCGAGCGTAGAGGCAATGTTGAATATTTATGAAGTAGCTGTGAGTAAGTTTGGGTAGGTATGTGGCTGATTGAACGAGTTGACTGTGGTAGCGGAGGATTGATATCCTATATAAGGAGGAAATATGGCAAATGATGAAAATCCAAAAGGTTTTGATGGGTGGCAAAAAGAGGATTGGGCAAGATTTGTGAGTGGTTTCAGCTCTGACCATGGTTTGGTTAAAGAACGACATTTTTCTGGTTCTTTTAGTGGATACGAGACTGCTGCATTAATAGCTGTAGTAAGTGAAATATTGCCGTTGCCAAATTTTGTCGCGACATACGGACATAGTGCTCTTGATATGCTGGGGAAGTGGAGAGAGGATTTGAGTATTGGAATTAAGGATCCTAAGTTGGATAGATGGGGAGTTAATGATCCCGGGAATATCGACGGAATTATGGCTCAGGTGGTGGGGATGTTGACCTAGTTTGATCTATTGTAGTGATATGTAGAGATTGTGTATACTTAAGTCCCGATGAGCAAACGACTAATCATCGGTTTTTTTGTGCATATTCCACTTTTAGTGGCCATTATTTCTATTTTTTATATCCCGGGAGACCGGGATTTTTTTTATGCGTAAAGCTGAAAGTTTTGGTACTATTCGAGAACTGCAAACTTTTGGGCCCCATAAACGTGATGATTTCTTGGGTAAAGCTGCATATTATGGCATGCCTGCAGACGTCAACATGCTAGATAGCCGACTTCCTGAGCGTGACAGGATATGTGGATTTATGACTGGACCCCTAAAAGTACAGGATTTCTCATATCATTCTGCCGAGATAATTGAACGGAGGTTTTCCCCTGGGGAAAAAGCTAGAGTACTTGTTGCAGTTGATACGGCAGGTTATATAGGGAGTGGTTCCGAAATAGCTCAACTTACTACTTGTCGGGGAAGGAGCGGCTCTCTTGAAAAACTAGAAGAAACGCTATCACTTCTTCGAGATAATGTTGATGATACTGGAAATGGAAAGATTACATATATTCATTCAACTGGCTATGGCACTAGATTTCGAGGGGACCCTCAGTTGCATGAGGTGGGAGCGCTAGTTGCTAGCGCGGTTTTACTGCTTTCACCCGCACTCATTGAACTCCTTGGATCACAGCAGGGATGGGAAATGAGCCAAAAAATTGCAAGAAGAAAAAATGTTGGAAGACCAGTGATTACAGCAAATGCAAATGGAGCACTCGATATGACGGCAGCGATAGATCTAGTAAGAAGTACTCGAGATGAGGATGTAAAAATGGTCTGGAGAAGCGATAAGGGGGAAAGCTGGGAAGTTAGCGGAGTAAAGCTAGATAGAGGAATGAGAGGGGAGATGAGAGATATTCTCAGAGGTATCCCTTGGGTCGCAGTCAAGCATTTAGCAGCTTTACCTGTGTAATATATTGATATCTTTTGATCTATTTGTGTATGTATTTCAAATGTGTATAATAATGACAAATTTAGAGTGAGATAAGTCTCGCTTTTGATTCAAGTAACAGCAATCCGTCAAGGCGGATGGAAACCAAACATCGAAGGAGGGACTTTTTTGGTAAATAGAGAAGTGAAAGGAGTTGTCGGCGTTGCAACAACTAATTCAGAAAAATTAGGGGTGTTTGAGTTGTTGCTCGGAAAGCTGGGGATAACTGGTATTAGTTTGGAGCAAATTCCGATCTACGGTGGGGTAGAAGAACCAGTAGATATTGATCAAAGGGTGGTTGGGCTAGGCAAGATGAAAAATATCGCGGGGGCGATAGAGGCGTCGGCTGCTTGGCAGGAGAGGCAGTATTTTCCTGATTGGTTGCTAATAATGGATGTACTGGCGAGAGCAGATCTTGGTAAGGGGAAAGAAATAGTAATGAAGAAACCGGAAAAGGGAGAAGTAGCGATAGATGTGTTTACGAGTTTTTTTGCGCAATGTTTGGACTCGATGACTGATGATAAAAATGAAAATGATTTGAAGTTGGTTTATTCTATGATTCATGCATTGGCGCCTGTAGAAGGAAATGTTGGGAAAATAGATGTTGAGAATATCCGTGTGGAGTGGGATTCTATTGACTTTCACCTGTCGCGAGCTTTGGTTAAAATACTGGCCGACCCTGATCAGTTGCGAGAATATGCAAGACTAGGAATATTTGATTTGGAAAAAGTATTGGGGAATGATACTGTTGTTGGATTTAGGATTCAGACATTACTACCCGAGATTCCAAAGCTAGCGGCTGCCGTGGGTAAAAAGGAGATGGAGATGAGCGTGGTTTATGGGAGGGGTAAATCATCATGTCATATTGACTCATGTTGTGAGCTCGTAAGTGAGAAGAACAATGTGGAAACAACTGTAACTATGAGTGGTATAGCAAAGGCAAGAGCTGCATTTCTTGATTTTACCTATTGGGCAGTGAAAAATGTCACTCCTTGGTTGTTGAAAAAGATGTTGACCAAGAAGAACTAGAGCTAGTTGCAATTTGGGAGTGATGACCTATAATGGTAAAAAATTCCTTAGGAGGCATGTATGACACCACATGGAGTAGTTAGAGCACCAGGGACTTCAATTGAGTCTGTTTTTTATATACCGGATGATGTTAACGTTGTTACTCAAGGTGAAATAGAAGGTGCTCCCCTAGCAACTGTAGAAGTGTCATCGTTAGCACAACCAATACTGGTGAAAGCCATGGAACTTGTTATGCAAGAGGCTAACGTAGCCGCAGTTACAGTATCACTTAAAACTGACACTAAGGGTCAGAAGCGAGGAGTTGTTTACCAAAACAAGAAATCATGTGGTTCGGGATTTTTAACACGTCCCATAACACCTGACTTGATTGTTGTCTCTGATTAAATTTTGTTGATCACATCTGCGATCTTCTTGGCGACTTTGCGGATATCATCTTCCTTATAGCCACGAGTGGTGAGCGCTGGGGTGCCGAGGCGGAGACCAGACGGGTTCCAGGGTTTACCTGTTTCGCCTGGAACGGTATTTTTGTTGGCGATGATGCCGACTTTTTCTAGAGCTAGAGCTGCATCTTTGCCAGTCCAACCTTTTGACCTGAGATCGACGAGGACGAGGTGTTTGTCGGTACCACCAGAGACGACATCGAATCCAGCTTTCATCAGCTCATCGGCTAATACCTGGGCGTTTTTGACTGTTTGTTTACTATATTCTTTAAATTCAGGAGTCATCGCCTCGTGTAGCGCCACGCCAATGCCCGCAATCGAATGGTTTTGTGGTCCTCCTTGGAGAGCAGGGAAGACAGCAAAATCGATCTTCTCGGCGACGTCATTGCCCAGGAGTTTTTTGTTGGCGTAGATCATGGCGCCTATTGGACCACGCAGTGTCTTGCGAGTGGTCATAGTGACAACGTGGGCGTGGGGGAAGGGGCTAGGGTTGGCACCACCAGCGATGAGGCCTGCTTCGTGAGCGACGTCGGCCATGTAGATAGCGCCTACCTTGTCGGCAATAGCTCTCATACGGGCATAGTCGATATTGCGAGGGTAGGCAGTGCCGCCACTGATGAGGATTTTGGGTTTGACCTCGAGGGCAATTTTTTCAATTTGATCGTAATTGAACACTTTAGTTTGTGAATCGACATTGTAGAAATAAGTGTCGTAGATGCGAGAAGTGAAAGAGATAGGTTTGCCACTCTCTGGCAGCTTCCAACCGTGGGTGAGATGGCCGCCGTCGTAGAGGGACATGCCTAACATCTTGTCTCCAGGGTTGAGCAGGGCCGCATAGACGGCAAAGTTGGCGATACTACCTGTGATTGGCTGGACATTGACGTGCCAGTCATCTTCTGACAAGCCAAAGGCTTGGAGGGCGCGCTTTTCTACGAGAGACTCAATTTGATCGATAAATTGATTGCCTTGGTAGTAGCGTTTGAAGGGCTGGCCCTCACTGTATTTGTTCATGAGGACACTACCGACTGCTTCTTTGACTGCATCTGAGACGAAGTTTTCGGAGGGGATCATTTCCAGGTCTGATTCTTGGCGAGCCTCTTCGGATTTAATCAGATCAAATAGTTCTTTGTCGGTTTGCTGTAAGTTCATGTTTTTGATTATACTTTATTTTTTAGTGCTGTCCCGCCAGCACTTGACGGCTCACTCTTTTGACCGTGCAAAAAGAGTAAGACAGAAAAGCACGCCTCGTAGGGTCGCTAAAGTCATCTGACTCATATTTATTGCCTCAAGCATTTCTGGACTGCACTTGTTCGTCCAGACATTTTTCGGCACAAGTTTTGAATTCGTCAGATGATTTTTTGACGCTCCCGACTACGAGGAATCTGGGGACTCTGAGAAAGAACAAGGTATAATCACATTATGATATTTGATGGGAAAACATTTGCAAGAGAGATAGAGCAGAAGATAAAAACTGATGTGGAAAAGTTGGGTAAAAAGATAAAGATCGTAAGTATTTTGGTAGGCGCGGACCCAGCTAGTGCTCTATATACAAAGCTCAAGAAGGCTGCTGCAGAGAGAGTAGGGATCAATTTTGAGGTAGTCAAAATTGCTAGTGAAAAGTTGCATGTAGAAAGCTTATCAAGTGTGATTGAGGAGATTGGGGAGAGGGAAGATGTGACTGGGGTAATGGTGCAGTTGCCTATCATAGGCCTTCAGGGCCTGGCCCTGAAGGAGGTTCTCTCGGCTATACCGCTGAACAAGGATGTTGACGGACTCAGATGGGAAGAGTCTGGAATTATACCAGCGACTGTGCGCGCAGTTTTGACTATAATTGATACTATTGCGAAGGATAAAACGAAGTTTGTGGTGCTGGGAGCTCGGGGAGCGGTCGGGAGACCACTAGTTCATTTTTTAGGAGAGCGGGGAGTAGTGGTGAGTGAGGTAGAGTGGGATACTCCACTACCTTTCGGGAGACTCCCGAAAGGTGAAGTGGTGATATCGTGTGTAGGAAAGGCCGGGTTAGTGATTGGTGAGATGGT
>Ga0172379_10006419_pt1 | contig 15770 bp, 11 predicted proteins | sample GrowelOW334metaG_FD_119756 | JGI IMG/M metagenome (GOLD analysis project Ga0172379, IMG submission 119756) | Groundwater microbial communities from an aquifer near a municipal landfill in Southern Ontario, Canada - Groundwater well OW334 metaG | ecosystem: Environmental > Aquatic > Deep... | reverse complement strand
TCTGACTATTTCGCGGCTCATCCTGAGCAGTTCACCGGAGGCGATCAGGGGCTCGACTATGGCCTGACCCATCGTTCCGGTGGCGAGGCTCGCGATGGCGTTTATTGAGGCCAGGGCACGGATTATCTGGGGACCGGCAATGATTATGCCCGTACGCGTCGAGGGGAGCCCTATCTTCGAGAGACTCATGCTCAGGACTGTATGCTCATCCCACCAGGGTTTCGCGTCGGTGAAGACAATTCCGGGAAAGGGCAAGCCGTAGGCGTTGTCCACGATGAGGGGGATTGACCAGCGCGCCGCCAACCCCGCGAGGGTGCGTATTTCCGCATCGGTGAGCACGTTGCCCGAAGGATTCGTCGGCCTGGAAACGCAGAGGGCGCCAATGCTGTGCGGGTCGCGTTCCAGCAGGGCTTCCACGGCGTCGATGTCGACGTAATATTTGAATCCCCTGTCGCCGATTTTCTCGATGCGTGGACGGCAGGATACAAAAGCCGACTCACTGGCCGCCTGATCCGCGTAGCCCACGTATTCGGGCATAAGCGGAAACAGCACCCTGCGCTTTCTGCCGGAAGTATCGGGACCGGAAAAAAGGTTGAGCAGGTACCAGACAGCGACCTGGCTACCGTTGGTTACGCAGATATTTTCCGGGCCCAGGTCCCAGCCGTATTCCCTGCTGAACAGGGCGGCCAGGGAAGACCTGAAGCCGGACATACCGTCTGCCGAATCGTAGGTGCCGAGCAGGCGGCCAAACTTTTCATCGTCCGACAGAAGGTCTGTCATGCGGGCTTTCCACACAGCCTCCATGGCCGGGATGCGCGCTGGATTTCCGCCGCCCAGCATGCACAACCGCGGGGTGGAGGCGTTCGTAGCTTCGGTGGTGGCGGTGGCAGCGGTGGCAGCGGTAGCGGCGCCATCGGGACTACCCTTCCCTCCGCTTGCAGCCCTGGACGCGGCGGCAAGGTCTTCCATCAATTCCAGGATGCCGGTTTTCCTGGTGAATTTCTCTCCAAAGGCGGAAAAGTTCACTGGCGCTTTCTCCATTCAGTTTCGTTTGAAAGCGTCGGTAACGGGCATTCCCATATCGACTTCGGCTTTCGCGCTGGACAGCTTGGCTGTGGGGGATGCAAGCTCCGTGACTGGGGATGCCGCCACGCGGGGCAACTTTCTCACACGCAGATCAAGGTCCTTGTCCTTGACCCCGATGACAAAAACACTGCCGGGCGGATAATCCTTTTCGAGAAGCAAAAGCGACAACGCATCTTCGATGTCCCGTTGGATCACCCTTCGCATGGGTCGCGCGCCGAATTTCGGATCGTAGCCTTTTTCAACGAGCAGGTTCCGTGCTGCGGGACTTATCTCCAGGGTATAACCCCGATCGACCAGGCGTTTCCGCAATTCCTCGAACTGTATGTTGAAGACCGCTTCCACCTGGGCTCGGTCCAGGGCATGGAAAACGACAATGTCGTCGATCCGGTTGATGAACTCGGGATTGAAAAGACGTTTCAGCTCCGACAGGGCGGAATCGCGGATTTCACGGACGTCCATAATGCCTGCGGATGCGTTGAAGCCCAGACGGGCATCCCGGGAAATTTCCCTGGCTCCCGCGTTGCTGGTCATGATGATCACCGTGTTCCGGAAACTCATCGTGTGGCCCAGGTTGTCCTTGAGCTCCCCTTCCTCCAGCACCTGCAGGAGCAGGTTGAATACGTCCCGGTGGGCCTTCTCTATCTCGTCAAAGAGCACTACCCGGTACGGATTGCGCCTGATACGCTCCGTCAGGGTCCCGCCTTCCTCGTATCCTATGTAACCCGGGGGTGCACCTACAAGCCGGGAGGAATTGTGCTTTTCCATGAAGTCCGACATATCGATGCGTACCAGCGCATCCTCGTTCCCGAAAAGGTATTCGGCCAGACGTTTTGCCAGCAGGGTTTTACCAACACCGGTGGGTCCAAGGAAAATGAAGGAACCAAGGGGACGGCGGGGTGAAGAGATTCCGGCGCGGGACCGGCGTATCGCCGAGGAGACGGCCTTTACGGCTTCGTCCTGCCCGACTATATTGGCGTGCAGTTCCTTCTCCATATTCAAAAGGCGTCTGGACTCGCTTTCCTCCAACCGTGCAAGCGGAATTCCCGTGACCTCGGAAACAACCCTGCGGATATCGGATTCCTCCACCACAGGCCTCTGTTCCCGGGATGCGAGTTCCCAAGCCTCCCGAATGGATTCCAGCCGGGACCGCAACAGGCGGACCTCGTCGCGCAATTCCGCCGCGCGCTCGTAGTCCTGGGAAGAAACCAGGGCGGCTTTTTCCTGGGTCATCCGCTGGATTTCCTTTTCAATCCCGCCTATCTCGGCTGGACGCGTATCGGTTTCCAGCTTGCGTTTCGCCCCCGCCTCGTCCAGCAGGTCAATGGCCTTGTCCGGCATGAAACGTCCCGCGACATAGCGCTGGGCCAGGCGGGCGGCGGCTTCGATAGCCTTGTCGGTATAGACCACCCGGTGGTGATCCTCGTAACGCACACGGATTCCATGCAGGACCGCGATCGTCTCGTCCATGTCGGGCTCTTCCACCAGCACAGCCTGGAAGCGTCGCTCCAGAGCGGCATCCTTCTCGAAATGCTTGCGGTATTCGGCCAGTGTTGTCGCCCCGATACACTGGAGCTCGCCCCGTGACAGCGCGGGTTTGAGCATGTTTGCTGCGTCTATGGTACCTTCAGCGCCGCCAGCTCCAATCACGGTGTGGAGTTCATCGATGAAGAGAATCACGTTCCCCGCCTGGAGGATTTCCTTCATGATTTTCTTGAGTCGTTCCTCGAACTCACCCCTGTACTTCGTTCCCGCCACGACGGATGCGATATCCAGGGTTACGACCCTCTTGCCGGACAACACACGGGGAGCCTGGTCGGAGGAAATAAGACCCGCCAAGCCTTCCACGATAGCTGTTTTACCCACCCCTGGTTCGCCGATAAGCACCGGGTTGTTCTTCGTCCTCCGTGCCAGTATGCGGACCACTCGGCCAATTTCCTTCGCGCGGCCTATGACGGGGTCCAGCTTACCCGCGCGGGCAAGATCAGTCAGGTCCCGGGAGAACTCATCCAGATACGGGGTGCGTTGCGAGGGATGCAGGAGGGAGCCTTTCTGTGCGGCAGTCTGTTCGGCCGGGTTTGCCGGTGCGGTGGAATACGCCGAACCATTCCGGGGGTCGGCGTCCCCGGCAGTACCCTCAACATGGCCGGAAGAGGATGCGGAACCTTCTCCGGAGAAATTCTGGTTCGTATGTTCCGGCAAACCGGCCGACTGGGCCTGGGGGATTGAAGGGCCGGAAAACAGGGCTGAGCGCAGGGTTTCGATATCTATCGCGTAACGGTTCAGATAGCGTTCAACAGCCGAATCCTCCTCACGGGAGGCAGCCACAAGCAGGTGTTCGGTACCGACATGGTCATGGCCCATCGCGCGGGCTTCGTCTGCGGCGGATTCCAGCACCGATCGTGTCCGGCGCGAGGGAGGCACATCCCCAAAAACGAAACCGCCCTTCCTGTGTGGAGTCTCACGCTCGATTTCCTGACGGAAATCCATCAGATCTATCTTGAGCGCATGAAGCGCCTTGCACGCCGTGCCTTCCCCTTCCTTCAAGATCGCAAGCACGATATGTTCGGGAAAAAGCTGATCAGAATGCGCGCGTCTGGCCTCTTCCTGGGAAAGTACCGTGAGAATGCGTTGAGCCCGTTGCGTCAAACCCTTGAACATCTTTTTCCCCTCTCCAATTATATAAGGTAATGCGGAAACGTTTCGCGTACAAGCGTCGCCCTCAACATGTTGACATCCGGACTGACAGACGTCGCGTCCTTCTCCGAATCCCTCAGCCGGACATGCCCAGGAAGCGTGAAAATCCGCAGGGCATCCAGCCAGGCGTATGGGTCCTTGCCAGGGGACCCACTCCCATCTTCCAGCAAACCCCACACCACACCCGCACGCACATCTGACAATAGATGCGCACACTCGCCGAATTCGAGCTGGCGGGCAACGCGCAGGATGGCTGCGGCCCTGAAGCTCCTGTCCTCCAGTAAAACCCGTTCCCTCGCGAACAGGCGTTCCCTGGTCCGGCGTTCACCGCCCATAAGTGCGTTCAAGGCGCTTTCAAAGCGATCCACCAGCACATCCTCATCATCCCCCGGATGCGCCTGGAGTGACAACCCGACGAAGGCTTCCGGCGACATCGAGGAAGCCGGACCAGTGCCTAGACGTGGCTCGATGCCCGATTCGAGCAAGCCGCGGGCAACCCGATCCAACAAACCCGATTGGAGTATGCCCGGCAGAAAAACCTGGGCAGAGAGAAGTAGCCCCGGTCCCGCATCCTCCGGACGGCTTGTCAGGAACCCATACCGGGAGGATGAAGCGAAACCCAGGACCGCGTCCAAACCGGTTTCGATCAGCCGCAATTCATCGAAGGCTGAACGCAACCCGGAACCGGAAACCCATCGCGTGAGTCGCAGATGATCCAGCTCGTGCAGATTATAGGTTTCCTGCCCCCCGTGGGCGAAAGCGAAAGCGCCGATACGGGAGGAAGCAGAGTCATTTTCCACGAGTCCCCGTTCGATCAGGGCGATGAGTTCGTCCCGTTCAAGTTCGTCGATCAGGCTGGCATCGAAGGAAGGTCCCCTGAATCCATTCAGGACGCTCATAATCCGGCCGCGTAGTTCGATGGCCTCGTCTTTGGGCATCCTCCAGGGGAAAAGAAACCCGTCCACATTCCTGGAATAGCGCACGCCCGTGGACAATACGACGTCCCGGTCCAGGCCACCACCCAAACAGGCTGGAGGGCTCAGCAGGAAGTCACGCACCACTTGCTGTTTCCTGACTGAACAGACTGTCCCGGCAGAGGGCGGCAGTCTCGTAATCCTCGGAAGCCAGCGCAAGACGCAGACGCTCGCGCAGAGCCGGGATACTGTTGTCTGGGGCTGCGCGACCTGTTTTTATCACGCCAATCCGGCCTGCATGACGCGGGGGCTTTTTTCCGCCCCCATACCTGGAAAACAGTTCATCCGCGAATGTATCGTAACAGGCGGGACAACCTGCCCTACCCGTTTCCTTCAGGTCTGTCAGGCGGGATGCACAACCGGGGCAGACGGGTCCGGGAACTTTTCCCTGTGGTTCCTGCTCTGCCGGGGAAGGCAGGCTCTCAAGGAGTTCTTTCACCGAAAAGGAAAGTTCCCCTTCGGCACGCGTCAGCCCCCGCAGCTTCGCGCACTCTGAACAGAGCCGCAACTCGCTGTGGGTACCACTGTCGATCTGTTGGACAAAAACGACGGCACGCTCGTTTCCGCACATATCGCATTTCATTGCCGGACCTCAATATTTCCGCAGGATTTCGAGGGGCATCATCTTCCCAGCCCGACGTGCGGGTGCCCAGGCCGTCAGAACGGAACACAGGGTGGTCCCCAAACCTATTACCGCCAAGGCTCCCCAATCGATGGTTATGGGGATCACCTGCAGATAGTACGCTGGATCCAACAGTTTTGCCGGAGCAGGAACCGCATTTCCTCCCAGCAGTATGCCCAGATTCGCCACGAGGGTCAGGGCGGATTCCAGAAAATGGATAAGCCCGTTGATATTCACCGCCACTACCACTCCAGCGGTCAAACCAAGTATCGATCCGGTAAGGCCCGTGAGCAGGGCTCCCAACAGGAACACCCGCGTGCTGCCTCCAGGGTCGGCACCAAAACTTTTCAGGATGGCGATATCGCGGCGCCGCTCGACCGCGAGCATGGAAGTCGCGGAGGACACGTTGACGGCAGCCACGATCACGATGATAGCCATGATGAACAGCAGGAGTTGCCGTGTGCTCTGGTAGGACTGGTACTGGGATCGTTGCAGATCGTACCAGCTGGCGATGAAATATCCCTTGGGAAGTCCACGTTCGATGGTAGCCGTAACCTCTTCCATACCCTTGTAGGGATCGGTGAGCTTCACCCCCAGGAAGGCCCGCGATGAGTCGGGTGCCAGAAACCGAAGACCATCATCGTAGGAGATGAAAAACCAGAGGGCGTCCAGTTCGCGATACCCCGACGAGACGATACCGCGGACGGTGAAAAGGGCTGTCTTGGGGATAATCAGCCCATCCTGGGTGGAACGGGCTGTCATAAGACGCACCGTATCGCCCAAGGACACCCCAGTTTTCATCGCCAATTCCTCGCCGATCAGGGCATCTCCTGGAGTTTTCAGGCTGAGGGTGCCCAGCGTCGGTGTCAGGTATTCTCGCACACCCTTGTCCTCCAGGAAAGACGGTTCCACAGCCCTGACCGCAGCGCCCGAGGAAGCACCCTTGCCGAGCACTATGCCCAGCCCCTGCCGTTCTGCCCACACGCCGCGCACACCCTGAACGTCAAGGGCTGCCAGCTTTGCCGGACGGGGGTCCGCAGCGGACTGCCTGATCGAGATTTGGGCGTGGTAGGTACCCAGTTCCAGATAACGGCTGGTGATACCCTGTATCATGCCGTCGGCCACAACAAGGGTGACGACGATGGGGACCATACTGACAGCGATGCCGATAGCTGCGCCACGCAGGTATCGGCCTCCTTCCCTCCCACGACCGAGCAGGTAGCGGAAAGCTATGAAGAAAACGCTGCCCTGTCTCACGCGCGGGGCTCCGCGAAGGAACCGGCTTCAAGGTGCACCCGCAGATCGCCACGGGCGGCAACCCGTTCGTCGTGGGTAACCACCACAAGGGTTTTTCCGTGCTTTTTGGCCAGCTCGAACAGGAGTTCGGCCACATGGGCGCTGTTCGCCGGGTCCAGATTCCCGGTGGGCTCGTCCGCAAGGATAAGTTGAGGATCATTCACCAGGGCACGGGCAACAGCGACACGCTGGCGTTCACCCCCTGAAAGCTGGGATGGGAAATGGCCTGCCCTGGAGTCAAGCCGGACGTCGGACAGCAGGGCACGCGCGCGTTCCAAAGCTATCTTTCGGGGCAATCCACCTACAAAGGCGGGAAGCATGACGTTTTCCAGTGCGGTGAAATCCTTGAGCAGGTAGTGGAACTGGAATATGAAACCCACAAAATCCCGACGGTAGACGGTGAGCGCTTTCTCATCCAGCATATCCAGCTGGAGCGTACCGACACGGACCGAACCCGAACTGGCCTTGTCCAAACCACCGATAATGTTCAAAAGTGTACTTTTTCCACTGCCGCTTTCACCGGTGATAACAACCCTGATACCCGAATCGAGGTCCCAATCGAGCTCCTTGAGTATCCGCAATTCCTCGTTCCCCGAGGGGTAATTCTTCGACAGGGATCTCAACTCCAGCAATTTCTCACTCATAGCGCAGAACCTCCGCAGGCCGTTCGAGAGCAGCCTTGCCCGATGCTGTCCACGCCGCAAGGGTAGACGACAGGAAACCGAAACTATAGATGAGCACAACTTCGAGCGGAATCGTCCGGCTTGGTATTTCCCGTAGATAGAAAACGGCGGGTGAGAAAATGCTGAATGTTCCGGCTTCCTCAGCGTTGCCCCCGCTGAGAATCGAGGCTACAAGGTTGACAAGGGTAATGAACCCGTTGACCACAAATTCAAGGGCCGAGAAAAAAGTCTGGATGTTCCCCGCAAGCAGTAGACCTGCCACCAGCCCGGAAGTCGCGCCAGCCAAACCTATGATGAAACCGTCACAGGCAAAAACCAACCGTACGGAGAAAACGGACGCCCCCACCGCGCGCAGAAGGCCAATCTCCTCGCGACGTTCAAGTGCCATACGCCGTTGGGATTGGAAAATATTCAGCGCCACGATGACAAAAATAAGCCCCACCAGGAGAAACATCATTATTTTTTCGGTACGGAGGGCTCCGAAAAAAGCGCGGTTGAACTGGCGCCAGGAAACGACCCGCATTCCAGTACCCGCAGTCAACTTTTCCAGATCGGCGACGACAGCCGCGTCGTTCCAGCGGTTCGAGAGTTTGACACCATACACAAACGGGGCGTTCCTGCCGTGCAAGGCCGTCGCCGCGTCCAAACCGATGAAAGCCCAACCAAGATCGTAGTCGTAGAAGCCGCTACGGAAGATGCCCGCAACCCTGAAACTGCCGTTTTCGGGGTTTATCGCCTCGAGTGAGGCACCCGAAAGAGCCAGTGCCGTGAATTCATCCCCCACGGAAAGACCAAGACTCCTTGCCATTTCCGCGCCCACAAGCGCAGACCGGGGGTCCGAGAGGTCGAAGGCACCTTCTTCGAAATCCAGTTTATCCGTGAAGCCCGGATCCTGTTCCGCCGCGTTCACCGGTATGCCACGGATAACACAGGCCTGCTGCACCCTGCGACTGCCGCGCACTATGCTCTGGAGCTCGACGAAGGGGATAACCGAAACAACACCGGGCGACGATCGCAGCTCTTGGGCGAACTTTCCGCCCATCCTGTCGGCCGGAACGTTTTCGATGCGTACATGGTACGAGGAGAGCTCGAGTATGCTTTCGATGAAACCAAGCTGGAAACCGTTCATCACGGACAGCACCACGATCAACGCCATGACCCCAACCGCGATGCCCAGAATCGAAAGAAAGGCGGAGGGTGAGGACTTGTCCCGGCGTCTGGCCGAAACATAGCGGGATGCGGCATAGAAAACCCAGGTAGGGAAGCGCAGTGGATTTCTCACCGGCCGGCACCCAAAGGACTTCGCCTTTCCCTGGCTGCCGGCAGAACGGTGGATACAGGCACTGGAACGATACGTACATCCTTTTTCTTCACACCATTCTCAAAGACCGAACTCAGGACCTTCTTTCCGTTGCGGAATAATTCTTCCTTCTCCAAACGTCCTTCCTTGATGATGGACCGTTCGAGGATTCCGTTCCTGTAGTCCCTTTCCGCCACCCGGGTCCCCTTGCTGTCGTATTCATATTCGGTCTTCAGTTCGACCCCTTCGGCTATCTGCGTGACCGAGGCTACCCGGTCGTGGAGGCCTTTTGCATCCGCCCAGGTCGTTATCTTTTTCTCAAGGGTCTTGCCGCTTTTATCCGAACGCGTTTCCAGGAGGATCCTGCCCATTGCGTCATGGTTGGTCTCTATGGCCAAACCCGACCGGGGTTCTATGGTTTTCGTGATGAATGCTGAACGGCCCGGACCTGCGTACACCACCTGCACCGCCGAGCTTTCCTTTCCATCCATCAAACGCACAGTACGCGAGGTCCGCCCCGTCTCGTCGTACAGGATGCGCAGGGCGTTGCCGTCCAGGGAACGGGCTTCCAGATTCACCGGCAAGCCCAGACGGGTCCTCGCGATAATGCCCACCGGAATCACCTTATCGGCCTTCGCGACCTTTTCACCGGTCGCGACCTTTTCACCGGGTGCAACCTTTTCGGCCTTTTCAGGGTTGGGTGCGAGCGCCCGGTCCACTTTCCGGATAGCTCCCGCACGATCATAGAGGTAGGTATCGGTCCAGACGAGGGCTTCCACCGGCGCGGTCACTGGTTTTGCCACTGGTGCAACCGCAACGACCGCGACTGGTACCGCGGCAGGTTCTGATGGTGCGGCCTTTTTGGCAGCCTCACTGGTGGGCGAGCTACCATCCTTCGCGGGGACCTCGGATGATTTGGGCGCTTCTGATGCAGCCAGCGAGAACATGCGGGAACGCAGCACCTTGCCTCCCGCATACTCCCAACGGACGATGGTTGCCGATCCGTCGGTTTCCAGGTTCTGTTCCTCCGTCAGCAGGCCATCGGCGGAATACTGGGAACGCACGGTCCTGCCGTCCTCCCCGATTGTTTCCACGGCCCGAACCTTGCCGGCGGAATCGGTCAACGTGGTTGAACGGGAACTCACGTTTCCCGTCGCATACAGGATTTTGGTCTCAAGTTGCGACCCAGGTTGCAGGGGTTTCCCGGCGAAGGATTGGAGGGAACCGGTGCCTGGATACGTGATTTCCACCGCCCATTCCTCGCGCCTGGCCCGGGCTGGTGATATACGTTCATACGCTATCCCCGCGCCGTCCGACGCGTACCAACGGGATTCGGAGGCGCTGATCCCGTAGAGAAAGGGACCAGCCAGAAGGATGAGCGCCAGAAACCGGCGCTCAGGCAAGGCCGACGAAATCCTTGACATATGCATCAGCGTCAAAGGGCGTCAGGTCATCGTACCCTTCGCCATCGCAGACGTAGACGACAGGGATTCCCAGTTTCGCCGCCACAGAGAATGCCACCCCGCCCCGGGCGCTCGAATCGTATTTGGTCAGCACCACGCCGTCCAGACGTATCGCCTGGCTGAACGTTTCGGCCTGCGCGAAGGCGTTCCTCCCGGTGGTGATATCCAGAACCAGGAATTTCCGGTATCTGGCTCCAGCCGCCTTGGCCTCGACGATACGGTCAATTTTTTTGAGTTCCTCGACGAGTCCCGCCTTTGTATGCATGCGTCCCGCGGTGTCGGCGATTATGGGACTGCAGCCACGGGCGGAGGCCGCCTCGATGGCGTCGTACACGACGGCGGCTGGATCACCACCGCTTTTGTGGGCCACCACCTGGATACCCAGACGCTCCCCGTGTATCTTGAGTTGCTCCACCGCAGCCGCGCGGAAGGTATCCGCCGCCGCCAGCAAGGGCTTACTACCCAGGACCGTCGCGTACCGGTGGGCAAGCTTGGCGGCGGTTGTCGTTTTCCCCACACCGTTCACACCCAGAAGCAGCAGCACATCCAATCCTGAGGGAACCTTCTCCCCACCGCCGCTACCGGCCGAATCCAGATCGGCCTTGAGCATCTCCGCAAGTTTCTGGCGGATTGAAGCCTCATCGCCCAGACGTCCGGACTTGCAGGCGGTACGCAGCCTATCCACCAGGGCAAACGCATCGGCGGCACCCACGTCCCCTTCCACCAGACTATCAGTAAGATCTTCGTAGAATTCGCTATCCGCCGCTGCAAGGGAAAAGCCCCTGCCGAACAGGGACGCCAATTTTTCCGCGAAACGCACCTTCGCCACCCTCAACCTTCCTTGACCTTTCGGCTACCCAGAATATACGTCATTTTGCCGTCCATGACGACGTACCCGCCGAGGCTGGCGTCATTTTAACAACACTGGAATCCGTTTTGGCGACCGTGCGGCGGATTGCCTGAGATAGTAATACAAACGGTACGCCGACTCGGCAAAGAATGCCCCCGCCAGTACGTTCAGGGCTATCGATACATAACCCGATTCCACCGCCCTTTGTGCCAAAATGTCGGACGAACGGAATTCGGCTGTATCCTTGTACATGGTTGATGTACCGGAAACGAAAAAAGCGAAGGGTAAGACCAGGGAAAAACGCCCGAAAGCGTTATAGAAAGCCAGGCGGGCAGCATCCACGGGTCGTGCATCCTGGTCCGGCACATCCCCAGGTTGCAGACGCAATAGACCCGTACTATCGGTAAAAAAGACCGATGAAACCGTCGCGATCGGCTCGGCTTGGGGTAAAACAGGCTCCACCGGAGGAGGTCCAACCGGTGCCACGACCGGCTCTGCGGTCGCCGGGGATTCGGCAAGTGCCGCTCCGGAGGGGATGGATCCATCAGGCGATACACTACCGAGTAGAGCCTCAGACCCAGCCGGTTTGGGAAGCGTGCTTGGGTCTGGAACCTCTGCCTCGATATAGTACCACTTGCCCATCGGCAACTCGACACGCAATGGCGTCGAACCCACAAAAAGCGAATCAAGGCGAAGCTGGGCCTCCGGCACAGTCGGATTACCCATGGCATCAGCGGCGGAAATGAGAATTCCGGTCATGGGTACGGTTGCGAGCCGAAGATCTACCTGGGCGTGCTCATCGGCATTCAATTCGATGCTGGTTTCCAGATTGGCATGACCCACAGCGCGCAAGCCAAGTCTCAACGGTCCAGGGGCGTGTTCGAGGGGTCCCACCGAACCTTGCCCCACCAGGATTCCATCGATGAGGATATCCGCTTCCGGAGTGTTGGTGCTGATGGAGAAGGCTGCGCTGTTCAAGCCCGAAGCGGCGGCCCGCGCACGGGATTTCAGTTCGTCCAGTACGGTTTCCCGGTCCTCAGGCCCGAAAAGCGTTTCCCAGGACCAGACATCCGCGTCCAGAAGGGCACTGTACAGCCGGACCGAGACGAGGGTGCGTCCGAAAAAATCCTCCACCTTTCCCAGGAGCAGCGCGTCGAGTTTCTTGGTCTCGCAGAGAGCGCGTTCGGTTCCTGCCTTGGGAGCCGGGATGAACATTCCGGCCTGGTTGTCCACCGAAGACTTGATCGGCCTGTCCGGAGTAAATTCAGGAACCGATTCATAGGCTTCCTTATACCCGGTTTCCGCTTGGACCAAGGCGAGATCGGCCTTGGCAGCTTCCTTCTCATATTTCCATGAAGGATACCCCTTGAACAGGAGGGCATCCCTGGTGCCGCGCGCGGTCTCCAGGCTTTTCAGGGCAGCCGCTATCCTGGAAGCCTTGACCTTTTTTCGGTATGCATCACCTTCGGTTGTTGTGAATCGGTGGATCTTGGCGGAAAGCAGGGCTGTATACACCAGGTCCCCCAGGGAATCGGCATTTTTCGTGTCCTCCGTGGACGGAGACTCGAACGCCGCCACGCCGACGACCCAATCCGTGACCGGGTCGATGTCTGCGGCTTCCTGTTCCTTCGTTCCGGAGGCAGGGACCAGAAAAGGAAAAACGACTGTGAAAGCCAATACGAGGATATACTTTTTCAGGTGCGGTGGACGGGTACGGAACACGCCGACATCGGCTCGTTTCACGATCTTACCCTTCTTTTGAGGCCTTCCAGGAAAAGCGCAGGTATTCCTCGATAAAAGGATCGATTTCCCCGTCCATGACCGCCTGGATGTTTCCCGTCTCGACCCTGGTCCGGGCGTCCTTGACCATGGTGTAGGGCTGGAATACATAGGAACGGATCTGATGCCCCCAGGATATGTCCTTTTTCTCCTGGGCAAAACGCTGGTTCGCCTTTTCCTTCTCCTCCCGGTAGTGCTCGTACAGTTTCGCCTTGAGGATGCTCATCGCAGTGGCGCGGTTCTTTATCTGGCTTCTTTCGGATTGGCAGGCGACGACTATACCGGTGGGCAAATGGGTAAAGCGTACGGCGCTGTCGGTCTTGTTGACGTGCTGTCCTCCGGCTCCGCCCGAACGGTAGGTGTCCACCCGAAGGTCTTCCGGTTTCACCACCACCTCGATGCTGTCGTCCACCACTGGGAATATATACACCGAGGCAAAGGAAGTATGACGCCGGGCGTTGGCATCGAAGGGGGAGATGCGTACCAGACGGTGCACCCCGGATTCGCCTTTCAGATACCCGTAGGCGTATTCCCCGCTGATTTGCATGGTCACGGATTTGATACCGCCCTCGGCTTCCAGCATGTCCACAATCTCGACGCCAAAACCGCGCCGCTCGCACCATCTTTGATACATGCGGAAAAGCATCTGGGACCAATCGCAGGCCTCGGTACCGCCCGCACCGGAATGTATGGTAAGAAAGCACCCGTTATGGTCGACTTCACCGGACATGAGTTCGACTATATTAAGGGCGTCCAGCCTTTCTTCAAGCTTGACAAGGGTCTGTTCTATCTCCGCCGCAAGGCTTTCGTCTTTTTCGGCTCCCGCCAGCTCGTGCAGGGTCATGAGATCCTCGGCTTCGGAAACCAGGGCTTTCCACGGTTCAAGACGGCCTTTCAGGCCCTTCAGTTCGCTCATGGTTTTTTCGGCTTTGGATGAATCGTTCCAGAAATCGGCTTCGGCGCTGAGCGCCTCCAGCTCGGCTATATGTTTTTCGAAGCTGGGCGGGTCAAAGCCGCCTCCAGGTGTCGTGGATGCGTGAGTTCAAATCCTGGACTCGCGGTCCAAGCTCGGAAAGAATCATGGTTACCCCCTCGGATAAATAACACGTATGGGAAAAGAAAGTTGGACGACTTCAGCGTCTGCCCTTGTCGGACCCTTTGGAGGAAGGCCTGGCGACGTGTCCCGGAGAAGGCTTCGTCGTGCCGGGTCTTGCCGCCGCAGGTCTAACCTTGCCCACAAGTATAGTCTTGCCACTTGCGGATGCAGGTGTCCCCATGACAGCTGCTGCTGGTTGCTTGGCGACCAAACGGCGCCATTTCTTTTCACGCATGCCTGAGATCACAAAAAACCCGTCCATGGGATACTGGTAGATGCGTATCCTGTCGTATGAATCGGTCGCCCTGTCCATATCCCTTTTCAATTGGCCAATCAAGTCCTGCGCTATGGATGTGGATTCCCACAGGCCCCTCTGGATTTTCTCGAAGCCGTAGCGCCCCAGCAAATCCGCTAGTTCCCGGGCGCGTTCTTCCGATCCTGGATCGACTACGACGGATACGAACATGCCTTCCATCCTACGGGAAAGCCGCTCCTGTGTCAAATCACTCTGGACGAGAAGCATTTCTGCCGATTACTATACTATCATGAAGCGTCCGTACTTATATATCACCGCGGCGCTCTTCGCCGCCTGGGTTTTCCCCCTGTCGGCGCAGACAGAGCCAGCGCAGGCACAGACTTCGGCATCCTCCGGCGAAGGTGTGTTCGCCCCCTTCGTCGCCCATATAAAAGCGACCGCAAAGGAAGGCCAGGTAATGCTATCCTGGTCCGATTCACGGGATGCGAAGGGTCCCCTCGTGGTGTTCAGGTCGGCGGAACCCATAACTGTAACCCGTCTGCCCAGGGCGGTCCGTCTGGCGGAAGTACCCTACGGGGCCGAATCCTACATCGACAAGCCGCCTTCGTCCGGCCCCTGGTACTATTTCGTGGCCGCAGCGGACGAGAACAAAAAACGGTTTGACGTGATGCTTCCCTATGCGAATACAACCGGTAGCCCCGTGACGGTGGATGGACTCGCATCGGCACCAGCCACAGGTCCATCGGCGGTACCGGCGACAAAAACTGCCGAAACAGTGACGCCAGGCAGCTCCAATGCCGGAATCGGCAGTGCAGCAGTCACCCGGACCAGCGCCGAGGCCAGTCCCACAACAACACAGAAACCAGCCCAGGCGGTCCAAAACACCGCCGCGAGGAAAACAAACCAGAAAAGGTTATCCGGTATAAGCGCGAAAGTGCAGGGCGACGCGGTCTACGTGTCCATCAAGGCTGACACCCCTGTGGATACGGTACTCGTGTACCGTAGCGCGGCACCCATTCTGGGTACCGCAGACCTTCTGGATGCAGTCATCGTCCTGGCCGCATCCTCCATTTCCGCACCCTTCGTGGACTATCCGGTCCCCGGAATTTCCTATTACTATGCGCTCATTCCAGAGGACGAACTGAAAGCTGGCCAGGTGTTCATCGAGAGGGGAACGAACTCAACAATCGCCGCAGTGGAAGTACCCGCAGGTCGGTATAGGGTTGGCCTTCCGGGTCCGCCCCGGGATATCCGGGCCATCCCGCTTCCGCTCATATCGATGGACTCCACCATGCCGGACGGATCCTTCGCTCCGGTACCACCATCGGTTCCCGTGCCCCTGAGCCCCGCTGCCGCCAAGGCCCTCGCAGAATTGTCCAAGAACGTCAAATTGCGTGCCTTGCCGGAACGCAGACCCCGGGCTTTCCCGCAGGATCTGGAGATTCCGGCGGGAGGAGAGGAGTACGCCCTTAGATCGATAGTCCAAGGACCCTTCGCCAAGCGGGATTGGGCCGAGTCGGCGAAGCAGATATCCAGATTCCTCTCGCTTTCGAGAAGTCCCTCTTCCGAAGCCAGGGCCCACTACTACCTTGGGCAGGCTTATTTCTTCATGGGGCAATACCGGGAAGCACTCTTTGAATTCCTGTTGGCCCAATCCCAGTATTACGCCGA
>Ga0172379_10006418_pt1 | contig 15771 bp, 17 predicted proteins | sample GrowelOW334metaG_FD_119756 | JGI IMG/M metagenome (GOLD analysis project Ga0172379, IMG submission 119756) | Groundwater microbial communities from an aquifer near a municipal landfill in Southern Ontario, Canada - Groundwater well OW334 metaG | ecosystem: Environmental > Aquatic > Deep... | reverse complement strand
TGACGGGGATGCCGAAGCGCTCGGCCAACGTCCGCACTTGAGCCTGTGCGCCAGCGGCGAGGACTCCCCCACCCGCCAATATGATCGGCCGTTCGGCCTTCTGGAGAAGGTGTGCGAGTTTGGCGATTTTTTGTTTCGGCAGAGCGGGCGTTACGTTTTTATGTTTTTGCACCGGAAAAAAATCTTTTGCCGGTAGGGACGTGCGCTGTACGTCCATCGGGAGGTCTACGACGACCGGACCTTTTCGACCGTTCTGCGCTGTAAAGAACGCATTCTCCATAGCTCTCGGCAATTCGCGTGTGTTGGTCACCATGAATGCTGCCTTACTTACGGGTTTAAAAATGCCGACCGTGTCACATTCCTGGAACCCGCGCTGCCGTACCGGAATATCACCCCGGAGATCACCCGTCCCCACCTGTCCGGTAAGGAGTACCATCGGAATATTGTCATAGTAGGCATCGGCGACCGGGGTGACGGCATTGGTAGCACCGGGCCCGGACGTCACCATAAGGATCGCCGGCGAGCCCGTGAGCCGTGCGTACGCAAGGGCCGCATACGCGGCACCCTGCTCATTACGCGCGCATACCACGGTAATGGTGGTTTTCCTTTTTATCGCTTCCAGTATCGGGGCGATGGTGCCGCCCGGATACATGAACACGTGTTTCGTGCCTTGGCGCACAAATTCCTCTACGATCTTTTCGGCGCCGGAAATAACGATTTTTGCCATGGCCAATTATTATTATTTGCAAGTGCGGAACGCCAGTTTTGCCTGTCGTATGGCGTTCTTGCGCAGACGCGGAAGTTCTTTGTGCATCCTTGAGATGATGGCGTCCCTATCCTCAATGATGGCGTCGAAATTCTTGCTCAAAGACTCGTTGGTCCAGAATTCCGGTTCGATGACGTATCCGCCGAGACCTATCTCGTCGAATGCCGGCCGTACGTGCCAGCTCCCGCCCAAGGGCAATGCGGGAACCTCGTGCACCGCGGCGAATATCGCGGAGTGGCGGCGGTTAGACACGTGGGCCCACAGTCTCGGAAATATTGAGAGCGTCGGGTTGAGCAGCATTTTGTCTTCCATGCAATGGAATGAATTCTTGTGCTTCATTCTTTTCCGTATTTCCCGCGCGATAGGACGGTCGTCCTCCATCTTGTGGTCAATGTCGTAGGTGCAATTCGGTATCGAGAGGATCACCGCGTCGTGCTCTTCGACGATGTGGTCGCAAAAAGCCGCGAGTTCTCCGGCCATCTTGTCCCAGAATTTTTCGCTCCACTGCCAATAATTGTGACGTATGTTGAATCCGACCATGCGCTTGCCTTCCGGCACGCCTTTGAAGAACTTTTTGGCCGATGCGGACATATGCTTGGGCGATACCGGATCAATAGCCCACGCGGTATCGGACACCACAACGCAGTTGTCGGTCTTGATACCTAGCTCGTGCAGTCTCGTCATAGAAAATTCCTCGCGGAGCGTGGTGAGCGCGGCGTTCTCGATGCAATATTTCGTTATCTCTTTCGCGTAGGAGGACACGAGCTTTGAGCCCATATGGATGGAGTACAGCATCACCGGCGTCCCCACGAACTTTGCGTGGGTAATGAGTACCGCGGCATAGGAGGCAAGCCCGCGGTGGAACGAAAGCGTTATTTCTTGGAACGGATCGCCGCCGATGATGAGGAGGTCCGACTCGCGAATGATAGAGTCGAGAGCGCGCAGGTGATTGGTCGCATCATTCATATTGAGCCCGTTGAACCACCGTCCCTCCGACGCGGCTTTAGTCTCATGCTCCAGACCGACGACGACCTGGTCGCATCCGTATTCTTTTGCAAGCTTTTCATTCTTGTGGCGGGCTACCCACGTGATGTGGCACGTGGGCTCAAGCGCGCGCAGTTCCCGTACGAGCACCGACAAGAGGACCTCGTCCCCGGCGTTTTCAATGCCGTACACGCTTGTTCCCAAGATCGTTATTCTTTTTTGTTTCATGTATTCAATAGTGAGCAAACCGCATCGGTAGCATACGTACATTTTTCAGCCTGCGCAAGCGCGCGCTCGCGCACGCGTTTCTCGTCCCATCCGTCCAATGCATCCGTAAGATGCTGCATCTTTTCGTCCGTAAACATACGGTCCAGTGACTCTTGGTCCACGAACTCTTTCGGGGTGATGCCGAGACTCGGGTACACCTTGCCCACGTGATTTTTCTCACCGAAAAGATAGAACGGAGTGCCGAGCAGTGCTCCGTAAATGCCGCTGTGCCGCCTGTTGGAGACCACGAATTTCGCCTGCTCAATGCAGTACAGCAACTCATCGCTTGAAAGGTAGAATTCTATCGGCACGATGTGGTCTTTATTTTTGCAACGCTCAAATATCTCCTTTTGAAAGTTGAGGTCGCTTTCCCAGTAATCGTCCAGCTCATAGGCGCAATGCGGAAGCAGGACGACCTTGCAGTTGTAGAGCTCTGCGAGTCTGTCCGCATACGCGGCAAATTTTTCCGCATAGCTTTTGGCGGTCGAATCGTTCCACAACCAATAGTACGAACGCGCCGTCAGTGCAATATAATTCTTTGGGCCGAGGTGACTACGGGAAAAGAGTTCGGTAAGCCGTGCGGACTCGGCGGGCTTCGCATAGTGCAGAAGCGCGAAGCCGCTGTCTGCGGAAGAAACTATTTTCCCGGGCGCCGCGCCGTAATTTTTGATGAGGTCCTCTTTTGTGTCATCTTCGCGCGTGGTGATGATATCGGCATTATCAAGGCAGAATTTCGTGAGCGCAGTTCCGTAGGCAGACGTCGGCCTCCGGCCGAGGTGTATCCCATGCAGTATGACTTTCTTTTGGAGATACTTTGCGAGCGTGATGAGATTCACGACGTACGGCATAATCCCGCGGAACGGTTCTGCGGCCATATCGCTGTTGCTGTCATCAAAAGGGTCGCCGCCTATCATAAGGGCGTCGGAACTCGCTATTTCTTCACGCAGTATCCGCAAATGTTCCGTCGTGTCCCCCGCATTAAAACCGCGGAAGCGCTTGCCGGCACTTTCCGCTTTCGACGGAAAGTCCAGATTCTGAATGCTGCGGACGCCGAAGGCAGTTTCGACCTCTTTCCCCGGATGGCGACAAATGAGCGTTACGTCGAGGTCGGGAATGGTCTCCCGCACGCCGCCCAGAAAAGACTGAAGCATCGAATCATCGCTGATGTTCTTCAGGCCGTAGACACTTGCGCCCGCTATGGATACCTTCATGTGGTGAGTATAACTAAAGAAGCGTGCCCGCGGTTGCCCCTACTCATTCAAATAAAGCGGTCGAATTGAGCGCCTCGACAAACACCGGATCGGTATAGGTCGCGGCGATGTCCGAGCGGTGGAAACGCATGACCTGCTCCCCAAGCATTTTGAGCGGCAGCTTTGCGGGAAGATCTTCTCCCGCGATCTTTCCGATGACGCGCTCATACGCTACTCCGGAAATGCCAACATCGGGGCGTAACAAAGAAAGCATTTCCTTTGTGATTACCGCGCCCTTCGGGACCGGACGATTGAGATATACGCCGCGACGCGCCCATTGGCGCTCATCCGCTTCCCGCATCACATACGAGCCCTCAACGCCCGGATGAGTCACGCGCGTGCCGTGTAGCGCGGGTTGCTTGATGCCGTCGCCGAGCGCTTTGTCGAAATCCTCGCCGAACTCAGTGCGGAGCTCTTTCAGTACCGCTTCTTTGTCCGCACGCGCATCAATGGCACGGATCCTCTGTATCATCTCGGCAAATTCTTCAACCGACATCGAGAACACGTCGTCAATCGAGCCGCGCTCCTTCTTGGCGGTTACATGCTTCTCGATGACCGAAGCGCCCATGGCGACCGCCATAAGCGGCACAAGCGCCCCGGCGGAACCGTTATCGGAGTACCCGAAAATTGTATTGAAGGTGTCCCCAAGCGTTTGCATTGCCCGTACATTTGCATCTTCAAAGCTGGTCGGATACACCGAGATACATTGCAAGGGTACTATCTCGTTCGCGCCGTTCGCGCGCAGTATCTTCACCGCGCGTTCGACTTCCTCCATCGTCGCCATACCGGTCGACATGATGATGGGCTTCCCGAACGTGGCGATGCTTGCGAGCAGTTGCAGATTCGTCAGCTCGCCGGAGGCGTTCTTCACCGCCGGTACGCCAACGTCATCGAGGAATTTCGCGGAATCAATATCAAATGGCGTACAGAGTAAATCGATACCTTTTTCGTCGCACAACGCTTTCAGCTTCGGGAACCACTCGCGCGGCGTCTCTGCGGTCTTGAAATAGTCATACGTGCCTTTGAGTCCCGGCGTGAGCGGCACAAGAAGTTTATCGGCCTCAAAGAGCTGGAACTTGATCGCGTCGGCACCCGCATCCGCCGCCTGTCCGACATACTTCTTTGCCATTTCCCAGTCATTGCCGTGTGTGCTCGCCACCTCAAAGATGACATACGTCGGATGTCCCGGCCCGACGATGCGCTTGCCGATGTGTATCGTCTTCTGTTCCATGTGTCTCCTATGCTACACGGAGCGCTCCTCTTTGTCTTTTTTGGAAGTACCCTATTGACGAATTTCAATGCTGGTGTACAATGAGAAAGGAATTGGAATTGAGCCGTTATTGTCCCTTGCAAATCCCTTAGAGCCTCCATTTCGGATACTCAAGGGTTCATAGATGAAAGGAAGAATAGTCATGAAGAAAAGTCCTCTTAAACGTCTTTTCGTTTTCCCCGCCAGAGCCGCCGGGCGTTTCGTCGTCGGAGACAATTTTGTCGAAGGTAAGACGACGAACGGCGTGCGTATTGCGTGGCTCGGTGACTACTTCAAGAAGTACTTACTGCCCAAGGTCGAGGGTGAGGTTGAGAAGCAGAAGCTCATAATCTGGAAGTTGTCTTACCCGGCGACGGACCTGCCTCAAGAAGATGAGCCAGGGGTTATCCAGGAGCTCCACGGCAGGCACCGGACGATGCTGGCGCACTACTCCCAACTGCTGGCACACAAGCAGCGGATGAAAGACTTTGGTTGGCTCATCGGGTATACCGACGACATCAACGGCTGCATGTTGGCCGTGCGGTCGTACTGGCGCGCGGAAAATGACGGCTGGGGCGTAGAAGCCGGCCCGATTGGGTTCCCTCACAGATGGGATACCGACCGGCAGATCGTCTCACGCTTATCCAAACTGAAGAAGGAGTAGCGGCGATGATCATCTGCATTACCGGTCTGCCCGGAAGCGGGAAATCTACCGTCGCGGACTTGCTAAAGGAAGAGCTGGAAAGAAACGTCCATAGGGTCCGGCATTATACGTCCGACTGGATGCGCTTCAGGCTCTTCCCGGAACTTGTGGGAGATTCCACCCAACACGGGCGGGATTTCACACAGAACGAGCTTGAACGCAGCTATAACGGGCTCTACATGCTCTTTGAGGAGTTGCTAGGTGCCGACCCGTCGCTCGTGATACTCACCGATGGTACCTATCGCAAGGAGTCGCAACGAAAATCCTTGCGGGAAATCGCTCGGCGCCATGGCGTACCCTTCATCCTCGTTAAAGTGTATGCGGAGGAGAAGGCAACGCTTATGCGGCTCCGCGAGCGACTCGCATCAGGCACGGGCTCGGGACCGGAAAGTTACCTTTCCACAAAGGCAGTATACGAAGATCCCTTGGACGCCTACCAGCTGGAGAATACCGGCGACAAAAAAGCTCTGCAGGGAAAAGTTCGTGCACTCGTGAGAGCTATCTTGCAACAATCGGCCGACGCTTCGTAGCGTCGGTTGTTTTTTTATTATGGGCGCGTAACTGTTTCCCGGATAAGCGCGAGGATTTTCTCGTGCATCACGCCGTTGCTTGCCACGATGCCATTGGTCGGACGATCGTACCGCTGGTCATTGCCCCACAAGTCAGTAACTTTCCCACCCGCTTCTTCGACGAGGATCTTTACGGATGCCGAGTCATGCACCTTCTTGTTGGGATAGATGATCGCGGCAAATTCTCCCGCAGCCACCAACGCGCCCATATAAATGATCGAACCGACATTGAGGCCGCGCGTCTTCTTTTGTTTGAGCGCACCGAAAAGCTGAAGCAGGTCGACTGGGCTACGATGCGACCAATTGATGCCGATGACCGCATTTTCAAAGGTATCGTGCTTGGATACCGATATTTTTTTGCCGTTCAGAAAAGCACCCTTCCCTTTTTCGGCGACGAAGAGCCGGTCGCCGAAAGGGTCGTAGACAACACCCAAAATACTTTTGCCTTGATGCACTAACGCCAGAGAGAAAACGCTCGTGGGTACGCCGTGCGAAAAAGGTATGGTTCCATCGACCGGATCGCATACCCATACAAACTCATCGCTCTCGCGGAAATCACTTCCCTCCTCGGCAATGACGCTATGGCTTGGATACGCTTTCTTTATACGCTCAAGCGCCAATGCGTTAATCGCCAAGTCGGTCTCGGTAAGCGGCGTATTATCCTCCTTCCATTCTTTCTCCATGGCCAGGGAAAAATCGGTGCGCATGACCGCCCCGGCTTCTTTCGCGAGCAATACGGCAAAATCCTTATACGCGGTAGTATCCATATTTCTATATTACACCTTGCGCTCCTCTTTGTCCTCTGCCGCAGCGGAGTGATAAGCACCCGAGCGGAGTGCCTCGATGCCGCGCACTTCGGCCGCCAGGCGCTTTTGATACGCATCGGTCTTTTGGACGGCATCAAAGCGCGCGACAAATGAGGGGTCAGCCGCCGTAAGCACCGGTTCGGAAGCAATAAATTCAACTTCCACCGGACTGTGCTCTTGTTCGAAAAATGCACGGATGCGCGGAATATGGAATCCGCTTGAAATACCTATGATACGCTTCCACCCTCGTTTTTCTGCAAGTTGCATGGCGGCGCGCAGACCTGCTCGTGTCGAATTTGAGCTTTCTTCTTTGATGATCCTCGCGTTATTGATGCCGAGTGCGAGGAGTTCTTGCGCATATACGTCTGCCAGACTTGGGGCCGCACGCCCAAGCGTGTGCGAAGTAGTGACCACATATGCATTCGGATATTTCTTGGCGAGCAGTGCGGCGGCCTCTACTCGGTCCTGGCCGCCAAGCGTCCCGAACGTATCGCCTTCTTCGTAGGTGGTCGTACGCCAACCGCCCGCTTCAAGCGGCATAATACCGCCAGGAAACACAATAATGGCATCAGGGGTCATACGGTGAGATCTTTTATCCGATTATCGCACATAAGCTCCACAAGGTGCGCGCCGTGTGCGATATCGAGCGCGGGATCGGCCCCGCCCCGCTCAACGAGTGTGACGAAATATGCAAGTTCATCAAGATAGCGCTTGTTCGCATCAAAGGCATATGGCTCGCCGTTGAGCGTGTTGCCACGCAAGTCTATTTCGGCGACTCCCTGCTCGCATTCGACGCGGATAGTGTTCGACGGCTGTTTGGTGAAGTAGTCGTTGTGCGCAGTGAAGGTGACGCCGCGCGCGGTCTGCCCGGCGACATCGGCCGTGTCATCGGCATCCATGTCCAGAGTTCCGCTCCGCTGCTTGCTCCCCGCTATCTCTACGACGCCGCCGAAAAGCCACTCGATGACATCCAGTGTGTGGCTCATGCTCGTAAACAATGCTCCGCCGCCCATTTTTTTCTGCGCCGCATACTCGAGCCGGTAGTCCTGGTTCGGGTGCCAGTCGGGCAGATATTCCTTGGCGACGCATACGACGCGCTTTGGGGAGCCGAGGGTTCCTTCCTCAAGGAATTTTTTGAGCGCGAGCAACCCTTCGTGCCAGCGATATGATTGCGCCATCATGGTGACCACGTTCTTTTCTTTTACCGTCCGTACGAGCTCCGCGAGTCCCGTAAGCGACGTCGCGAGCGGCTTCTCCATACAAATAGGAATTCCTTTTTCGGCAAGATACTGCGCCGCTTCCACATGAAGATTTGACGGCGATGCGACGATCGCCGCATCAATGTGTTCTTTCTCGAGCGCGACTTTGTAGTCGGTGTACTGCCCGCGCGCAGGATCAGGGTCGCACAGCACGACACTATGCCCGAGCGCCTGCGCATTCTTCGCATGACGAGAACCTATGGAGCCGCAACCTATGATGAGCAATTTCATTGCGAAGTTTTTTTCATTTCCTCGTCAATTTCCAAAGATTTTGCGAGGCCTTCATAGCCGGTACCACCTTTGTTTATTTCCAGAAGCTCCGGCTGACGCGCGAGCAATGTGAGGATGTCATCTTTACCGAAACTCGGGTTTGTCGGATAGAGTTGCTCAAATACTTTTGTCATAAACTCAAAGTCCTGCGCGGTATCCACCGACCAGTGCATTGCCGAATCATCCCGCCCGCCAACTGTCCACGGGAGCCCGTGAAAACGTTCTGGATGATTTTTGAAATATTGCGCGAAATGTTCGCGTTCGGAATGAAGCGTCGCATTCTTCCACGTCTCCTCAAACGCGGTGAACGTGCAGATGTCGGTATCAAGTCCTTCAGGATAGTTCGCCGGCGTACCTGAATACGCAAAAGGGTCGTTCGCGTCGATGAAATGCCGCACCGCTTCATCAATAACTGCGGGGTCGTGGAGCGGACAGTCGCCCGTGAGGCCGACTATCACGTCGGCACCTGCTTCCTTTGCCGCGCGGTACATGCGGTCAATCACGTCGTCCTCACTACCACGAAAAACTTGCACACCGCACTTCTGCGCAAGTTCTGCGACCGCATCGTCTCGCGGCTTTTCGCTTGTCGCCACAACTATCGCATCAATCGACTTCGCGCGCTTCACGCGTTCAAGCATCCGCGCGAGCATCGGCTCACCGAGTACCGGCTTCAGCACCTTCCCCGGCAACCGTGTTGAACCCGTACGAGCTTGGATAATGGCGACTGTTTTCATGCGCATAATCGTAGCATGATTTGACTTGACTAAGAATATAGTGCATATTGCAGTCAGACCGAACATTACAAGGAGAACGCTATGGATTGGCCTGTGCTCGTTCTCGGCAAGATTATTGCCGGGAATCTCATCGCATCCTGGGTCTTCAGGACGCTCGGCAGATCTCATCTGCCTCTTCCCGTTCCAACTGCGGTGCACATGAGGCGGGTTAACGCCCAGCAGATCATAACCTTCGCGTGCGGAGGGATATACTTGGCTTTCTCGGGACTGTCGCTCGGGTCTTCAGAGTATCTTCAAGCAATACCGATATTCCTCGTCGGCATTATCGGAAGTTCAGGGCTCTATCTCACCATGCGCGCGAAGGCAATTTCGCTCAGTCGCTCGACAGCTTTCGAAACATTGTCGGCGATCATCCCGATCACTCTTAGCGCTACGCTACTTGGGGAGTGGGTTGCATTCAGGAGCGGACTGCTGTTGTCGGGATTTGCGCTGACGGCACTTGGCGTAACGCTGTATTTCATCTACGACATTCGAGCTAAGATCGAAAAAGATGTCTCGAGCGTCCCGATGGTGTTCTACGGATACGGTACGGCATTTATGCTCTCCGCCGGTATAACTTCCTTCCTTATGAACGCGTGGGCGAAATCGTCTGTGTCGGCACCGCTTTTCATTTCGGCATGGTACACGGGGACCTTAGTAGGAGGTGGGATCCTTTTACTGCTTGTCCGCGCATGGCAAAAAGGCAAGGAAGAAATTGCCGCAGCGTCACTATTCAGCCCGAGTAAGGAGCGTTTACTCGTCATCGCAGCGGGCCTCTCTGTTTTCGCGAATATGTGGTTTCTGTTCAGCTCGTTCCAGCAAGTTCCGCTTCTCGTGGTCGCGCCCTTTTATGTGACTGCGGATATTGTAGGACCGCTCCTCGTCGGGATGTTTTTCTTCGGGGAATGGAAAGTCCTGCAGAAGTGGGGATACTTGTTCTTCGGGATGGACTTGGTCGGGACCTGCATCGTCGCGCTCTCCCGCGTGTTGTCGCCGTAACGTGAAAGCCTTGCGGCAATGCCGCACAAGAACCGCTCGTCCCTTCAAAAGGGCGAGCGTTTTATTTTAATTCAACCGCGCTGAACCCGTCCGCGCCTGAATGATGGCGACCGTCATCATGCTACGCTACCAGTGATGAACTGGATTTCGCTCGTCGTATTACGCACGTTGGTCGGGAACGTGCTTGGTCCCGTCCTTACTAAGGTGGCGTCAGTCAAGCTGGGGCGGGTCGAACGGTTCGCACTTCAATATTTCTTCGCGAGCGCGTTCACACTCGGGGTTCTATATATGGTCGGATTCACACTGAGCCGAACGTTCCTACTCGCAATTGGCATCGGGTTCGCCAACGGCTTTGGTGCTTATTGTGAGTGGCGTGCAGTCGACCTTTCACTCTCAAAAACGGCGCTTTTCAGTTGGGGCAGTGGTCTCATCGCGGCATTGCTCGGATATGCCCTCCTCGACGAACGGGTTGCCATCAATCCGATGATGGCGTCAGGTATTGCCCTTGCTTTCTTCAGTACAATGCTGCTTGCAATTCATGAGCACCATGTGCGCAAGAAGAATGAAATGGGAACGAGTGGTGCGAGTGTCTATCTGTGGATAGCTGGCTATACGGTCATTTGGGGAGTTGTGATATTTCTTGAGCGCGTCTTCGCCATGGGCGGCGTGGGAACGATGACCTTCTTGGGAGGATGGTACTTTGGTTCCTTTCTGGTGGGTCTCATTTTGTTGGCAGGGGTGTGGAAACGTACCGAGAGAATGTTTGCATCATTCACTCTTCGCAACATAGCCCTCTCGGCATCGCTTGCATTCGTGATCGTCGCCAGTCTTGGCCTCGAGTACTGGATGTACCGGTACACACCGCTCATAGTCGCACAGCCACTATTTCTCATTTTGGGGGCGGTTGCTCCTGCGCTTATTGGGCTCTTCTACTTCAAAGAAGCGAGAAAGTTCGATCGATGGGAATGGATATTCTATGGCCTCGGCGCGCTCGGTGCTTGTCTCATTGTCGTGGGCTTCATGGGTGCCTAGCGTTCTACAAAAATTGACAGGATACTACTGATGTTCTATCTTCTCGACAGAACTTGTATTCAATAAGCAGGCCCATTCCGTAAGGGTTATTACGGTTGTAACCTGGAAAAGGAGATGTGATGACCGAAGAACAATTCGCGTTGGTGGCAGGATTTGCTATCCTGCTTGTCGCCGCTCTCATTGTCTGGCTCGCTCCCCGCCCTTGCAAATACTGCATGCAATGGGTCGCTCCGTGGGATCGATCTGTAGGGCATTACGGTTCTAAACGTAACTGCCGTACAGATTCGAACTTGCACAAAGATTGCGAAAAGGAGCATTTCAAGAGCCAGCGCGACCTCAAAATCCTAAGGATGAGAGGGCTTCTCTGAACCGCGGGAGTGTGGTGGAAACTACACTCCCGTTCCATTTTGTGTACCCTAAAAAATTAGTTGGACCGCTCGTCTCGCGGCTTTTCGCTTGTCGCCACAACTATCGCGTCGAGTGTCTTCGCGTGCTTCACGCGTTCAAGCATGCGCGCAAGCATCGGCTCCCCCAAGACCGGTTTCAGTACCTTCCCCGGCAATCGCGTTGATCCCGTCCGCGCCTGTATTATGGCAACTACTTTCATAATACTAAAAATATTTCTTCGTGACGCGAATAAGAGCGGAATGTATGATTTTATTTTTTGAGAAGGCCGCTTCTATGGCGAACTTCCCATTCACTTTTTTAAAGAGGTCAAGCGGCTTGCCACGCAGGTCGGAGACGACGCCCCCCCTGCTCTTCTACGAAGAGGACGCCCGCGGCGATATCCCAGGGCTTAATGTTCGGCGTCACATACGCCCCCGACTTCCCGCTCGCGACGAGCACGGTATCCAGGACCGCCGACCCCGTGCGGCGCAGGTCGGCGCACGCGTGCAGGAGATCGGCATACCAGGCAAACGAGTGCTTCACTACTGGCTTCGTCCGCTGGTGCGGAAATCCCATATTCACAAAACTTCGCTTCAGGTCTCTCTCCGGATTCTTGACCAGGAGCGGCTTCCCGTTTAGCTTCACGCCGCGCCCTCGCTCGGCCGCATAGAGCTCGTTCTTCGCGGGGAGAAATACCGCGGACGCCCGCACGCGCTCTCGCGCATAGAAGGAAACCGATACGGCGAAGGTATCCATGCCGTTCGCATAATTGGCTGTGCCGTCTATCGGGTCAATAATCCAGAGCCGCGCGGGAATATCGTCGATGGCGTGGAGCGTTTCTTCGCTTAGGATTGCGTCGCGGGGAAAAGATTTTTTAATAAGCGCGATAGCCATTCTCTCTGCCTCCAAATCTTGATGCGTCGTGTAGTCAAACGATTCTGAACCCTTCTTGCGGCTCGCGATAGAGGCGGCCCCCTGCGCGCGCACGAGCGAGCGGCCGATTGCCTGTGCAATCTTTTTTGCCAATATGAGCTCCTTTGCATAGCCTGTCATAATCACGACAATACACCGAGCGCCCGTTCTATTCCAGAGAGCGCCGCAGGGATGCGCTCATCATAGCCGAATCGCTTGCGGAGTTTCGCTTTGCTCAAATATATGCGGAGCTGATAGAGCGCGACCTTCTTTTCAAAATCTTCCGGCCTGCGAGCGCTGGCGAAGTATCCTCCGCAAAAAGCTGAAAATAGTTCTGCCGAAACGTACGTGCCGTAAAAAGCGATATCGTAGATAGGATCCCCCGATTTCGCCTGTGAGAGATCAACCGCCGCGGCAATCTCCTTGTGATTATCGTCAATAAGAATATTCGCATTGTGGTAATCACCGTGGAGCGTGACACCCCGCGAGAGCATCAACAATCCATCGTTTTGGACCATAGCTGACCGTATTGTATCTGTTTGTTCTGAAGAAAGAATTTGATGATGCATAAGATACGCGAGCGTCTCTTCCATGCGCACAAGTATCGCTTCCTTCCATGTCTCATGGCTTCCCTGTAATGACCCATCTTGTAGCTTCAGCATGCCGAATCCGGACGCGGGCGCGGTGTGGAGGCGCGCGAGGAATGCCCCCGAGGCGCGAGCATATTCAATCGCGTCTTCAGGATGCTGTGCGAGATGTTTCTCTAAATCGCTCGTGCCGACGCTTTCAAGAAGCATGTAATCAATACCTGCCGGCGTATCTCGGAGCGTAACGTTATAGACCTCGGGGCTCGGAACGCCTGCCGCGCGCCATGCGCCGTAGAGCATCGCCTCAATAGGGAAATCTTCTGCGATAATCGCGTCCGCATTGATGCGGCAAATTATCGTGCGTCCATCGTCCATGTGCAGTCGGTACACGAGATGGTCAAATGCATTCGCTCCAACGCCGAGCGGCTCTCGCTTCTTCACTCCAGCGCCGAGCGCCTCGCGCGCGATGCGCTCGGGCGCGGCATCAGCATCAAACCGCGCGTATCGCTCCTTCTTAGCCTTCAGCGCCTCATCCGACAACGGCGAATCTGCCTTTGGATCAAAAACTAAATCATGCGCCATAATCAATTCAACCGCTCGAAGCCTGTGTGAGCAATAGGCCCGCGCAGGCGTTTAAGAACATCTCTTTTTTTGACCGCATCGGCAATAACGCCGAATGCCGCATCCATAGCGCGCAAATATTTTTTGATATGTGCGTCCGTATGCGCGCAGGAAGCGAAGAACATATTCGTCGCCAAGAATCCGCGGTCGAGCATTTCCTGCACAAGGAGCGTCTTGAGCGCCTGGCTGTCCGTGCCGTATTGGAAGGTAAAACTGCTTATGGGAATCACGCCGCCGATCGTTATAGAGAGACCGTGTTTCTTGGCGAGCGCTGTCCAGCCGGCGCGCACCGCATTCCCTGCTTTCTTTATGCGCAGTGGTGCGTTCACCTTCTTCATCTTCTTCAATGTCGCGAGTGCGGCAGCAGGGCCGACGCGTTCGGTCCAGTACGTGCTTGAAATGAACGAACCCTGCGCCGCCTCCATAACCTTGCGCGTACCAATAATAGCCGCCATCGGAAAACCGTTGCTCATCGCTTTGCTGAAGACGGCGATGTCCGGATTGACCCCGTAGAGCAAATGCGAGCCGCCGTAGGTGAGTTTCCATCCGACGGTTATTTCATCAAAAATAAGTACCGCTCCTGTTTGGTCGGCGATGCGACGGACCTTTTGCAGGAAATTGTCCTGCGGTTCGGCGCCGTGTATCGGCTCCATCACGATTGCCGCGAGATTCTTTCCGGCCTTTTTCACTATCGCTTCAAGCTCTTCTATCTTGTTGTAGTGAAATGGCAGTATCGTCCCCGTCAAACCTTTGGGCACGCCGGCGGGCGAAAGTCCGGCGAGCAAATGCTCATTGAGCCCGTTCTTGTCCGCAAGATTCGTCGCAAGATACCAGTCCGCCCAACCGTGGTAGCCGCAAAAGGCAATGATGTCCTTGCCGGTATGGGCGCGCGCGATGCGCTCCGCTATCGCCATCGCTTCCCCGCCGGTGCGCGCATACCGCACCATATCCGCCCACGGGTGCACCTTCGTGAGCAATTCTGCCAACTCAACTTCCTCCGGCGCGTTCAGGGTGCACATTGAGCCGTTATCGACGGCCTTCTTTACTGCTTTGTTTACATCCGCATCCGCGTACCCGAGAATACAGCTCCCTACTCCCATGATGGACATATCCATATACTTTTTCCCATCAAGGTCCCATACGTCGCATCCCTTCGCTTTTGAGTAGTACGCGGGCCACTGCTCCGGCAAGAACATTTCCGGACGTTTTGAAAGCAGCTGGGTGCCGCCCGGTATGAGCTTCTTCGCCTTCTGGTAGAGCTTTTGGCCCGTGCCTTTTTTAGCCATATATACCTATATAACCACGCTTCCGATAAAAAGAAACAGGACAGCCGAAGCCGTCCTGTTGGTCTGTGGCACACATGATCAAAGCACCGAAGCAGTTCCACGATTTAGAACGAGAATGCAATCACTGGGCCCCAAAGGACCATCGTCAAACGGGCGGGCATTAAGGTAACTCAATGAAACGAAATTCAACTGTAGCGTGATGACGAAATCAGGAACATAGAATATGTAGTTCCCGTATGCCATCCGCATCGGCTTGTCCTTGAGAATCTGCGCCACCCGCCCACAGGCCTCGAGGAGATCCCATTCGTATCCCTGCGGAAGTTTGGTAACAATCTTGGAGTCCCACATGACTTTCCGCGGCCTGTATAAAGAACAGGATACACCGTCAAGCTTCTCGATCCGGAGAACTTTCGGAAGGATCCGACTCCTAAAACCATCGAGTATACGGAGAACTCCGTTGTGCGACTTGAAAGACTCAAACGGATCGAAAGGGTCCGTAATTGCAGGAAGCGTGATGCTGTCGCTCTCGAGTAGCAGCCCAGCTCCTGATTTTACTATTGAGCGTTTGCTCATGAGTTGTTCTCCTTATTGACTGAAACGGTTGAAAGGAACTTATCCAGCCTGCTAAGTACGACTATACACTCTCTGGGTTATTTGTCAAATCCTCAAAATTTGTTCGAGAGTGCCGGCGGAAGGACTTCGTCTTTATATCGTGCAAGAAATGCTTCAGTCATGGATATTTACGAACAAGCGCGAGAACTTCCTCCACGACACGTTCGGTCGCGCCTGCGGGCCACACCTCACGCATAGGACGATTGGTATACGGCCACTTCCCTACAGCATACTCCTTGAGCGCCTTCGCGAGTTCTTCCGGAGATCCGATGCGGGTGGTGACGCCCACGCGGTTACTCACCATCTCGTCAGGCTCGTTCGGCACGGGCTCATAACACAATACCTTTTTGCCGGCTGCAGCGGCCTGCATCAAAACCGGCGTTGCCATACCGATGATAAGTCCGCTCTTCGAGAGCGCCTCTTCGAGCGTCGCTTCCGA
>Ga0172379_10006417_pt1 | contig 15772 bp, 14 predicted proteins | sample GrowelOW334metaG_FD_119756 | JGI IMG/M metagenome (GOLD analysis project Ga0172379, IMG submission 119756) | Groundwater microbial communities from an aquifer near a municipal landfill in Southern Ontario, Canada - Groundwater well OW334 metaG | ecosystem: Environmental > Aquatic > Deep... | reverse complement strand
TCTTTGACACTCCTAAGAATTCAACTTTCGCCGATAAATTCAAGACGGAATATAGTATTGCTCCGGGTGAGTGTGCTGACACTGCCTATGATGGTCTGATGATCCTGGCCGACGCGATACAAAATCACGGTTCAACACCGCTGGCAAACTACTTGCGTTCCGATGTTAACTATTCCGGTTATGCTCACGACTATAAATTTGATGCTAATAACGACGTTAGTGGCGGAGAATGGGTGGTGAGAAAATTATAGTAGTAATCATTTAATGTCCAAAACAGCTAAACAAATAATCGGTATCATCGTTTTGGTGCTTTTGTTGTGGGGTTTTAATCTTGTTGGTAAAAGAATTTCGTTACCGCCAACCAGTGAACCGATTAAAATAGGAGTAATCGCACCACTTACCGGAGTGGTCGCGGATTACGGCGAGGAGGTACGCAAAGGAGCCGAAGCGGGAGCCGTAGGTAAAAAAGTGGAAGTGGTTTTTGAAGACGACAAATGTGATCCCAAAGAAGCCGTTTCTGCTTTCCAAAAGCTAGCCGGCTTCCAGAAGGTGCAGTACGTTATCGGTCCGGCTTGCGGCTCACCACAAGAGGCAATAGTCCCCTTGATAAATGGTAAAGAGATTATTGCTATAGTTCCTTCGGCGGCTTCATCTGAGCTGTTTGCTAAAAGTGGTGGTAATCTGTTTAACATTCAATACTCGCTTGAGGATGAATCCAAATTTATCGCCGAGAAGATGGGAGAGATGGGGTATAAGAATGTTGCCTTGGTTAGCTATGGCAACGCTTTTTCCCAATCTCACGCTAATAGCTTTCGTCAAAACTTTAAGGGCAAAATTGTAGTAGACAGTCAATTGGTCGATGAGGCCAGTGATGTTGTTCCTGAGGTTACTAAGATTGCAGCTGCCAAAATCGACGCGGTCTACTCACCAGACATCTCCTTTTTCTTTAGTGGGGGTTTAACCAAATTGCGGCAGCAGAAGGTATTGGTGCCAATTTTCTCTACTTACGTTGTGGAGTTGCCGGCTGCTAGAGAATTTGTGTCGGGAGTCACTTATTCTTATCCGGTCGATATTGATTCCGCGCAAGCAGCAGTTTACACTTTGTCAAAACAAGCGACGGAACTATTGGCCCAAGCCGCAATCGATTGCAATAGCGTCTATACCTGTGTCAAAGATAAATTGAACTCTTCTGGTCTATTTAATCAAAATGGTGTTTCTAATCGTTCTCTAATTTTGAAGCAGATTAAAGATGGGGTACCGACGATTATTAATCAATAAAAATATGAAAAAAATAATCATTTGGATTGTCATTATCATCGTCGTAGTTGGGTTAGGTTGGTTGGTTGGCAACAATAAAACTTCGGTTCCAGACAATAAGGAAACAGTAAAGATTGGAGTGATTACTGCCATGACCGGTTCTGGCGCGGCCTATGGTGAAGAGATGAAAAAAGGAATTGATCTGGCTGTCCAAGAGATAAACAAAAGTACCGAGACTCCACTGGAGGTTATCTACGAAGATTATCAATGGGACCCCAAGCTGGCTTTGCCTGTCTATAATGCCCTTAAATTAAAAGGGGTTAAGATTTTCATTCCTGATGGTTCTCAAGGAGTATCCATTCTTGGCCCGGAAATTGTTAAAGACGGGAATATCTCTTTTGTCGCTTCGTCGGTAACTCCTAAGTATAAAGATGGCAGTCCTCTAACTTGTCGACTTGCTTTGACGGCTGAGAATTATGGCCCCGCTTTGGCTGATTTTATCTTTAATAAATTAGGTAAAAATAAAGTGGACACTCTCTATGTTAATAATGAGCAGGGAGTTTCAATCCAGAAGGCTTTCGAAGAGAGCTATAAAAAATTAGGCGGGGAGATTGTCATTAAGGAAAATTTTTTGCCAGACGCAACTGATTTCAGAACTCAAATTGCAAAAATAAAAGCCGACAAAGAGGCGGAAGTCGTTGTTGTAGGCAATTACGCCAAATCGGCGTCCCAAATGTTCACCCAGATTAAAGAATTGGAATTAAAGAAACAGCTAGTGGCTGAAAACTGGACCGCCAATAATCCTGCTATCACTGACAAAAGCATTGAGGAAGGTTTATATTTTATCGATTATAAATTTTCTATTGACGGTGGTGGCAATTCCCAATTAACAAATGGTTTCATTAATAAATTCGTTTCAGTCTATGGAGCTAAACCAAACCTCCAAGCCGCTCAGGGTTATAATCTAATAAAAGTCATTGAAACGGCGTTGGCTGGTAGTAGTAATAATTCTCCAGCGGAAATTGCTAAATCGGCAATTCAGATCAAAGATCTCGAAATTGTTGGTGGTAAAGTATCTCTAAATTCTGATTGCGAAGCCCAGAGAGAAACGGCCGTTCGCCAGGTCCTTAACGGAGCGGTTACTAATGTAAATTAATTTAATGCCCTCAGAAACCCTCTTACAACTCAAGGATGTTCACGTTCACTATGGCGGAGTGAAGGCGCTTGATGGCGCGAGTGTGGGCGTTGACGAAGGCGAGGTGGTGGCCTTGATGGGGCCAAACGGCGCGGGGAAGTCGACGATCTTGAAAGCGATCTTTGGTCTAGCGCCCATTGAGTCTGGCCAAGTGCTCTGGCATGGCGAGGCTATCAAACCAATCTCTCATGAGATTGTTAAGCGTGGCATCGCCTTTGTCCCTCAAGGTCGGCGAGTCTTCCGCCATCTTACCGTAAAGGAGAATTTGGAAATCGGCGGTTGGGTGGTCAAAGATAAAAAATTAATTAGAGAGAGGATTGAAGAAGTGGTGGAACTCTTGCCGGCTCTCAAAGCGAAACTTAAGGCTAAATCGGGCACGCTCTCCGGTGGCCAGCAGCAGATGCTCGCTATCGCTCGCGGGCTGATGACGGATCCTAAAGTTCTGTTACTCGACGAGCCCTCGCTTGGTCTGGCACCCAAGATCGTTAAGGAAGTTTTTGAACGCATCAAAGAAATCGGGGAGAAGCGCCAAATTGCGATTATGATTGTGGAACATAATTTGAAATCGCTTTTTGCTATCGCTCATCGCGCTTACTTATTGGATAAGGGTAAAGTGGTGGCCGAAGGCGTACCTAAAGAATTGCACGATTCCGGTACTTTAGAAAAAGTTTTTCTGGGTAATCTATGAGTCTCTCAATTGGCATTGTTGGCTTGCCGAACGTGGGGAAGTCTACGCTCTTTAATGCTCTGACTAAGAAGCAGGTGCCGGCCGAGAATTATCCTTTTTGTACCATCGACCCTTCGGTCGGTGTGGTGGCCGTGCCGGATGAGCGGTTGGGTAAGCTCTCCGAATTTTCCAAATCGGCTAAGACGATTCCTGCGGCGGTGGAGTTTGTGGACATTGCCGGTTTAGTAGCCGGCGCGGCCAAGGGCGAGGGCTTGGGTAATAAATTTCTAAGTCATATCCGCGAAGTGGATGCTATCGCGCAGGTGGTGCGGGTTTTCCAAGATCCTAACGTGATCCACGTGGCTAATAAAGTGGATCCATTGAATGATGTGGAAGTTATAAATTTGGAATTAATTTTGGCCGATGCCGAGATGGTAGGGAATAAGTTGCACAGCTTGTCTCACGATGCCAAAAGGGGAGTCAAAGAAGTTTTGGCGGAAGAGGCCGTGCTCAAGAAAGCGGCCGGCGCTTTAGAGGCGGGCCAGTTAGCGCAAACACTTGAATATACGACGGAAGAACGCGCTCTGCTCAAACTCAATAATCTCCTGACCATGAAGCCGATTTTATACGTACTCAATACTTCAGAGGCAAATGAGAACGTGGACGTCAAATTACCCGGACTTACTGTCAAAGTCGATCCGATTTTCGAAAGTGGTTTCGATGATCTGATTAAAAAGAGTTACGAATTGTTGGGACTTATCACTTACTTTACCACCGGAGAGGACGAGACTCGGGCTTGGACGATTAAGAGAGGTTGGAAGGCGCCAGAGGCGGGGACGGCTATTCACACCGATTTCAAAACTAAATTTATCCGCGCCGAAGTAATTGAGTGGGACAAGCTACTGGCCGCCGGCTCGCTCGCCGCAGCTCGCGAGAAGGGTATCCTCCGCACCGAGGGCAAGGAGTACGTTGTGAAGGATGGCGACGTGATTGAGTTTAAAATCTAATCGTGCGATATTTAAATTAGTTTAGGAAGGAGGTGGTGCCAGTGGAGTTCCGCAAAGCACTGCTCTATCTAATCGGCGGGCTGTTTATCCTTGCTCTGGCGCTGGCCTTCTGGTGGCGCGAGGATGAGGCCGACTTCCAGTCCGATTAAGACGCTACCCAATTCGGTTCGGGCGGCGTCTTTTATTTTGTGTTAAGGTGATAGCGGAGGGTTCTTTCCCAAAACAAACACTTTCCTTATTTAGAGGAGTAAAAAAGATGATAAACGTTCTCTTGGTCTGCCCCAAGTTTCCGCCTTCGTTCTGGAGTTTCGAGACCGCAATCAAATTGCTTGGTCTCGAGGCGACCATGCCTCCGACCGGCCTGGCCACCATTGCGGCGATGTTGCCTGCCCGGTTTTTTCGGGTGTTGCCAATCGTCGATCTCAATGTGGAGCCGCTGACCGACAAACATCTCGCGGCGGCTGACCTGGTGATGTTCACGGCGATGATTGTCCAACAAGGGTCGTTGCGGCAACTCATCGCTCGAGCCAAACGCTTGGGCAAAACGGTGGTGGTGGGCGGACCTTACGCCACCACTTACGTCGATGAGGTATTGGCGATGGGCGCCGACCATGTAGTTGCCGGCGAAGCGGAGATGACGCTCAGGTTTTTCGTCGAAGATTTTTTGGCCGGCAAGGCCAAGCGAGTTTACGACGAAGCGTCAGTCCGTGATCGGGTCCAGGTGGCACTAACCAGAGAAGGTAAGCCGGTTATTACCGAGACGCCAATCCCACGCTGGGATTTGCTCAAGTTGCGCGCTTACTCTTCGATGGCGGTCCAGTTCTCGCGCGGTTGTCCTTTCAACTGCGAGTTCTGCGACATCGTGGTCCTAAACGGCCACGAGCCTCGGACCAAGACGCCGGCTCAATTCATTGCCGAGCTGGAAGCCATTTGGCAAACCGGCTGGCGCGGCTCTGTCTTTGTGGTTGATGATAACTTCATCGGCGACAAGCGAGCGGCCCGCGAGCTCTTGCTGGAGCTCTACCAGTGGCAGAAGAAACATCGCTTCCCGTTCTCATTTTTCACCGAAGTCAGCTTGAATCTGGCCAATGAGCGAGAGCTCTGTGAGCTGATGATTGCGGCCGGCTTCGGGGAAATCTTTGTCGGCATTGAGTCGATTGATCCTGAGTCATTGAATGGGTATCACAAGGTTCAGAACAAGGGCGACATCGGACGCCAAGTCGAGATCTTGCAAGCCGCTGGTTTCGAAGTCATGGCCGGATTGATTATCGGCGGTGACAACGACAAGCCGACGGTCTTTGACGACCTCTTCCACTTTCTGCAGGAAAAGGGGGTCGTCATTCCCATGGCTGGCCTCTTAACGGCGCTCCGAGGGACACCACTCTATCAGAGACTGGTGGGTGAGGGCCGTCTGCGTCGCGAGACTATCGGTCTCAACACGGACCAGCTCGGATTCAACTTCCAGCCGAAGTTGGATGAGAAAACTCTGATCAGTGGTTACGTTCGTTTCCTCGATCGACTCTTCTCGCCGCGAAATTACTACGAACGTTGTCGGATCTTGCGAGATCGGCGCGGGTGGTATCGGCGCATCAGCCGGATCAATCGACCCAGTCTCTTGGCGGCCGCGCGGATTATCTACCGCAATCTGTTCCGCCATCCCGATTGGGAGTTCGCCAAATTCATTCTTGGCACGATCTGGAAGGCGCCGAGAGAATTGGCGGAAGCGATCACGCAGGCGGTCAAACTAGCTCACTTCCGGGAGATGACCGAAGCGACAATCCGGACTTACTGCCAAACTTGGCTTGGTTCGGCTCCGGCCTAAGGAGAAGAGAAAGGTTTGTCTTGGAGTTTCCGAGTTTCCAGCGCCCCTCGATTAGGTTCGAGGGGCGTTTTTATTTTACATCGTTGTTATTTTGTGTTAGTATCTGGGGCGGCGTTTCTAACGATCTTTCTACTGGTTTCGTCTTTGGAAGGGGCCTGGCTCATGTTCAAGCGAGTGGTTGATCGAGTCGTTTCCACGGTCTTTTTCGGTTTCTGCTGTTGGTTTTCTTTTCTCTGGTTGGTGAAGGCCAACCAGAGCATAGGTTGGTCAACGATTGGGGGCGCTCTGCTTTCCTTTCTGATTTCCCTCGCCTTCCTGTGCGTCGTCCTACCCTCATTCATCTGCGTCGTTTTCGCTTCTCTCGGTTACGGGCCGCGTCTCTTGATTCGTCGCTTTGTCGCCGGCGACACTCTGTTTTCTAGAGGCGAGAAGGTGAGACTCTTGGAGAAAGATTTCTATATCTGGCGTTGGGACCGCCGGTCCTGGCACTTATATAGTCATTGGGTTTCTCCAGATCCTGACCCTTTTGCCGCGATGGCGCTGGGTGGTCCGGCAAAACGGCGACGGATCGTTTGTGTTCTCGTCAGCAAGGCTTCCGACTCGATTGACCGCTTCAAGTGGAATTAGGTCGGTGGCTGATTCGGGTTTGCGCGCGCGCATCGAAAGATGCGCGCTTATTTATTTTTTGACAATAACAGTATCTTGTGATAGTAATTAATCTCGGAATGAGAGGTGTACTCTCACCAAGGATGGTTCCCTTGAAAGGAGGAACTGACTGTGATTAATTGGCTGAATAAGAGGCTTGGAGAGATCGAGGAGATCACTGAGCCCTCCGGTGAGGTCGATGATGGCGAGGTGGTCGTCGTGGAACTAGCGGACCCAACTACTCGCAAGCTCTTTACCCTGATGACCCAAGAGGCCGTTGCGATGAAGGAGCGGGTCGCTGAGATCAACGATAAACGGCAAGCCCTTGATGGTGGACGCGACCACTCGGATCAAGAGAATCATGACCCCTGCTCTTGCCCGAGCTGCCTAATGGGTATCGAAGCGGGCTTCCTCCTTCGGCGCATGGACTGGTTGAGGAGGACTTTCTGGTACAGTGTCGAGCAGTCAATCGGATCCGCCAACCAGGCGAAGATCGCCGGTTCCGGTGGGACCTTCGGGGTCAGAAAGGGCTGGAAAATCGTTTCTTTGCCCGGTCAGTCTCCGAGCCCGAAATCCGTTGGTCTGACGATTGTTGAGATTTCTGGTCCGGCTCCCAGGAGAAGTTGGTGGCAACGTCTCCTGGGGTGTTGATCCCTAGGTATTGGCTATCTTAGCCATGGCGCAGCGGGAGTGAGTGGTCAAGGTGACCGTCACTCCCGTTTTTTTGTGTCGTTTTACCTGATTGACAAAAGTTGCTACAATGCTGTCATGAGAAAGGCCGTGTTTTTCTTTGGGCTGATTGTAGTTGTTATTATTAGTTTTTTTATCATTATAAGATTACCAATGACTCAACGAGAAGTTCTTGACGACCGACGGGCGAATGATTTGAATCGTATCCAATGGCAGATCATCAGTTACTGGCAGGGCAAGGGACAATTACCGACTAAGTTGTCTGACTTAGAAAATTCGATTTCTGATTTTAAAGTCCCGCTTGACCCGGAGTCGGGCAAAGAATACGGATATAGCATCACCGGCCCGCTAAATTTTGAATTATGCGCCGAATTCAAGGACTCATCGCCAGAAAAATTAGCGGGAGTGCCAGAGACTAATGTTCAATCCACTTCCTTTTCCGAAGTGGAACTGGCCAACAGCAATTGGAGTCACTCTGCTGGCCGAGCCTGTTTTGCCCGTATCATCGATCCGAAATTATATCAACCGAACGACAATGGAAAAGTACGACCATAAAAAAATAGAAGCGAAGTGGCAAAAGGAGTGGGAGAAGTCTGGCATCTATAAGACTAAGGAAGACACCAGCAAACCCAAGTGCTACGTCCTCGACATGTTCCCATATCCTTCCGGCGACGGTTTGCACGTCGGCCATCCTAAGGGTTACATTGCCACTGACGTTTACTCGCGTTACAAGCAGATGAACGGCTTCAATATTCTTCACCCAATGGGTTGGGACGCTTTTGGTTTGCCGGCGGAGAATTATGCGATCAAGAACAAAGTTCATCCGCGCGTCGCGGTGGAGAAGAATATCAAGCGCTTCCAAGAACAGCTTTCTCTCATCGGTTTCAATTACGATTGGTCGCGCGAGATCAATACTACCGATCCGGAATATTATAAGTGGACACAGTGGATTTTCCTCAAGATGTTGGAAAAGGGTTTGGCTTATGAGTCCAAAGAACCGGTCAATTGGTGCCCGTCTTGTCAGACTGTCTTGGCTAACGAAGATTTGGAGGGTGGGAAGTGCGAGCGCTGCGGCAGCGAGGTGGAGAAGAAGCCCTTGCGCCAATGGGTGCTCAAGATCACCGACTATGCCGATAGGATGCTTGAGGATTTGGAAGCGACGGATTATGTGATGCCGAAGCTGGTTGATAAGGTCAATCCACATCGTCCGGGTGCACCTGTTGTTCATCGCAAAGTAGCTCACGCTATTGTTTTTGATTCCAAGACTAAAAAATATCTAATCATTAGAAATAAGAAGCATGGTTGGGACACGGTGATTATCGGCGGTATCGAGGGAGACGAAGATGTGGTGCGGACGGCGATTCGCGAAGTGAGAGAAGAGACTGGTTATGTCGATATTGAGTTCAAACGGATCTTGGGCGGACCAACCGAAGCGCAATATTATACCAGGCACAAAGGCGAGAACCGCGTGGCCGTGGCCCAAGCGGTTTACTTTGAGTTAAGGAGCGACAAGCAAGTGCCGAGAGCTGACGATGAAGATGAGGATGACGAAATTCTCTGGATAGATGAGGGCGACTTCGTACCAGGCAAAATGGTAAATTCGGAATTACCGATTTGGTTAGAACGAATCAAAAATTCGACTAGTGGCGTACCTAAGCCCCTGCTTGACTGGCCGCGGTCAATTAAAGAGTCGCAGAAAAATTGGATAGGAAGGAGCGAGGGCGCGGAGATTGAGTTTGCGATTGTTGGCCAAGAGAAAAAAATAAAAGTTTTCACCACTCGCGCTGACACTTTGTTCGGTGTAACTTATGTTGTGCTGGCGCCGGAGAGCCCGTTGGTTACAGAGTTGTGGCCAATGATCAAAAATCAGGATCAAGTTCAGAATTACTTGCTAGCAACTAAAAACAAAACCGAGATAGAGCGCACGGCAGAAGGCAAGGAGAAAACTGGTGTAATTTTGGAAGGCGTGATGGTCACCAATCCCGCCAATGGTGAGCAAGTTCCGGTTTGGGTGGCCGATTACGTTCTCGCTCATTACGGCACCGGCGCGGTGATGGCAGTGCCTATGCATGATTGGCGAGACTGGGAATTTGCTAAAAAATTTAAACTTGATAAAAAGGTAGTAGAAATATCAAAAGATTCACAGATATTATCATCTCGTCCTATTAGTAATGAACAAAAAATAGAAATAATAATTAGAGGACTTCTTGAAAGCGGACCAAATCCAAATGAGACAAATAATTTTCTCGTGAATTCTGGAGAATTCGATAGCCTCGATTCCGAGGAGGCGCGCGAGAAAATTACAGAAAAATATGGTAAGAAAAAAGTTACTTACAAACTCCGCGACTGGGTTTTCTCGCGCCAGCGTTATTGGGGCGAGCCGATCCCAGTAATTCACTGTGCGGCTTGTGGCGTCGTGCCAGTACCGGAAAAAGATTTGCCGGTGCGTTTGCCGGAGGTGGAAAATTATGAACCGACGGGGACAGGGGAGTCGCCACTCGCCAATATTGCCGAATGGGTCAACGTCCCTTGTCCCAAGTGTGGTGGTGTGGCCAAGCGCGAGACTAATACCATGCCGCAATGGGCCGGTTCCTCGTGGTATTACTTGCGCTACATTGATCCAAAAAATAATCAGGCCTTGGTTGATAAAGAGAAAGATAAATATTGGTCGCCGGTTGACTTCTACATCGGTGGCGCCGAGCATGCCACTCGTCACTTAATCTACGCCCGCTTCTGGCACAAGTTCTTGTTCGATATCGGCGTCGTTAATTATCCGGAACCTTTCACTCGTTTGCAAAACGTCGGTTTGATTATGGCCGAGGACGGACGCAAGATGAGTAAGCGTTACGGCAACGTCATCAATCCCGATGATGTGGTGGCTAATTACGGTGCCGATACTTTGCGGGTTTATGAAATGTTTATGGGCCCCTTTGATCAAGCCATTGCTTGGAGCACGGAGAGTATGATTGGCCCGCGCCGCTTCTTAGAGAAGGTGTGGAAGATTGCTTCGAAAATTGCAGGTCCTGATTTTGAACGGTCAGCATCGGGAAATTCAAAATCAAAACCTCAATTTTCTTCGCTCCTAGCAACGACGATCAAAAAAGTTGGTGAGGATATCGAGGCGATGCGTTTCAACACTGCGATTTCCTCGATGATGATTCTGGTGAATGAGATGGAGAAGGAAAAAGAGATTGGGCGTGAGGATTTTGAAGTTTTGCTTAGACTTTTGTCGCCATTCGCGCCGCATATCACGGAGGAACTGTGGCAAGCGATTGGCAACAAAGGTTCTATTCACGAGTCACCTTGGCCCAAGTACGAGACGGGGGAGTTGGAGAAAAAGGAGCGAATAATTATTGTCCAGGTTAATGGTGTAAAGCGTGATGAACTCAATCTTGAGGCCGAAATTTCGCCAATTGAATTGGAAAAAATGGCTATAAATAGCCCTAAAATAGCTAAGTGGTTGGAGGGCAAGAAGGTTAAGAAGGTGGTCCAAGTTAAAGGCAGACTGGTCAATATCGTGGTCTAATATTTGACTATTTATTCACTTGATGATAGAACTAACCCATGATTAAAGAAGTAATAACTTTCAAGCCCAAAAAGGTGGTCAAAGACCTTTTGGCCGGCTTGCCCGAGCGCGCTCGGCAAATTATCAAAATGCGTTATGGTTTGGATGCTGATGACGGAATGACTTTAGAAGCAATCGGTCAGACTTACAATATTACTCGTGAGCGCGTTCGCCAGATTGAGGACTTTACTCTCAAATCTATTCGCAAGTCGTCCGTGATGAACGCTACCAATGACGTCTTCAACGAATTAAAAGCGGCGATGGAAGAGTATGGTGGCATTGTTCATGAGCAAGAATTTTTAACCTATTTGACCAAAGACGAACCAACCCAGAATAATCTCCACTTCTTGTTGGTTCTTGGAGATGCTTTTCAAAAGATGCGCGAGGATGAAGTCTTCCATCATCGTTGGACTGTTGATCCTAACTACGCTAAGTCTGTTCACAAATCCTTAGAGAACCTCTGTTCTCAACTTTCGGAAGATGATCTCTTAAGCGAGGGTGATATGATTGCTAAGTTTTTGGAGTCGCTTGATGAGGGGATTAGTCCGGAGCGGGCTAAGGTTCACGCTCGCCGTTGGCTCGCCTTATCCAAGAACATTGGCCAGAGTCCGATTGGCGAATGGGGTCTTACCAAGTCTCCCAATGTCAAAGTTCGGGGCATTCGCGATTACGCTTATTTGATTATGCGCAAGCACGGTTCACCGATGCACTTTACGGAAGTGGCCAAGGCGATCGAGGCTACCTTCAAACGCAAGGCTAATCCCGCCACCTGTCATAATGAGTTGATTAAAGATGACCGCTTCGTTCTCGTTGGTCGCGGGATGTATGCTCTCACCGAGTGGGGTTATTCTAAAGGTGTGGTTCGCGATGTCATTCGTGATTTGATTAAGAAAAACGGCGCCATGACCAAGGAGGAAATCTTAAGCAAGGTAATGAAGGAGCGTTACGTTAAGGAGAACACTATCCTCGTCAATCTCAAAAACCCTAAATATTTTAAGGAAAATAAACAAGGTCAGTTTACGACTGTTTAAGTTTTAGATACAATAGAGGTATGGCTGGAGCCCCTCCGTCCTCTAAAAAAAATCTTACCGACTACTTCTTCTATCTGATGGAAGATTTGTGGATTGTATTGCTGATTTTAGTCGTGGGCGCTCTATTGCTATTTTGGCTTGGATCCCGAGTCCAGGCCTTTGGTGTTTTAGGGACGGCCCTTCATTACGTTTTCATTACCTCACCAGTTTGGCTGGCTTTTATGCTTGGGCTTTTTTTCTGGGATCTCTGGCTTGATTATGCTCGTCTATTGACTATCAGCCAGATGAAGCCGGTTTTGTTGGAAATCACTTTACCGCAAAACATGACTAAGACGCCTTTAGCCATGGAGATTGTCTTCAGTGCCTTATATATTACCGGGGCGACTACTTTCTTGGAGCAATATTGGTATGGTAAAGTTCGTCCTTGGTACTCGCTGGAGTTGGTCTCTCTCGGTGGCGACGTCCACATGTTTATCTGGACCGATAGCAAGCAACGTAATATTGTGGAGGCCCAGATTTACGCTCAATATCCGGGAGTGGCGATTCATCAAGTTGATGACTATACTGAGCAAGTCCACTGGGATCCGGACAAGTGGGGAATGTGGGGAACTCACTTCAAGTTGGAGAAGGACGATGTCTATCCGATTAAAACTTACATTGATTACGGCTTAGACAAGGCCGGACTTGAAGAAGAAGAGAAGGTTGACCCAATTACTTCGATGTTGGAATATCTGGGTTCTTTGAAGCCGGGTGAACAAGGTTGGATTCAAATTTTAATTCAGGCTCACAAGAAAGAGGGCATCAAAGAGGGTCGTCTTTTTGAAAAAGCCGATTGGAAGAAGGCGGCCAAAGCGGAAGTTGATAAAATCAGAGCAGAGGCAACACCGCCGCAGAAGGGCGACTATCCTGGTTTTCCCAATCCGACCAAGGGTCAGGTAGAGAAGATTGCTTCTTTGGAACGAAGTATTAATAAGTTTCCCTTTGAGGCGATGATTAGAGGTTTTTACATCGCCAGACAAGATGCCTTCAATGGTTCTAATATTCCTGGTCTGATTGGCAGTATCCGCCAATATAATTCTCCGGATCTCAACGGCTTTAAATTAGGTAAATTTACGGATCACGGAGATACCGGTAAGGATTTGTTCTACGCCTTCGGCTGGCTCCCACCCTTCGGCAATTATATGAAGAAGAAACGCAATATGATGGAACAGCAGATGCTCGATGCTTACAAGAAGCGTTCTATCTTTAATCCCCCCTATTATCATTATCGCAATAAGCCGTATATCTTAAACACCGAGGAGTTGGCCACCATCTTCCACTTGCCTGGAGCCGTGGCGACCACTCCGACTTTGCAAAAGATCGAGTCCAAGCGGGCAGAACCGCCAGTCAATCTCCCGCTTTAAAATATGCGACTTCCTCCGTTTAAGAAATTCCCTAAAAAATTCCCCCAGTTTTCTAAAAAGAAAATTGGCCTTATTTTCGGAGTGGTCGCTCTGGTTATTGTTATCCTTAATTTTTTTCCGCCCGGCAATTTTCCCACTGATCAAGTTGTTGCTGTTGAGCCGGGCGATGATTTGAAAACGGTTAGCCAATATTTTGGCCGCCAGAACTTAGTTAGGTCGCCGCTCCTTTTTCGAATTGTGGTGAGGGCGATGGGCGGTGAACGGGATTTGCCAGCCGGTTACTATCAATTTGAAAGCCCACTTAATGTTATCTCTTTAGCCCGACGAGTTATCGCCGGACGTTCTACCCTCGATCCGGTCAGGGTTTCAATCATCGAGGGCTTCACTAACAATCAGATTGCCCGAGCTTTGGCTCGGTCCGGTTTGGCGGAATTTAACCAGACCGAATTCTTGGCTAAGACCAAAGATCTCCAAGGCCTTCTCTTCCCGGCGACCTACTTTTTTCCCAGTCATATTTCTACTGATCAAGTTGTCACTTTATTACGACGCAACTTTGATCTAGTAATTAAACCGCTAGAGTTAAAAATCAGAAAGTCCGGTCGGACCTTGGAGGAAGTCGTCACTATGGCTTCAATCATTGAACGGGAAGCCTCTAATTCCGATGACCGACGTCAGATTGCTGGTATTCTTTGGAAACGTTATGACGCCGATCACAAGTTGCAAGTCGACGTGGCTCGAGTAACTTATAAAGAAGAAGGCTTGCCGGAGAAGCCCATTGCCAACCCTAGTCTTGATGCAATCGAAGCCGCTTTGGAGCCGGTCGAATCACCTTTTTGGTTTTACTTGTCCGACAACAAGGGTATAACTCATTACGCTGTCACCTATAATGACCATAAGAAAAACATCCGCACTTATTTACAATAATTTTGAAACGACACGATGAAAAAACGTAATCTGGCTTTCATTGACTTAGAGACGACTGGTCTCAATCCGACCAAGCAGGAAATTATCGAGCTCGGTTGCGTAGTGGTGGAGCAGGTGCCCGAGAAGGGTCGGGGAGCGACGCTCAAAGTCATTTCCGAATTGGATTTAAAGATCAAGCCGGAGCATTTGGAGACTGCCGAGCCGGAAGCCTTGCGGATCAACAGTTACAATGACGCCGACTGGCTCTTTGCCGTCTCACTGGAGCAGGCGATGAGGGCTTTGGTGGAGAAGACCGATGGCGCGATTATGATTTCCCACAACATTACTTTTGATTGGGGCTTCCTCCAATACGCTTTTGCTAAAACTAAATTGCCAAATAAAATGTCACCGGTTCGTCTCGACTTGATGTCCATGGCCTTTGCCAAGCTGTATCATAAGGAGGAAGTGCAGAGGTTTAACTTAAAAGCGCTCGGTGATTATTTTGGTATTAAAAACGAAAATGCCCACACCGCGATGTCTGACATCAAAACTTCCATTGAAATCTACAAAAAATTACTGGACATTTAGGACCATTTGTCACTATTGACATCAAATATGATATGTGCTAAGGTAGACAGTAGCAGTCAAGCCTGGTCTTTGACTTTATCTCAGCTTATTTCGGCACGTGTTGTGCTGGATTTTTGCTGAGAAGGTGATAGAAGGGAGGACACCGATGTTTTGGTTCTTGTTCAAGTTGGTGCTGGCGGTTGTTCTGGCAGTTGGGGCAAAGGTTCTCGGAGGCGTGGCCAAGAAGGCTGCCGAAAAGGAGAAACAGGGGGAAGAGATTTTCCCGATTCCTTTCGGTGGCATCAGGCTCGGCCTTATCGGCCTCGCCCTGATCATGCTAGCGTGGGCCATCATTGGCACTAGCGTGGTTTGGGTCAGCTCCGGCAACATCGCGACAATTCGTCGGGTGTATGTCGGAACCAGTTTGCCGCCAGGGCGCATCGTTGCTCTGGATGGTGAGTTGGGACCGCAAGCGCGGATCCTAACGGCAGGTTTTCACCTGTCACTGTTCATCAATCTGACCTGCGACATCGACGAGGTGCCGGTATTCTCGGTACCCAACGGCAAGTGCGCGATCATGTCAGCGAGGGATGGGCTGCCCAATCAGGGCGGTTCCGCTTTTGCTGAACCCTGGTCCGATGAGGCCAAGCAGGAAATGGCTAACAATGCCATTTACTTCTTGACCGTCGGCAAGGGACAACGTGGTCCGCAGACCACAACTCTCACTCCCGGTTCTTACACCATCAATCCGTTCCTTTGGGAAGAGCCCAAACTGATCGATGCCTCGCGCGTCGAACAGGGAACGGTTGGGGTAGTGAAGTCCTCGGTGTTGGCCAAGGTTGACTTCGGTTCCTTCAAGCGTGATTTGCCGAAAGACAACACGCTGAAGGTGCTGACTAGCGACAAGTTGCCACGTGGTGCCGCCGGAGCCTTGTTGGTTCCCGTCGGCGCGATTGGCGTGTGGGAAGAGCCGTTACCTAACGGCTTGTACTACATCAACACCAATGCCTATCGAGTGAC